>ERZ802830.4196-NODE-4196-length-11704-cov-5.08413_pt1 | contig 11704 bp, 11 predicted proteins | sample MGYA00345654_ERZ802830 | MGnify/ENA primary metagenome ERZ802830 (study PRJEB30503, sample SAMEA104212375) | marine metagenome | biome: Westerlies Biome; feature: [SRF] surface water layer (ENVO:00010504) within the epipelagic zone...; material: water...
GAGGCGGCGCATAAGACCCCAGCGAACGGGCGATAGTGTTAGAAGACTCAAGCTGCTCACAATTGAGCTCAATGCTCGACCTCGCCTCAACGTTCGGTAACACCGGAGGATCACAAATCTCTATCCAGTCCAACTTTACGAGGCGCGCAAGTGCCGTAGACGCGCCCGATGAGACGTGTTCGGCAATATCACGAGCCGACAAGCTATCAGGGCCCGCATTCGCCAGCAGTTCAATCACCCGCTTTTGAATGTGAGATCTCGCCGGAATCTGACTTAGTGCGCTTAAACCTTCTTTTCGAACACGATAATGCTTTGGCACGACAGGCTCAATCGCACAATCCTGCCGTAACTTGGTTGGCAAGGCCGCCTGCATCACTTCGCCGATTGGATGGTGATAGTACCGGGACGCCCAATTTAGGAGATCAAATAACTCCGGCGTTAGCGCGGCTTCAGAATCAAGCGTTTTACGTATCGGACGAAGTTTAGAATCTGGAAGCAAACTTGTGTTGGAAACATCACAAACAATTCCAACAACAAAACGCTTTTGAAGGGGAACAAGCACTCGACTTCCGAGCTGGGGCACTGCTCGTCCTTCTTCAACCTTGTAGTCAAACAATCGCCGCAGTTTCACAGGCAAAGCGATTCGAAGAATCTTCCCTTCTGATGCCATTAATTAGAAGTTCGCTTGATGAGTAATTTACCGCTAACTGCTTTTGACACACTCAAGTTGTCGCGCCTAAATAATTGAGAGTTAGTAAGGTTTTCGGTTTGCGCACATATTCTGTGGATAACTTTGTGTACAACTAGATCATCCCAAAACTTTTTTCGGGGCCTGAGATAACTTTTTATAGTTTGCCTATTTTTTAGGCATATAATTTCGAACATTTTTTCAACTACTTACGTGTGCTTAGCCGCCCTATAGGAGATTCATCTTCTCTGTGAAGGTCAAAGTACTCAGCATCAACTGATCTGTGAACAACCATAAAACTCTTGGCTCCAATCGGTGTGTGAGTTGCTGTTTATGATCAGTGAGTTAGCCCCAAATGTTTAAATACCGCGATAGATAAATCACGCATGTGCCCCTCGAACATATCACTAATTTGGCGTTTAGCGTTAGAACCTTATTGCTCTCGAATTGGGCGTTATTTTGCGCCTCTTTGACCCCTTCGTGGAAATCTGATCAGGACCTTCCAAAAAACATAGATCGTGAGATCGCGAACCGTCTTGATTTCTGAAAACTGGCTCACCGATAGAGCCAACATCAAAAACGCCGAGATCAACGTGGTTCGCAAATTTTCAGAACCAGATTAAGCGCAGAGACCTCGGCAGAAGATTATGGCGTACGTCATCAATCCGGGCGACGACGAGCCAAAATCTCACCAAAACTGACATACTCGCTGGCACCCAGTCGACCAATCGGATTGATCTTGTCAGCAAGGATCTTGGAACGCCCTTTCTCATCTTCCGCGATTGCCTCGTCGTCGACAAAAACCCCGTTAACCTCGCCCAAAATTAAAGATTGCAAGGAATCGCCAAGAGTTTGAATATCGTAAACGCTGCAGGCAAAAGCGACTTTCGCACCGGACAGTCGGGGAAGACGTGATCCCTCAAATTTTTCCGTCTCAAGTCCTAGGGCTTCAATTTCTGATACACCGGGGGCAAAGTTCGCGGACGAGGCATTCATCTCATCAAGCTGGTCAAGGCTTGCGATATGGACGACAAACTCTTTTCGGTCCCTAATGTTGTCGCGTGTATCCTTCGTAGCCCCATCGGGCTTCACTCCAGCTGAAATCATGAGTAACGGTGGATCACTGCAAACTGCGTTGAAATAAGAGTACGGCGCCAGGTTCAGACTCTGATCGGGATTCTCGGACAGCACCCAGGCAATCGGTCGGGGAACGATTGTCTGAGTCATCGTAATGTAGACCTGCTGGGCGGTCATTTTCCCAAAATCAATATACATGCCTGCTTTCCTTGATCCCTTTATCAGAGTCGTGAAACTGATTATGTGGCGATTAGATTATTTTCCGCAGCTCGTATTCAAGAATCCCCTCAGCACCGCGCTTGCGAAGGTCAGGGATCAACGAACGAACCCGATCACGATCGACAACCGTCTCAAGCGCGACCCAATCCGTATCGGCTAAGTCACTCACCGTAGGGGCATGAAGGCTTGGCAGCAAAGCGGTAATTTCGCCAAGTTTGGCCTTCGGTGCGTTCATCTTGAGAGCGACTTTTTGATGGGCCGCCAGCGACGCTTGAAGCAGTAGCGCAATATCTTCAATTTTTTGTTTTTTCCAAGGATCCGCCAGTGCGGCCGGACTGGCGATCAAGCGGGTGTGAGTGTGCAGAAGGTCGCAAACAATCCGCAGCCCGTGCGCTCGGATTGTGCTGCCGGTCTCGGTGATTTCGACTACGGCATCAACCAGGCCCTCTACTGCTTTGGCTTCAGTCGCACCCCATGAAAATTCAACCTCACAGTCAATACCGCGATCCTGCATATAACTGCGGGTAAAATTGACAAGCTCGGTTGCAACCCGTTTACCCTGTAAATCCTCAATACGTTGAATATCCGAGTCCTGTGGAACAACCAGTACCCATCGACACGGCTGATCGGAGCTTTTCGAATAAATAAGGTCACAGACCTCTTCAACCTGCGCGCCACTATCCAGAATCCAGTCAAGGCCTGTCAAACCAACATCGAGGACCCCTTTGGACACATAAGTCGCCATTTCCTGCGAGCGCACCAGCGCACAGGAGATTTCCGGATCATCAATGGTTGGGAAATAATTTCGGGATCGGGGCTGAATTTGCCAGCCTGCCTGACGAAACAAGGCAATCGTCGCCTCTTCCAGACTTCCCTTGGGAACGCCGAGCTTCAGTTGAGTCATAGTTTCGGGTTTGCGACAGAAAACGACCGGCGATTATGTCATAACCTGGCGATCTTAATCGCGTACATACTATTTAACCTTTAAGTTGCTGTATTAAAGGCAAAATATTCTCTTCTATAGATTTAAAATCAAGCGGTCCAATATGCTTGTATCGAATCAAACCTGATTGGTCTATGACAAAAGTCTCCGGCACCCCGTATACCCCCCAATCAATCCCCACCTTGCCATCTCGGTCGACCGCGACGATATCGTAAGGGGTACCAAGTTCCCGCAACCACGAACGTGCATCAGATGGCGCATCTTTATAGTTCAGGCCCACTAATCGCACCAGCTGTCGAGCGGCAAACTTATTCAATAGCGAATGTTCAGCCCGACACGCCACACACCAAGAAGCCCATACGTTCAGTATCCAAACTTCTCCTTTTAGGTCCGCTGTGTCAATTGAGCCATCCATTTTCAACAGCTGGGGCAAACTAAACGCAGGCGCTGGCTTATCAATTAATGGGGAAGGGACTTCCCTGGGATTCAGTTTTAGCCCGGCGGCAAGAAATCCCCCGATCACCGCAAATAGCAGCAAGGGAATCAAGAATCGGATCGATCTCATCAAGTTAACAGTAATTTATGGGGAAGAAGGGTTAACCCGGAATCGTCCGAATCAACTCGCGAATTTTATCAATAACCGCAGAGTCTGAAAAATCATGCTCGCCGGTGGCGGAATAAACAACCCGACCGGTGTGATCAACAATATAGGTCGTCGGTAATGCGCGAACCTTCCAGTCTTTTACCGCCACCAGGTTATCGTCAATTAATACCTCTAGATTCGAAACGCCGCCAAGACGAGTGCGCAAAAAGCGCTCGATTTGCACCTTATCTTCGCCCACATTAATCGCTAAAACTTCAAACGCTTCATCAGAAAGTAGTTTTCGCGCCGTGGCAATTGAGGGCAACTCCTTAACGCAAGGCGGGCACCAGGTTGCCCAAAAGTTAACCAGCAAAACGCTTCCCTTGTAATCCTCAAGGTGTCGTCGCTCACCTTGCATATTTACCAACGCGAGCTCGGGTCGAAAAATTAATTCGTTATTAATAGGGGTAAGTGCTTGCCCGGCTGAAGCAATCGGACTATTCAGGCCCAAAAACAACATCGCAGCCAAAACGACCCCTGCAAAGCCAAGGCGCCTGATATAACGCATATACAAACTAATTAAGCGCCGCAGCATTGGCCATTGGAATTAGCTCACCGGCAGGAACATAGCCCGGAATCAGCTTGCCATCTTGTAGCACTATGGTCGGGGTGCCTCGAACACCAACCGCCTCGGCGGCCTGCATGTGTTGCTCAATCGGCGTTTCACAAACCACCGGCTCGACCCGCTGCCCGCTTTTGGCGTCATTCATAGCATCCTGGGAATCTTCGGCACACCAGACCGACACTAATGTCTTGTGAGAATCCGAACCCAATCCGGCCCGCGGATAGCCCAGGTACCGAACTCGAACTCCACCCGCTAACACCTGCTGTAGCTCTTGATGCAAACGTACGCAGTAGCCACACTCAGTATCCGTAAACACCGTAATTGTGCTTTGAGTCTCGCTAGGTGTAAAAACCACCATACCCTCTTCATCAAGGCTATCAATCACCGACTTGCGTCCAGATTTTCGAGCGTCTTCGGTGAGATTAGCGCCCGCCTCCAAATTGATCAGATCACCACTGAGAAGATGCTTTCCGTCTTCAAATAAGTAAACAACCTGCATTCCAAAACTGACCTGATATAAGCCAGACACTGGTGTAGCCTCAACCGAGTCCGGCAATGTATTCGGAATAAGAGTCGCGGCCTTATCGATCACCTGCTGGGGAATAGACTGAGCAAATGCGGCGGTGCTAACTAAAAATAATAAAAGAAATGTAGTGAAACGATTAGCCATATGAGTTTGTAATTTGGTTTGATGAATTTAAAACTGAAGGTAGTCTACCTTATGCAAGTTTTGCCCTGATCAACCTGATCAATAACTGAAACCATGGTTATCCTGATCTTTCGATCCTAATAAAAAAGTCCTTGTATTGCCTTGGTTCTGCGCGCCTCGAAGCGTATCTCCTGGGATGTCAGTCGGACTGGATAACCGTTTTTCGCTTCAGAAAATCATCTGCCGCGCTAAAAATAGTCTCGCGACGATCGGCCTTCAATCGTGCCAGGTTTCTCGGCATCATCGCCGTTCGATGATTTTTTGCCAGATACGCCTGATGGTCATGTACAAAACGCCAATAAAGGCCGTCGACCACATCACACCAGTCTCCTTTTCCGTAGTCGCCCATTTTTCGGATATAGCTCGAACCGCAAATATAGGGCTTTGTCGCAAAAATCCCGCCATCGCTAAAAAGCGCCATTCCATAGACATTAGGGCCCATGACCCAGTGAGCCGAGTCAACGTACATTTCCATAAACCATTGATGAACCGCTTGTGGATGAATACGAGCCAGATTCATCAGATTGCCAACCACCATTAAACGTTCGATGTGGTGCGCCCAACCCATAGATTGAGTCTTTTGGATGACGTGATCCAAGGGGTCAATACCCGTCGTCCCCTTATACCAATCATCGGTAAGTCCCGAGGAATGGCCGAAGAAATTACCGCTTCGTTGTTCATCACCAAAATTATGATAGATGCCTCTCACAAACTCTCTCCAACCAATCACCTGTCGAACGAAGCCTTCCAAACTATTCAGCGGCACTGACTGTTTTTGATGAAACCTAAATACTGCCGCCAAGACTTGTCGGGGGTCGAGCAACCCGAAGTTCATTAAGGGCGAAATTAAAGAGTGAAAAACAACATCCGAGCGGGTGGTGAGCGCGTCTTCAAAGTCACCAAACAGGTTGAGGCGCTCTTTTATAAATGAGTCCAACCAGCGCTTCGCTTGACGATGGTTAACGGGGTATTGATATCGACTGGCATCACCAGGATAAGTCGCAAAACGCTCCGCAACCAAACGCATCACCCGCTGGGTGGACTGACTCGGGCGTGGGAAACTGGGCAATGGAGGCTCAACCTCCTTCGCTAACGGTCGCCGATTCTCGGCATCGAGGCTCCATTGACCACCGGTTGGCGCGCCATTTTCATCAACCAACATGCCCAAACGAACCCGTTGCTGACGATAAAAACTGACCATTCGAGGACGGGATTCTTTTGCCAAATAGTCAGCGAACCCCTCCCGAGAGCAAAGAAAAATTGGACTGGGCAGTATCCTGGTTGTTAATCCTAAATAATTTGCGCAATCACTTACTTCCTGGGCCGCCGGTTGGTCTTCAATCTCAAAATGAATAAGGTCCTTACTGCCGGCCTCTTTCATCGCTCGATTCATTTGCTTTAAAAACGTATCACCTTCCGGTCCATCAAGAGGGTAATAACAAACATGCGCCCCTGCGGCTCGGAGGGTGTCCGCGTACTCACGTAATGACGCCAGCATCATCACCATTTTGAGTTGATGATGTGTCTCTCCGACAACCGTAAAGCTGCACTCAGACAGAATAAAAGTGCAATCCAGCCAGGGCTTTAACTCTCGAATCGAAAAGCACTGTCCGGGAAGGACCAAAAAAAGGCTTTTATCAGCTGACCCTGCTTTTTTCACCAGCTAGAGCTAATCCCATTTCTGAGGCGTCAGGCGCAAACTGGACGCCTCGTAACCCAGCGCGACAATTTGAGCTAACAGCGCCTGATACTCATCGTCCGGGATCGATGGCTCCCTCGCCATTAGCCATACCAGATCTCGTTTTTCGCGGGCGACAATGACACGGGAGTAGTCGTCATTGAGATAAACGATCTGATAATCCGCTTTTATCGGCCAAACAAACTGCATACCCCACACGGCGTTTGAGCCATCTTCCTTGACAAAACCCTTGGGATGATAGGTTTTTAGCGGTCCATCAAAACCACCGTCAAAGAATGAAAATTTTGTTTGAATCGTGCCATCGCCAGTTAAGGTGTACTCCTCAATCGCGTTAAAACTTTCTTTATCGATAAAGGTAGGCGTCGACGAGATTACATACCACGGCCCCATAAAGCGCTCCAGGTCCACATAATCAACGGGCTTAAGTGGCTCAACGGCCATGGCATGGAAAGAACATGCGGTAGTTCCGACTGCCGCCATAAGTACTGCTATTAACGCGCGCTTGCGACCAAAAATTCGTTTCACTCGATATCCTCAACGTTTATTAAAAAGATAATGACAAACCCGCCATTCATCTCCTCCGTGCATTCCGAATAACTCGGCACATGCCATAAAAAATACGCGCCAACGGTTCACCCACATCTTCGCGTTCGCTCTCCCGTAAGTTTCAGAAAAAATATCAAAGACGTCATCATGAGCCGCGTCTAATTTACCAAGCCAAGCCTCTGACGTTTTCTGGTATTCAACGCCGCTCCAGTCCCATCTTTGTTCAAAGCAAAGCGAATCTTGGAATTTCAATGGGAGGTCTGCACTCGGCATCATTCCGCCTGAAAAAAAATGACGGCTCATCCAATCTGATCCATCATTATCCTCAAAAAAATAAGGGATCGTCTTATGACAAAAAATATGCATAAAAAACCGTCCTTCAGGTTTCAGCCACGCCCCTACCCGATCAAAAATCTCGCGATAGTTTCGAAGATGCTCAAACATCTCAACTGAGACCACGCGATCAAAACTCTGATCCAACACCAGATGGTTGATATCCGCTGTAATCACCTGAAGGTTTGTTAACTTCTGCTCGCCTGCCCGGGATTCAATAAATTCCCGTTGAGACGCAGAATTCGAGACCGCCGTTATTTTGGAATTCGGATAGGCGGCTGCCATCCAAAGCGTTAGCGAACCCCAACCACAGCCAAGCTCCAATACGTCCTGCCCATCTTCGAGACCGGCGTGATCGCAAGACAAAGCCAATGCCTGCGCTTCGGCATCATCCAAAGCATTGACACCATCCCAATGCGCACTGCTGTACTTAAGATGAGCGCCTAATACGCACTCGAAAAATCGCGCTGGCACCTCATCATGTTGCTCGTTTGCTTTCTCTACAAGAGGGGCGACAGGCGCCCGATCGCGATCTTGTATGCATCCCTGCAAACGTTGAGGCAGATGCTCATCTGACACGCTGATGTCTTTCAGTCGTTGCCTACAAAGTGCCCGTATTCCTGCCCGAATGACGAGATCAGGCACATAGCCTGAGTCCACTGCCCAAAAAGCGAATTGCGAAAACACGCTCATAATTTCTCCTCATCCTTATCCCAAGAATAACGCTCAGTCGACGCTGCTTGACGCGAAAGACTTCGGTCTGACGTTTGTTCTAGCAATAGAATAAGCGGCATCGCAACAATCCAGGCAAGCACCACACCAAAGGGCGAATAAATCACAAGCGCCCCCATCTTCTCGCCCGCAAGATAGGCTAACGGTCCACCAATGCCGCCAAACAAAAGACCTAGTGCGTATCGACCGCGAATCCAGTTGAGACTGTGTCTGATCGAAGCTGCAAAATTAATCCAGAGCGCAATCATCCAGATGGTGGTTGGAAACCCGGGACCGGCAGCCTGAGGAAAGCTGATCACGCCGGCCAGCACCGATACAGAGTCCACCGCAAATCCAATCAAGCCGGCGCCTACCAATAACACCACGTCATCTCGGGCTGAAGGATGCCAAACCCAAAAAGCGGCTATCCAGGCCACAACAGCAAACGGGCCAATCCAGGGATAACCCCAGGCTGCACCGAGCACTGCAATAAACCACGCCGCCTGAAAAGCAACAAAATTAACAATGACAGTGCGACTCAAAACGAACTCCCGTTACCCAAGCGGCGGGGGACTTCACCCCGCCATTTTGGACGGGTCAGTACGATTTGAAGATCGGATAAATAACGCTCGTCAAACCCAGCCTCGCAGTAGCAGAAGTAATAATTCCACAGTCGAATGAAACGCTCAGGGTAGCCCAAGGCCCGGATGTCTTCGCGGTGCGCATTAAAATTGTCCCGCCAGCGACGCAACGTTTCTGCGTAATGAGGTGCGATATCCTCAAGATCCACCATTTTGAGATCAGTACGCTGACGAACGGCCTCATTGATCGCGCCTAAAGATGGCACACAACTCCCGGGGAATATATAACGCTGAATAAAATCACAGCCTTTGAGGTATTGCGCATATCGCTGATCAGGCATTGTGATCGCCTGCAACAAAGCGGCGCCGTTATCCTTTAAAAACGATTGAATTCTCCAAAAATAATCGCCCAAAAGTTCCTGCCCCACTCCCTCTATCATCTCAATCGAAACCACACGATCATATTGACCTTGATGATCCCGGTAATCGCAAAGCAGAATCTCAATTTTCTCTGTCAAGCCAGCCTCAATCACTTTTGCTTTTGCGAACTCAAATTGTTCTTGCGAAATCGTAATACCCGTCACTCGACATCCAAATCGAGAGGCCGCATGAATCGCGAACCCGCCCCATCCGCAGCCGACCTCAAGCACGTGATGGGAAGCGTCAAGCGAGAGCTTGTTGCAAATCCGCTCTAATTTGTTTTGCCCGGCGGTATCAAGTGAGTCATGGCCTGACTGGAAAAATGCGCTGGAGTAATTCATTGATCGATCCAGAAACAGATCAAACAGCGCATTACCAAGATCATAGTGATCAGAGATATTTCGTCGACTGCCACCGGGGGAGTTACGTCGTTTTTCATGAAACCGGCTCGCGGCTCGTGCTGCGACTTGAGACCATCCCCGATCAAAACCGTCAGTGAGCTCTGGATTCTGGGCCAGAATCGCGAACACCGGTGTTAAATCTTGACTGGACCACGTTCCATCCATCCACGCTTTAGCGGCGCCCAGGCTACCGCGCAAGGCAATCTCGGAAAAAAAATCGGGATCTTTGACCTCAATGTGAGCACTCACTCCAGTATCGTCACCAAATGAATGCGAAACCCCTCCCTCTTCAATCACCAATCGACCGTGCAGATCTGACAGCTTACGAAACAACATGCGCCGGCATTGTTGCTGAAACCACGAAGGTTCCGCCTCATTCGAAGATTCCAAAAGTGTTCTTGCGTTATCACTCATCATCACAAATGCTATTGAGTAGTTGATTTAGGATGCGGCACAAACGGGATACGTTTTAGCCACAGTCGCATTGCCTGCCAGTAAATTGCGGCTACGACACGAGCGGTCATTAATGGAAAACGCAGGAGACAAAGCGCCAAATTCCGGCTTGTGATCTGTTTGGATTGCATCGTTAGGTTGGCAGAAAATATTAAGCGGCCGTCTTCAAACGAGCGCATTGTCACCTGCAAGCCGTTGTCCGGCTGTGAAAACTGCCAGTGATAGCGTTGATTCATCTTCATAAAGGGCGACACGTGAAAAACCTTGTCGAACTCAAAATTTTTTTCGCCCAACACTGTATTTTCAGGGCATTTCAGCACATAACAGTGCTGCTCACCCCACGGGGTATTGTTCACCTCAGCAACAACATGTGTCACTTTCTGCCCTGAGTCATCCCAGCAAAAATAAAAACTAACCGGGTTCATGCAATAACCAAAATAACGCAGGTGCGTTAGCAATGTAATTCGCCCCCCCGGCCTATCGCCGGACTGACTTTCAACAAGATGACGAATACTCTGGTCAAGTGACTGTAACGGATTACCCGTATGATCAGATCGCCTAAAGCGCGCAAGTGCTGTGGAACGTGCGGACCATAACCAGTAGGCGTTAAAAACATCGGGGATCTCATCAAGATCCAGATAGAGCATAAACAAGCGATAGCAAAATTGATGTCGCTGAGGTCGTAAACGAGTATGGCAAACACGACCCACGTATACCTTGCTATTCAGCATGGGCGCTCGACACCGAAAGCGTCACACACCGCGATTGCGCTGCGCACACCATCTTCATGAAATCCAAAGCCCCAGTAAGCGCCGCAAAAGCTGATCGCCTGCCGGCGAATCACCTGATGGTGGCGTTTTTGAAATTCATCGCGACCGGGCGTAAATAGCGGATGCCTAACGACCTCGCGGCGCAAAATATGATCCTGATCTAGTTCATCGTGTTGATTTAGCGATACACAATAGGTGTGCTTTGCATCAAGTGCCTGCAGCTTATTCATGTTGTAAGTGACGCCGGTAGCTGCTGAAGCATCATCACGAACGCGATAATTCCAACTGGCCCACGCTCGTTGCGCTTTGGGCAATACACGGGTATCCGTGTGCAGTGTGACCACGTTATCCTGATAAGGAAAAGCACTAAGAAGTTCAGACTCCTCCGCATCGGGCGCCTGAATGATATTAAGACTTGTATCTGCATGGGTAGCAAGCACGACCTCATCAAAATGCTCGCTTTTGCCATTATGAAATTCAAGGTCAACGCCCCCGCCAACACGTGTCACGCGGGATACGCGATGGTCCAGCTGCAATTCGCTTTCCAATTGGCTCACTATCTTTGTCACATACTGTTGCGACCCCCCGGAGACGGTTCTCCAAACCGGTCGATCCTCCATCTGCAGCATCGAATGGTTGCGAAGAAACTCAAGAAAAAAACGCACAGGGAATTGGCTAAAAGATTCGCTGGAGCACGACCATAGTGCGCCGCCCAGCGGTAATAAATAATGTTCAACCAAATTCTGGCGATAGCCCCGATGTTTCGCGAATTCGCCAACGGTAATCTCATCGCTTATATCTTTTCTAAGCGCATCATTACCGTCGCGATGAAAAGCAAAAATAGATCGCAGCAATTGCCATGCCTCGAGTCGGAACAAGTTCCTGCGTTGTGCAAAAACAGTGTTCAGATTTGAAACGCTGAACTCCAATCCACTTTTTTCACACA
>ERZ802830.4197-NODE-4197-length-11702-cov-5.48596_pt1 | contig 11702 bp, 9 predicted proteins | sample MGYA00345654_ERZ802830 | MGnify/ENA primary metagenome ERZ802830 (study PRJEB30503, sample SAMEA104212375) | marine metagenome | biome: Westerlies Biome; feature: [SRF] surface water layer (ENVO:00010504) within the epipelagic zone...; material: water...
AACTTTACCGCAGCCATTGCCAATAGGGGGTATTTTATTCAACCTCATTTCCTCAAAGCCATTAGTACTGACTCCTTAAAAAAAGTATATGAAAAAAAAGAAACCTCAATTGATTCCATTCACTTTGAAACCGTGATAGATGGTATGTATCAGGTGGTCGAAAGAGGTACTGCGAGAATTGCCCAAATCAAAGGAATTGAGGTTTGTGGAAAAACAGGAACGGTTGAAAATTTTATGAAAATAGAGGGTGTGAAAACCCAAATGACAGACCACTCTATTTTCATTGCTTTTGCTCCAAAAGACGATCCGAAAATTGCTATTGCAGTCTATGTAGAAACCGGTTATTGGGGGGCAAGATGGGCCGCTCCTATCGCAAGCTTGATGATTGAAAAACACCTCACTGGAAATGTAAAAAGAAAATGGTTGGAGGACAGAATGTTGAATGGGAGTTTGATCGCAGAATACGAAAAACCTTATTCAGGTAAACCCTTTGTAATCAATGAATAAAAGTGTCTTTTTCCGTCTCGATTGGCTGCTATTGTTGGTGTACCTAGCACTAGTGACTTTTGGTATTGTCAATGTTTATTCTGCTACTTTCAGCGAAACATCTGAAGGGCTTTTTGACCTCACTCAAGCTGTTGGAAAACAATTTTTTTTTTTAATATTCAGTCTATTCATAGGCATTATAATTCTTTCAGTAAACAGTAAGTTTTTTCAAAAGTTCGCATCATTGGGGTACTTTATAAGCTTACTACTTTTGTTGGGTCTTTTTGTTTTTGGCAATACCGTTTCTGGTGCCACCTCATGGTACAATATCGGTGGAATAAGTTTTCAACCCTCTGAACTGGCCAAAGTTGCTACCGCATTGATGATCGCTAGCCTATTGAGTAAGTTTCAATCGGATATCCAAACCCCAAGAACTTTGTTTAAAATTGGAGCATATGTTCTCTTTCCCTTTTTCCTCATCGTTTTACAACCCGACCCTGGATCGGCTTTGGTTTTCGGTGCTTTCTTTTTTCCCTTGTTCAGAGAAGGACTTAACTATTCTTATTTGATCATTTTCCTCTCAGTGTTGTCCCTATTTTTTATCACCCTAAGCTTTCCTTTTGGTGTGGTGGTTGGAATCATCATCTTGTTGATCTTCTTACTCTACTTCATTTTTAAAAGACTGAATTCCAAAATAAAAATTTGGCCTTTTCTGTTTTTTTTAATGATTTCAATCGGATTTTCATTCTCAGTAGACTACATCTTTGATAATATCTTTCAACAACGACACCGCGATAGGATCAATATTGTTTTAGGAAAAGAAGTAGATATACAAGGAGTCGGCTACAATATTAATCAGTCTAAAATCGCAATCGGATCTGGAGGATTAAAAGGAAAGGGATTTTTGGAGGGTACACAAACCAAAGGAGATTTTGTCCCCGAGCAACATACCGATTATATTTTCAGCACCATAGGAGAGGAGTGGGGATTTAGAGGGGGTTTCTTTCTGATTTTTCTTTTCTGTTTACTCATTTTAAGAATCATATTACAGGCTGAAAAACAAATCAATAAATTCCGAAGAATTTATTCCTATGGAATAGCTGGGTTAATTTTTATCCATTTTTTTATTAATATCGGAATGTCTTTGGGAATGGTTCCCACAATTGGGATTCCGCTTCCTTTTGTAAGTTATGGTGGATCCAGCATCCTAGCTTTTAGCATAATGATATTTATCCATTTAAACTTCGATGCTAATAGACTCAATGATTGGTAAGCTTAATGCTTTACGTCCAAAATATCTCTGAGACTGTTCCCCAAAGTCATAAAGGCCAACACCAAACTCATGATGGCTACTCCTGGCAATAAGGTTAAATATGGCTTGCCCAGTAGTAAATACCTAAAGTGATCTTTTACCATCCCACCCCAACTGGGTACTGGAGGCTGGGCGCCTATTCCCAAAAAACTCAACCCACTTTCAATCAATATCGCACTGGCAAAATTGGCCGCCGAAATAACGATCAAAGGGGGGATAAGCAAAGGGAGAATATGATTCCAAATGATTCGGGCTTTACCATAACCCAATGTTTGGGAAGCTTTGATAAAGGTTTTTTCTTTTAGCGTTAAAACTTGCCCTCTTACCACCCGAGCCACCTCCACCCACATGGTTAAGCCAACAGCAACAAAAACTTGCCAAAAACCACGACCCAAAGCCAATGTGATGGCAATGACCATTAACAAGGTAGGGATAGACCAAAAAACATTGATCAACCAAACAATTCCCTTATCCAAATAACCTCCAAAAAAGCCAGCCAAAGCTCCCAAAAAGACACCGATCAAAAGGGAAATAAATACGGCAATAAAACCTATTGAAAGTGATATCCTTGACCCAACGATCAACCGACTCAACAAATCTCTACCGTATTTGTCTGTTCCCAATAGGAATTTTTTTTCTTCTATATGTTGCTTTTTAAAACTGAATTCAGAAAGTGGAGATTGTAATTTTGACGCATCTATAAATTCATAGTAATCTGATGGGGAGCCATAGGGTTGAATTTCGACTCCGTCAAATTGTAATCGGTAATCTTGTAATGGAATTTCAGTAATACCATTTACCTGTCCTGAAAAAAAAGATTTGCTAATTGAAGGGATATTGTCGGCTTGAAGTAACAACATCTCTACTTTAAAACCTGGAGGTTTTGAGTGAATCGACAAATGCATTTGGTTGGAATTGGAGGTACTGTCTGGGGCGATTTGATAGGCAAAAATAGCCACGAATACCAAGGAAATAATATACAGTACACTGAAAACTGCCCACAAGTCTTTTAAAAATTTTTTGTAGACAACGGTCTCCCTCAAAACATCAATATTATTTTTTAATCTGAGCTACAGGATAATTCTCTAGGTTGATGTTCAAATCTTCCAAAATACTTACTGCTTCTGAAATATAAAAATCCTTTTCTAACCCTTCTATCCATCTTTTCTTTCGTTCTTTAACCACCTCATCAACGGGAACTCCAGAGTCTTGAAGCCATTCGAAGGTGAGATCAGATTTGTAACCCTTGAGAACACTAAACTCATCTGATATTTTTTTGTTGGTCTCCTGCTCTGCCAGATAATCCTTATAATTAAGAGTATAGACATAATCATCCTGTTGATCTTCTATTCTTCTGGCCTGTTGATCTACCAACTGGATATAGGGATGCTCTTTTAATCTAATGGCACTCTTACTCAAAGCATAATCATAGTTGGTTTGATTTTCCCACTTCGTAAAAGGAGCAGGTTCAATTCTATCCCAAGCCAAAGGATTTTCCTGATCTTTTTCTCCCATCTCAATATAGGAATATTGATTCTTGAGGATGATGTCACTTCGTACCCCCTCCAATTGTGTAGAACCTCCATTGATGCGATAAAATTTATCGGTTGTAAGCTTTACGGCACCTAAATCGCCGTGGGTTCCTCCTGAAATAATACGATTCAAATCGATTACATTTTGAACAGTTCCTTTTCCAAAGGTTTGTTTACTTCCCAAAATAATAGCTCTTTTATAATCTTGGAGGGCAGCTGCCAAAATTTCTGATGCCGATGCCGAAAACTGATTGACCATAACAACCAATGAACCATCCCAAATAATGGATGGGTCTTCATCGTACAATATATCTTTGGATCCTCCTGTACTTTTTACTTGGACTACTGGGCCTTTGTCAATAAAAAATCCAGTAATGTCAACAACCGTCTTAAGGGATCCACCACCATTATTTCTCAAGTCAACGATGATACCACTGACATTTCTCTTTTTTAGAGCCTCCAATTCTTTTTTGACATCACTAGCAGCATTCCTGCTTTTTTGATCTTTGAAATCGATATAGAATTTCGGTAATTGAATCAGACCATAATTTTTTCCATTCTTTTGGATGATACTCGATTTTGCATAGGATTCCTCTAACTCAACCACATCTCTATTGATTACAACCTCCTCTATGACACCACTCACTCTCTTGACAGTCAAAAATACCTGAGTGTCCTTGGGTCCTTTGATCAATTTGACTGCATCACTCAAACGCATGGGACCAATTTCTACAGCATCTTCATCTTTTTGAGCCACTTTAAGTATGACATCACCCACCTCCAGTGCCTTGGCTTTCCAGACAGGCCCACCAACGATCACCTCTACAATCTCAACCACTTGATCCTTCTTTTGCAATCGCGCACCAATACCCTCAAACTTTCCTGAAATATTTTGGTCAAACTTTTCTTTATCATCTGGAGCAAAATAGTTGCTGTGGGGATCAAACTCAAGAGTTATCGAGTTTACATAAATAGAAAACCAATCCTTGCGTTCGACATCATCAAAAATTTCAAAGTAATTTTCAATATTTTCTCTGGTCTTAGATCGGGCCTCTTCTTCCAATACAATTTTTGATCTAATTTGATAGGTACTGTCTTTCTCTTTTTCAAAATCTTCCTGTTCTACCAAATCTGAAAAGTATTCTAAAGTAGAAAGTTTAAACCTTTTTCGCCAGAGGTCCTTAAGACCGTTTAAAGTTCTGGCATAAGGAATCTCCTCAAAATCAAGATTGATTGAATCCTTTAAACTAAAATCAAAAGGTTCAACCAATAACTCCTCATAAAATTGTTTTACCTGACCCATACGAGCAATCAATCGATCGTAGGTCAAATTGAAAAAAGAAACATCGGCCATTCTAATTTGATCGTCTATTTCGTCTTTATATCTTTTGAAATTATTGATGTCAGATTGAAGAAAAAATCGGTGCTGTCCATCAATCCCCTGAATGTAGCTTTCAAAAACGCGTTCCGAAAAATTGTCATCAATTTCTTTGGGATCATAGTGACCTTTCTGCATTACATAAGTAATCACCTCAATCAATAATTTGTCTTTATCGGGATTGTCTAATTCAGAAGTAGAACTTCCGATTAGAATGAGCGCAAAAATACCACCGACGAATAGTCCGAAAAGTCTCATAAATTCTATTTAAAAAGTAAATTTAACCAAAAACCCCCTATAAAGCCTAAACCCTAAAAAAAATTTTGTTGATACTAAATTGATATAGAGGGGTTAATATTTTTTAAATTTACTTCGTATTAAAAATTCATGGACAAAAAACCGCTCATTCTCGTAACCAATGACGATGGAATTACTGCCCCTGGCATAAGAAAATTAATTGAAGTGATGAACGAAATCGGAGAGGTCGTTGTTGTTGCTCCAGACAGTCCACAGTCTGCAATGGGACATGCCATAACCATCAATTCCACACTCCATTGTACTGAGATCCAAGTCAAAGAAGAAACTCATTTAGAATACAGTTGTTCGGGAACCCCTGCGGACTGTGTAAAACTGGCAGTCAATGAAATTTTAGATCGTAAACCCGACCTATGCGTATCCGGAATCAATCACGGATCCAATTCTTCCATCAATGTCATATACTCAGGAACCATGAGCGCAGCCGTTGAGGCAGGGATTGAAGGGATTCAAGCCATCGGTTTTTCTTTATTGGATTATCGCTGGAGTGCTGACTTTGATGCCATCAGAAATTATGTCAAAAAAATTACACTAAGTGCTCTCGAAAACAAAATCCCCTCCAATGTTGTACTTAATGTAAATTTTCCGAAACTCAAAGAAAGAGAAATAAAAGGCATCAAAATTTGTCGTCAGGCCAAGGCTTATTGGGTAGAGGAATTTGACAAAAGAACCAACCCAATGGGACTAGATTATTACTGGCTAACTGGGAAGTTCGTCAATGAAGATAAGGGAGAAGACACTGATGAATGGGCGCTCAGTCAAGGCTATATCTCTGTAGTCCCAATAGAGTTTGACCTCACGGCTCATCATGCCATTCAACGATTAAACACATGGAATTTTGAGGAATAAAGAACTTTTTCAGGGCGTAATTGCTAGTTTTTTTGCCAGTTCAAGTGCAATGGTTTTTATACTACTCTATTTTTCGGAGGGGGCTATCGAGGATGCCATTGTCTCCTTGTTCCATCAAAAAAAGTTAGGAGGGCTCATCAGCATAAGTGCGCTAATCAATTTGCCCTTATTCTTTTTGGGCATGCACAAAAGAAAAACCCATTTTGCCAAAGGTGTTATGATCACCTCTATTGTTATCGTGCTGATGGTTGCGATTCTTAAAATTATTTAAATTGAAATATTACATCATTGCTGGTGAAGCTTCTGGTGATCTACATGGATCAAAATTGATGGAAGCCTTGAAGGAAAAAGATGACAAAGCCCAAATCCGCTTTTGGGGAGGTGACTTGATGCAGCAAATGGGTGGGGTATTGGTTAAGCATTACAAAATGCTGGCTTTTATGGGTTTTTGGGAAGTTGTCACCCATTTGGGTACCATTTTGAAGAATATAAAATTCTGTAAAAAAGACATCACCGACTTTCAGCCAGATGTCATCATCTACATCGATTATCCAGGTTTCAATCTCAGGATCGCAAAATGGGCCAAGCAAAAAGGCTTTAAAAATCATTTTTACATCAGTCCTCAGGTATGGGCGTGGAAAGAAAATAGGGTACATCAGATGAAAAAAGATTTGGATGCTCTCTACGTTATCCTTCCTTTTGAAAAAGACTTTTTTGAAAACAAACACCAATTCAAAGTAGAATTTGTGGGTCACCCCCTACTGGATACCCTCAACCAAAGAAATAAATCGACCGATTTTCTCAAACAGAATCAATTGTCCGATAAAAATAATCTTATCGCATTACTGCCTGGCAGTAGAAAACAAGAGATCAAAAAAATGTTACCTGTTTTTTTAAAGGTATCGGAACTCTTTCCAAAATTTCAATTTGTCCTTGCTGGTGCTCCTGGCATAGATACTGAATGGTATCAAAAATTCTTTGGCGGAGAAAACGTCAAAATTATACAAAACAAGACCCACGACCTGCTTTTACATGCTCGGGCCGCATTGGTATCTAGTGGAACCGCAACTCTAGAGTCCGGACTGCTCAATGTTCCTCAAGTGGTTTGTTACCGCAGTAGTTTTTTGACCTATTGGATTGCCAAATGGCTCGTAAAGTTAAAATTCATCTCCCTAGTCAATCTGATTTTGGATCGTGAAGTCGTCAAAGAACTCATTCAAGGGGCATTTAACGTCAAGGAAGTCGAGCACCATCTGATATATGCTCTTTCAGATACAGGACAAAAGAAACTCAAGGAGGATTACAAAGAACTCAGAGGCATTCTTGGTGCAGGTGGAGCCAGTAAAAAAACAGCCCAACTCATCATCGAGGCCTTGTCATAATTTTTTACAATAAATTTAGGGGATGAAAGCCCCCAGATTTCCCATCTATATCGTAACACTACTTTTTGTTAGTGGAATGTTGATTGCCCCTTGGATGCAAAACAAATACTTCATCTGTTTCGCGCTCATAATCCCTTTTTTAGTCGCTCTCTTTAAAAAATACCGTGTCCTTGCTTATCTCGTATTTCTTCCCTTGGGTAGTATTCACCTCCATCAATATTATCAATTGTCAAAATCACATTACAGCCATTTTACGGTGACTGAAAATAAAAAAATCTTCTTTTACAATTGACTCAAGTACTCAAACCCAATGACTTCCAACTTCGATTTTATGGAAGTGTGGTCAAAGTCGGTGATCAAAAAACAGAAGGTAAAATCCTAATCAGTATAAACAAAGACAGCTTAAAACAAGCTCCAAATTTAGGAGACCTCATTCTCACCCGCATTTCACCCCAACCCATCTTATCCCGATCCAACCCTGGTGGATTTGACTACAAAAAATATCTGAGTCGAATCAAAATATACGACCAACTCAAACTTACTCCAAAGAATTTTGTTTTGGTTAAAAACAAAATCAGAGGCCCTAGCGGTTATCTGAATCGATGGAATGCGTCTATTGAAAAAAAAATAGATCAATCTCAACTGTCTTCCGCCTCAAAAAACACTCTCAAAACCCTACTGTTAGGAAAAAGAGATGCATTGGATCGTGAATTGGTTGAAGCCAATGCTAATGCCGGTGTAGTTCATATTTTAGCCATTTCAGGACTGCACATTGGCATCATTATGCTGTTTTTGGGCTTTGTACTCCAACCCATTCAATTGATACCTAGGGGGAAATGGATTTATATCGTCAGTATCATCATACTGCTGTGGGCTTTTGCCTTCTTTACAGGAGGTAGTCCCTCTGTAATAAGAGCAGTAAGCATGTTTAGTGGTTTTGCTTTGGCCAAATATTCCCGTCGCATTCACAGTACCTTCCACTTACTGATCGTCAGTTTTTTTCTGCTTTTGGTTTTTTACCCTCCATTTCTTTATCAAGTAGGGTTTCAAATGAGTTATCTCGCTGTTTTGGGCATCATTAAGATTCACCCACTTCTCCAAAAACTTTGGGAACCCCGCTATCGTGTCGTGCGAAAATTATGGGAAATTACTACCGTATGCTTGGCCGCTCAAATTGCCGTTGCTCCCTTAAGTATATTTTATTTCCATCAATTTCCAGGTTTGTTCCTCCTTTCCAACTGGCTGATCCTTCCTTTTTTTGGCTTGTTTCTGATTGCAAGTTTAGGATTGATTGTGTTAATGGCAGTGGACATGGAAATACGCCCTCTTACCATTGGCTATGACAAAATGGTAAGCTGTATGAATGATGTTATTTTGTGGATTGCGAATCAAGAAAGTTTTTTATTTAAAAATATGCGGATGTCCATAGCCGTTTTGGTTATCATTTATATTCTGTTGTCCCTGATCTATTGGGGACTGAAATTCCAAAAAATAAGATATCTAACAGCAACTCTATCTGGACTGTTGATCCTCCAATTGGTTGTTTTTTTTGAACATTGGGAAAACTCTAAGGTCAATCAGCTTTGGTTATTGTATCAACACAACAAAACCATAATCGCTAACCACACCCCCAAAAAACTGATGATTTACAGTCCACAAAAAATCACTGAGGAAGATCGATTTATAAATGATTTTAAAAATGAATATCCGATCGAATCCGTAAAAATCGAAGCTTTCAAAAACACTTATGTCACTAACGAATTACGCCTTTTGGTTTTGGACGAAAAAGCCATTTACAATATACCGGATTTCAAAACAACTCATCTTTTAATCTCCAGCAATCCAGAGGTAAATCTGGATCGCATATTGGATTCCATAGGTCCCAAAATGGTATTTACCGATGGCAGTAATTTCCCTTGGAATGTGTTGCAATGGAAAATAAGTTGTCAGAAACGCAACATCCCTTTTGTAAACCTCAGAGAAAAAGGAGCCTACTCAATCAGCCTCTGAATTTAGGCCTAAAGCTTTTGCGGTATTTTTCAAAATCACCGGGTTTACTAAAGATCATATAATCCCCCTGCTTAATCATTTTGAGATAAAGCTCAATCTGTTGAGGCTTTTGATAACCTACCAATGGAGTAATCAAATCCCCTGTTTCGCTAATAAAAATGACCGTTGGATATCCCTTAACCCCCAAAAACTGGGTAAACTGATGGGTTGAGTTCCTCCCTTTTCTGCTGGGATCATAATTGGGGTTGGTAAAAGTATTCCCAAAGTAACTGACGGTTTCTTCTCCCTCGGCGTTGAATTTTACGGCATAGTAATGTTCGGAAATATAGGCCGCCACATCACGGTTTTGAAAGGTTTTTTTGTCCATCAATTTACAGGGCCCACACCAATCGGTATATACATCGATGAGGATTTTTTTTGGGTTATTTTTCTGTGTCTCCAGTGCTTCTCCAAAAGTCATCCACTGAATGGCTTGGGCATGAATCCAAAATCCACTCAGGCAAAAAACAATAAATAAAAGTCTCATATTCATAGTAATCAAATCGTTATTTCACTTAAATCCTCCGCCCCGTGTGCAAGGCGTTTTAGGGGTTTTAAAATAGCAATGACCAATAGGCCAAACAATGTACAAAAAACAAAAATTCCAGTAAAAGTTTCCTTTTCTCCCGCAGCTTCCGCATTCTCCCCAATGGTAGCTGCCAACTTGTTACCTAACCCAGTAGCCGCCCAATAAACCCCCATGATTAGGGAAGCGTATTTTTCAGGAGCCAACTTGGTAATATAGGACAACGATACAGGAGAAGCGCACAACTCACCCACTGTATGAAACAAATAGGCCAATACCAACCAATACATCGATGAATATCCCATCAGTTCATATTCTGAAGCTGCTAAACGCATAAATAAAAACCCAAATCCCATAATTATGATACCTATTGCTATTTTAAAAATAGCGGAAGCTTCTTTGCCTTTTGCTTTTATTCTCATCCACATACCACCTATAACTACCGCAAGTGTTACAATAAAAAACGCATTTAATGATTGAAACCAAGAAGCGGGTATTTCAAATCCTAAGAGTAGCCGATCGGTCTTTTGTTTGGCATATAAATTCATTAATCCACCAGCCTGTTCAAAAGCTCCCCAAAAAATAATAATCATTAAAAATGATATCAATAATACCTTAACCCTGTCTTTTTCAACAGATGTCAATTTTGTTCGTTTAAGACGATTTTTTTCTTCTTTACTGGAAAAGACCAAATCACCAACTCCTACAAGGTATTTTTGACCATAATAATAGGTAATTTGTCCGATGGCCATTCCAACAGCCGCCAAACCAAAACCATAATGCCAATTGTAAGTCTCTCCAACCCAGCCACACAATAGCGGAGCAAAAAAGGCCCCTAAATTGATCCCCAAATAGAAGATATAAAATCCTAAATCTCTTCTTTCATCTCCTGGAGGGTAGAGCCCACCCACCATACTGGAAATATTGGGTTTGAGTCCACCTACGCCCAATATGATAAATGCACAACCAACGTAAAAACTCAGCTCACTGTCGAAAGACAGGATTCCATGACCCAAACACAGCAAAAGCCCACCCAGCATGACGGTCTTTTTTTGACCCAATAAATTATCTGCGATCCATCCACCAGGAATGGCGGCAATGTAAACCAACATGGTGTACCAACCGTAAAGCCATATGGCCTGCTCATTTGACCATCCAAAACCGGGATTTTGGCTTGTGGTCTCCGATACCAAAAAAATGGTAAACAAGGCACGCATGCCATAGTAAGAAAAACGTTCCCAAAGTTCTGTAAAAAATAAAACATACAATCCATTGGGGTGTCCCATAAAAGTCCTCTGATGGGGAAGTTTAGAATCGGCTTGAATCATGAGCATTGCTTTGTAGGGCTAAAGTTACTGAATTTATAAAAGAGAATAGGACGATACTAAAATCATAGACTAAATTGTAAATACAGAATCATGTATCTTTGTAAACCATTGAAAAGGACGATATGTCAAAGAAAATAGAGGGTTTTTCCAAACTTTCCAAAGCAGAAAAAGTCAATTGGATTACCCAGATGCATTTTGAGAAGGCCCCAGAGGCAAAAGAGATCCTTTCTACCTATAATCACAGCGATGAGAAGATCCAAAAACTTCACGATGAGTTTATTGAGAATTCCATTGCCAACTTCTACCTCCCCTTAGGGGTAGCCCCCAATTTTGTGATCAATGGAAAGGAATATACCATTCCCATGGCCATAGAGGAAAGTTCTGTAGTGGCTGCCGCCTGTAAGTCCGCAAAATTTTGGGCTTCTAGAGGTGGGTTCAAAACTCAAATTCTGGGAACCCAAAAAATTGGACAAATTCACTTTTTGTTTGATGGGAAAACAGAACAATTGCAGTATTTTTACAAAGAAAAAAAACAACTGCTCATC
>ERZ802830.4198-NODE-4198-length-11701-cov-10.6531_pt1 | contig 11701 bp, 11 predicted proteins | sample MGYA00345654_ERZ802830 | MGnify/ENA primary metagenome ERZ802830 (study PRJEB30503, sample SAMEA104212375) | marine metagenome | biome: Westerlies Biome; feature: [SRF] surface water layer (ENVO:00010504) within the epipelagic zone...; material: water...
CGTTTTATTTCACTTAGATTTTTATCAACACGACTCCATGTTTTCACAACGTAATCTAAACGTTTAAGCATTTCTGGAACCCATCCTGCTCCTAATTCAACACTAGCGCCTCTTAATTTGGGATGTCTTTCAAAAACACCATCTAAAACCATCATAGATACAAAAATTTCAGGTCCTTGGTGCATGACCACCATATCTTTTGCTCTTACATTTTCTCCCCCACCCATCCAATCTTTACTGGGTGGCTTGCCATTATCTGACCAACTTTTATCAAGCTGTAAGGGCGACCCACCCACATGCATTAGGAAAGGTATCCCTTCCTCAGATAATTTTTCCCAAAATGGATCTAAAGCAATGTGACCTGGAGATCTATCACCACAAGCATAATGAGGTATCCAAATAGCTTCCAAGCCAGATTTTATTGCAAACTCTAATTCCACCATAGCCAATTCAGGTTCGTGCAATGGAATAACACCAACACCCATTAATCTGCTATCTTCAGAACAGAAATCAGACATAGCTCTGTTATGGGCTCTAGTAGCTCCGTATCTTAATTCAGGTGTAATCTTAAGTTGTTGGCTATCTACATATTTTGCTTTACCTCTTAAGTCTCTGAACGGAGTTACTACGCTATGCGTTGCAAAAACAAGTTGTTTTTTAAATCCAAGCATATCCATAGCAATACTTCGATCTTCGCGATTAAATGCGCCTAAAGCTTGAATTTCTTTAGACTCTGCTATCAATCTATCACCTAAGGCTATCTGGGCATCAACATGCTCCTTGCTGTGCTGACCTCCATTCCTGACAATTACCTCAACTTCCTCGTCTGTTACTAAACTAGCCTTATAGTTGACTGGCGGTATCAAGTCCTTGAACTCCTTATCTGCGTAATCAATTATAAAATTTGGTAACTCCATGACATGGCTATCTGCGTCATAGAAATTTCTATTTTCTGGTGCGTAAGTCATAATTTCTCCCCTAACACTATCTTAGCATCGAAGGAGGAGGAAGCTAGAGCTTTGGTGTAATTTTATCGAGTAGATCTCTCAACTCAGGTTTGTTTTTAATAATCTCTTCTGAGGATAGACCCTCTAATTCGTGTGGGAAAACAAGCCATTTATCAGTTTCATGAAGATAGTAATCAGGTTTACGTTCAGTTTTGTTTTGAGATGGTTTAAAAAAAGGAGTTGCTATACGAATTTCTGGGGTATTTTTTTTACACGCTGTTTTTAAATCTTCGATTATCTGATCAATTGATTTTCCTGTATCAAATACATCATCAACTATTAGCAAAGAGTCTTCTGATTCTAATTTTTTAATTAGATAACTTAAGCCATAAACTTGTACGCTATTGTTTCTTTCACCCATACTTGAGTAATAAGAGGTTCTGATAGCGATATGATCAGATTCAACTCCTAAAACATCAAACAGTTCTTGAACAGCAATACCAATTGGAGCTCCACCTCTCCAAACACCTACAATGTAATTTGGTCGATACCCACTTTCAAAAACTTTCCACGCGAGCTTAAAAGAATCTTCTAATAATTCTGTTGCTCCAATGTAATGCTTTTCCATAATTTATCTTCTACAGAAAGAGATAATACATTAACTACTTTAAATTGGGACTAATCGTAAGCCTTCTTCATTACTTTCAATGAAGAAGGCTTTTTAAGATGCTAGAAGTTGTAACTTAATCTACCCATGTATTGTCTTGGTGGTATGTATTCTATTCCTGTACCGGCCACACCGAATACATCCGTCATACTAGAATTCATACCATCTTTATCACCTGCATTAAGTATCATGAAATCAATACCCCATTGGTCTCCAGTTAGATCCAAACTAGCGGTTAGATTAAGAACAGTATAAGAGTCTACTTGGTCTACAAAAGGACTATTAAAAACTCTTTGTTGGAAATCCCCACGATATATAACTTCGGCAGTGGTAGTTAGATCGCCGTAAGTAGTTTGGGTATTATATTCAATGCCTATATTGGCAGTAAACTCAGGACTTTTAGCCAAGCTATTCCCTTTAATATCTTCTCTTAATGAATAACGAGTAGGTTCTTCTCCAAAGAAGAAAAGTTCTGCTTTTAAATTATCCAGAGCTTCATATGATGAAGTTATTTCTGTATCTAAATAAGCCAACCTAATATCAAAAGATAAAGATTCAGAAACTAAACCTATTAACTCAAGCTCTAATCCCTTCATTTCTGATTCAGGTATGTTTGCAACACCTCCCCTATAAATATCTGGGTCAGTAGATTGGAATTGCAGATTTTCGTAGTCATAAGTAAAAGCAGAAACATTTGCTCTCATTCTGCCATCCAAAAAATCAGTTTTTAAACCGACCTCGTAAGCATCAATCATTTCGCTTTCGAAGAATGGGAAGATCAATTGAGGAGCAGGAGCTGCACCAAAACCTTCCGCGTCCATTGGATATCCGAAAGTTAAATTACTTCCACCAGGCTTAAAGCCTTTTGTATACGATGCGTAAACCATCGTATCTTCGTTTATATCATGTTCGTAAGCCAGTCTACCGGTAGTTTCATCAAGATCATCTTGTATGAGGTACTTTTGCAGTCCAAAGAAATTTGTTACGTCGCTAGCAAACTCATCTTCTGTATATCTTATTCCAAAGACAATACGATTTTCTTCGTTAACATTAACAGTAGCTTGACCATATAAAGATTGTGACTCTCTTGAAGGATAAGCCTCAGATACAAAGCCTAGTTCTGCATCAAATGCAGCAAAACAAATACCCGCAAAAGGATCATTTGCACATATCGGAGCATGAGTATATGGAGTAAATTGACCATCCATTAAATCAGCTTGCTTATTGTTATTAACATCTTTTACTTCATAAATTCTATTTGCAATTTCATGATCAAAATAAAATGCTCCTAGGATCCAGTCGGTATTTCCGAAAAGGGGTTCGTTAGAAATTAAATTAATTTCAAAGGTTGATGTTTCTACTACTGAAGTCTCTGGTCTGTACTCTGCTCTGTTATAAGGAAATCCAGCCATAGGGCCACTGGCATGAACATCACCAAAGTTGTGTCTATCATTATCTCTACTTACATAAATATCGTCTTCCTGCATGCTGGCAAGAATCTTAAGATTAGCGAAACCTAGATCTGTGTTAAAGATTCCAGCAAATATCTCAGAAGTAAGTTCGTATACAGATGCGGAATCTTGTCTAAGCTGTCTAGGGTCTGGTGTAGGATCATCTAGACCCTTCATAGCAGCTCCATTGTTATCAGCTTCAAAATACTGAGCAAATATTCTTAAGCTTGAAGTATCACTTATATCAAAAAGCCAATCAGACCTTAACGTAGTGTGATTTGTATCGTCTAGATCTTGGCCAGTTACTAAGTTCTCCGAAAATCCATCTTGATCAGTTGTAACCCAAGAAAAACGAGTTGCCACTCTATCAGAAAGAGGTAAATTTATTCCTCCTCTAGCTTTCGTTAAATCATAGTCTCCAAGAGTTAGATCAACTTTTCCACTCATGGCATCAAAAGAAGGTAGTGTATTTATAACGTTGACCGTTCCACCTGTAGAGTTTTGTCCAAATAGAGTTCCTTGCGGGCCTCTTAACACTTCAATTCTATCTAAATCTATAAAATCTGTTCTTAGAGAGAATTTAGAAGCGATAAAAATACCATCCATGTGAAGTGCTACAGACGGAGCTGCTATAGCATTCTGATTAGTTTCGTCACCTACACCACGAATAGATATTATAGTTTTGTATCCTTCATTCTTAGCAACTGTAACTCCCGGCGCTATTGCGCTAAGACCTACAAAATCAACTATGTTCTTTCTCTCTATCTCGTCACTGCTTAGTGCGGTAACCGCTTTAGAGACATCTTGTAAACTTTCTACTCTTTTCTCTGCGGTAACAATAACTTCGTCGATGACTAACTCATTTGAGTAGGCATTTGAACTGATGGAGATTATTGAGAGCGCAAGCGAAATTGATAGGAAAGACCTGAAAAGGGAATTTGATAATTTCATTAAAAATCCTTGTCTTGCAACCAAAAAGATATTCTACCGTCGAATATTTCACTTGCAAGAGTTGTCATAAAGAAAGGTTAAAATTTATGTTTTTTTTTCCTAAATGATACTTCTTTATACCTAAATTCACTTTTTTTAGAAGAATTCTGTAGTAAGAAATCTATAAATCTTTAAAGTAGACGATAAGGAGACTCCAATAAGTTATGAAATCAGCACTAGAGAAATTTTTTGCAATCGAAGCACATAATTCAAGCCTACAAAAAGAAATTTTAGCCGGTGTTACAACCTTCATTACTATGGCTTACATCATATTTGTTAATCCTCAAATGATGGCCCAATCAGGAATGGATTATGGAGCTATTTTCGTTGGGACATGCTTAGCTGCATCTTTTGCATGCTTATTTATGGGACTGTATGCGAACTGGCCAGTGGGTCTAGCTCCCGGTATGGGATTAAATGCCTTTTTTACTTATACAGTTGTAGGTGAAATGGGTTATTCATGGGAAGTTGCTCTGGGTGCCGTATTTATAGCAGGTATTTTATTTTTTATTATGAGCATCACTCCCTTGAGAAGATGGATGCTAGATAGCATTCCATTAAACCTTAGAATAGCTATGGGAGCTGGTGTTGGCTTATTTATTGGCTTTATAGGATTGAAGAACGGCGGCATTATAGTGGCGAATGGGGCAACTTTTTTAAGCTTAGGAGATTTTACAAATCCGAGTACTTTATTGGCAGGTATTGGCTTTTTGCTTATTTCGATACTCTCTATAAGAAAGATACCTGGAGCAATCATCATTGGAATACTGGCAGTGACCTTGATTAGTATTTTTCTGAACCTTGTTGAGTTTGACGGCGTTTTTGCCCTTCCACCTGATGTCACTCCAGTGCTTATGCAGCTGGATATTATTGGAGCTTTAGATGTCGCAATGATCAGTGTGATTGTATCTTTTCTTTTTGTTAATTTATTCGACACTGCAGGTACACTTTTTGGAGTAGCTACTAGAGCAAATCTTGTAGAGGAATCAGGTAATATTAAAGATCTAGATAAAGCATTGAAAGTTGATAGTAGTTCAAGTGTTTTTGGTTCATTCCTAGGTTGTGCTCCGGTAACAAGTTATGTTGAGAGCTCTTCCGGAATTGAAGCCGGAGGTAGAACTGGGATGACAGCTGTTGTTGTTGGAATATTATTTCTTTTAGCCACTTTCCTTTCTCCTCTTGCCGCAGCTGTGCCAGCTTACGCAACTGCAGGAGCTCTTATCTACGTTGCTATTTTAATGCTAAGTGGTATGGAAAGACTGAACTGGGATGACCAATCTGAATTATTGCCCGCTCTAATAATGATAGTGATGATTCCACTGACATTCTCAATAGCAAATGGAATTGCACTAGGATTTCTAGCGTATGTATCCATAAAAGTATTTGTGGGTGAAGTAAATAAGATTTCTTCTGGTGCTTGGTTCCTTACCCTAATATTTGTAGCTAAATTTATCTTTTTGTAGGACTAAAGCTTTATATCGCTAGCATCGTGTCTTTCTAAGATTTCTTTATCTTCTGGACTATTAGGCTTTCTGTTAACCAACGAACCTCTTTTGTAAGCTGGACGTTCAGTTATTTGTTTTGCCCATCTCCCAAGGTGCTTATAAGATTTCACTTCAAGGAATTCTGAAGCATTGTAAGCATTATTGAGAACTAAAGTTCCATACCATGAATGAATAGCTATGTCTGAGATGTTGTACTCATCTCCACATATGTATTCTCTTGATTCTAAGTTCTTATCGAGAAGATCTAATTGACGCTTAACTTCCATAGCATATCGGTTAATTGGATATTCATACTTTTCTGGAGCATAAGCATAAAAATGACCAAATCCACCTCCAAGATAAGGGGCACTTCCCATCTGCCAAAAGACCCATGACATACATTCTGCTCTTGCAGAGGGGTCAGTAGGAAGGAATTCTCCAAATTTTTCTGCTAGATAAACCAAAATCGCACCCGATTCAAATACCCGTGTTGAAGGATCGGTGCTTGTATCAAGTAACGCAGGTATTTTTGAATTTGGGTTAATGTCTACAAAACCACTACTAAATTGTGCACCTTCCCCAATGTTTATTATAAATGCGTCATATTCTGCACCTTCATGACCCAGCGCCAAGAGCTCTTCTAACAAAATAGTTACCTTTATCCCATTTGGTGTACCTAGAGAGTAAAGCTGTAAAGGGTGTTTTCCAACCGGCAATTCCTTCTCATGAGTAGCGCCTGCTATTGGTCTATTTATATTTGCGAATCTTCCACCGCTTTCGGTATCCCATGTCCAAACCTTAGGTGGAACATATTTAGAATCACTCATAAAAACTCCTTATTATTCTGATTAAAGTAACAACATTTTACTTTCTCTAAGTGTAATATAAATTACAAATCCTAATTAGAAAAATATTAGTGAATATGAGTATAGAACAAATTGAAGAGTTTTTAATCTCCTGGAAGAATGGGGTTATCGAAATTGGAAAAGTATATCTTGAAGGTGGTGAATACGAACTTACAGCCAATAATTTTATAGAAAAACATTATGCTTTTGTTGAGACAGATATTTTGTTTAAACCCACTTTTACAAAGGAAACGGTCTTTAGAAATAATAAAAAAGATGCATTATCTTACTTCGTAGGAGGAGATATCTCTGAAGATAATGGCTTTGCGCTTAAACCTTGGGAAAGTATCCAACTAGAGGAATTAAATACTCTGGTAGAAAAAGATCTCACTGCGGCAATGGGTACACTTAGGTTTAAACCTCAGAAAGCCAAAGAAACAACTCTAGTTGCTTTTACTTTTATATTTACAAAGATTGATGAAGCTATAAAAATTAAAGTTCATCACTCTTCACCGGTTGTTTAGATGCTAAAGATCATAGTGGTCAGCAAAGTGTTTTTCTCTCAACTCCTTGTTCATACCTGCCGTTTCTTCCATAAATCTATTTCTTTTTTCTCTAGTTTTAAATACCCAAATACAGACAGAATCTTTACCGTGATAGATAGCCTTTAATTCGTCATCAATTTCGTGCATCTCTTTCGGCACATCAACTTTCAAACAAATCATGGTTTCTCCTGCTATAGCTTCAGAATTTTTAGAAGATCCTTCCACTGCCTTTTTGTTTTGGAAATAACCCCTTATTGCTATGTAGGTCTGAATGAGATTTGCTATTACAAAGGCAAATAAATCAACAAACAGAAATATTATCGCCCCTGAGAATCTGCTTAGTGCAGTCATAAGGTAGCCTTTCAATCTTGTCTTGTGTTGAACTGAGCTAACTAAATATAAAGCCAGTATGCTTAGTACCAAGATTAACCACTGACCGTATTCAAGTATAAAAAAATAGTCTTTCATTTAGATTTACTCTTATTTTATTTTTGAATCATTGAAGGATTAAAGGATGGTCTAGTAACTGAATAAGCCCAATAAAAGAAAAGAAACTGTAAAACAAGACGGAAATAAAGAGCTGAAATAGGTATGTCAGGAAATGCTTCAGGTGCAAAAGCCATATAAATATTAGCCGGGTAAACAGCTATCAAAAGAGCAACCAACCCCCATCCTGAAAACCTTCTAAATCGTGGTATTAAGACGCCTATTCCACCTAGTATTTCAAAAAAACCACTGATATAAACTGCCTCCGCATGCAGCGGAAATGCTGGAGGCATAATTGATAAGTAAAAATCAGGATTGATAAAATGATCAATGCCTATGTTAATAAAAAAAGCTGCAAGTCCAATTAGAACTATCTTTCTCCATAACCCTTTCGGCAGATCAAATTTAAGAAGAAGACTATTAAAAAAGGTCATTTTTAAAAATAGGCTAAAGTTACGCCTTTTTGCCTGTTATAACGAGAGTACCTGCCCAATCTTGCTTTTTATTAGCTCGCCAGCTTTCGACTTCAGTAAATCCTGCTTGATTAAACATATCAACCCACTCTACTTCTTTTAACATTAACATTGGTGTATTCACTTTGCTTTCCCAAGAATGGGAATCTGCGTTTTCGTAATATTGATCTATTCCAATTATCAATCTTCCGTTGGATTTTAACCAATTGTTTTCAATTTTTTTCATTATCTTCAAAGGGTCACTTAAGTAGTACATGACTTCCATTGAATGCACTAAATCAAATTTCAAGGAAGGTTCATAAGTAGTTATGTCTGCATGAATATAATGTTCTTCTTTCCCTCTAGACTTTGCATTGGAAACCATATCTTCTGCCCCATCCACACCCAAGGCAAAACCACATAAATCTTCTTTAACTACTTTCCTAAGAACCCAGCCATTACCACAACCCAAATCTAAAAAATTGAAACTTTTATTTAATAAATTTCTTTCTTTTAAAGAGAATTTAAGCATTTCATCAACAGACGATGCATGTCCTTCTTCCATCCCTTCATCTTTTCCGGTTCTTGCCCATTCTCCAAAGACATCAGTAGCTTTACGCATCCTTTTTACAATAGATCACCGCCTAAAATTGCAGGTGTTTCACAATAAGTCTTAAGAATATAGTGTTGATGTTCTTCAATTCGTTTGGTGAGCACATTCTCTATCTCAGGAATTTTTGAATTTCCTTCAAACCACATGAGCATACCCTGATTTTGCTCTGTCCTAGGCATGATCTCTGGAGGGGTTGAAATAGTGCTCATGACCATAGTAGACCAATAAATATCTACCGCTGAAAGAGATGTACCTACTAAATATTTAGAGCCAAGTTTTTCTTGTGACTCTAACCGACTATCAATCATACTAATTATTTCAACGATCTTATCTATGGCTTGTGAACTGGCCTCTTCACTATATCCATACTTCCTTGCTAAAGGATTATCACTTAAGATTCTTATATTCCATACCAGTCCATCTTCCCCAAGAATAACTGCGCAAAGCCCAAGCATATCAACACGATCTTGCATGTTACTTGGAATTAATTTCAAGCTATCACTCGAACCAATACTTTCAGCTAAAGACAGTTGCTCAATCCAAACATTCCTTGGTCTCTCTTCGTCATGAAACATTGTAGGAAGGCTGGATTGACTGGTAAGCTCGTACAATCTTGCTTGCCTATCCCCACCTGTTTCTTTATCAACACCCATAAGAGGATGTAAGGCCCTAATAAGAGGAATTTTTTTTACAAAACAAATATTCTTTAAAGCTTCTGCGTACAACGCCTGCATACCTGGAATAAAAGTAACCCTAGTGCCAGTCTTCATTTCTGCAGCTTCTTCAAGAGATATAAATTCTAAATTTTCTAAATTTCCCTTATCGTTCATGCTTATATCCTTTAGATTAAGTTTATCTAAAACTAGCAATTATTCTTGCTGTTCCTTTTTCACAGTTAGGACCCATTAGATGAGCTCCATCTATACAAGGCAGATCCATAATATTTTCTATCAACTCAATACAAATCTGCTCACCAATTTTTTCAGGGTTATCACTGCTTTCTAATTTGTACAAAATGTCATCAGAAATATTAACTCCCCATAAATTTTTTCTCATCCAATCTGCCTGTTTAGCTGATTTTAGAGGTCCCATTCCAATCAATACCTTACAATCCTTAAAAATTTCATGTTCGTTTAATTGATCTGAATATTGCTTGATAATATCAAGATCAAAGCAATACTGAGTTTGTATAAAATTAGCTCCCTCCTGGATTTTAAGAATCAATTTATCTAATGAGTCTGAGTTAGACAGCTGCTGATACAAATCATCCGCAGCACCAGAATATATAGGTAACGGTTTCTTTATTTCTGTTCCATCTGTTAGAAAACCATCGGACATCTTTTTACATAGCTGAATTAATCCATTACCGTTTAACTCATTTACTGCCTTTGGGCCGTCTTCATCTGGCTGATCTCCACTTAAACAAAGGACCTTATTAATTCCAACTGATAAAGCTCCTAACAATACTGACTCCAAAGCAACTCGATTCCTGTCCCTTCCAGTAAGTTGTAAGATTACATCTAAACCGCTTCTTCTAATCTCTGAAGCAACCAACAAACTATTCAATCTTGTTTTACAATTTGGGGAGTCGGTAACATTAACAGCATCGGCAAGTCCGATAAGATCTTCTACCTTTCTGGAACTTTCAGAAAGATCTGTACTCACATTGGGTGTTGTTTCTGTGGTGAATAAAAAATCCTTTTTTTGCAGCATATTTTATTTCGTTAATAACTTCTCTTTATCAAAAAATGGAAGTTCCACTACTTTAGCATCAAAGTCACCTGATGCCGTGACAACTTTCAAAGGATAATTCTCTGGCTTTGATTTGTTAAGTCTTATAAGGCCAATTCCTGTATCTAATGTTGGAGACCAGGCACCAGCACTAACAAAACCAATTTCTTTGTCAGAATCTAAAAGTTTATCTCCTCTAATCAAAGAACTTTCAGCACAAACAATACCCATTAACCTATTAGTCTTTTTATTTGTTTCCATGAGTGCCTCACGGCCTATAAAATCAGATTTATCGAGATGCACTAAACGTTCAAGCCCTATTTCATATGGGTTAAGTGTCTGATCTATATCAGTTCCGTAATCTAAAATACCAGCCTCTAATCTTCGGATGTGCATAGAAGACACATCAGAAGCCATTAAGCCAGCATTCTTACCTTTTTCAATAAGGTAATCCCATAAGGCCACTCCATCAAAATCAGCATTCTTGGAATATATCTCAAAACCCCGCTCACCTGTCCAACCTGATCGAGAAATATAAAATGAAGTTCCATTTATATCTGTTTCGGTTACCCCATAATAGGGAAAATTATCTATAGTGATATCGGAAACAGCCTCTAAAACATCTAGTGAAGTAGGCCCTTGGATTTGTAAAACCCAGGAATCAAAATCATTTATTGAAGCATCTAAATCTCCAAGTTGAGCTTGAGCCCAATTTAAAAAATCACCATTTGCTTGAACATAAATGAATTCTTCTTCATTGGGCCTCATTAAGACCCCATCCATCATGATCCCACCTTGACGGTTGCAAGCTATAGCATATCCTGCTTTGCCAATATTTATTTTGCTAACATCTCTTGTGAATAATCTATTGAGATAAGCAATACTATCCCTTCCTACTATTTTTAACGGTGTTTCCGGTACATCATATAAACAACACTTGGATCGCAGATTCTGGTAATGAACCATGTCATCAAAGCCAGATTTTATTGGATAAAGTCTATTATTGTACAAACCATACAAAGTATCTTCTCTGTTATTGCATTCAAAGAATGGTGACCTTTTAAATCTATGATCTGATACAGGTAGGTAAGATATCCCCATATTTCCCCTTTTTGCTCTAGGGCGTTATTTTACTCAGTTTTAAATATCTAGATACTGTTTTTGTAACTAAAAAGCGTTGGGATCTAGAGTTTAAATATATCCTTGCCCAATACCTGAGCTGGTTTATGAAATCCACCTTTTAGAGTCCTGAAATCTGTTGTGTAACCTTCCAGTGATTCTTTTAAATCATTAGATGAATTTCCAAGAACAGCGAAATTATCAATTGAAAATAATCCTCCAAATTCCTCCTCCCATGTACTTCCTCTAAAATCTTCAACATGTTTTATAGCGGCTTCATTACTTTTATAAACTTCATACAGAAAAACCTTATCATTTGATCCAAAAAAGTATTGATATATAACTGTGCCAGGCTCATTTGCTTTTACTTT
>ERZ802830.4199-NODE-4199-length-11699-cov-29.0404_pt1 | contig 11699 bp, 12 predicted proteins | sample MGYA00345654_ERZ802830 | MGnify/ENA primary metagenome ERZ802830 (study PRJEB30503, sample SAMEA104212375) | marine metagenome | biome: Westerlies Biome; feature: [SRF] surface water layer (ENVO:00010504) within the epipelagic zone...; material: water...
TCGAACTCAATTTCTACAGCTTCATAGTGGCCTGTGCCACCTTGTACTACTTCTTTGTAGGAGGGGTTTTTCAAGGTCCCGCCCGTATAGCCGGAGACAGCTTCCTTTACCCCGTCAAGACCCTCAAAGTCTGCCTCCACACACCAAAAACAACCACCGGCAACTATTACCTTATCTGTTTCTGCAAGTGATGTGTTGTAGGTGGATATAGCACCTATAAAAATAATAAGGATTTTTGCTAATTTCTTTGAAATCATTTGCCACCTGTGAATGTTTATACAAAATTAAAAATGCACTTAGATTTAATTTCGATTTAGTCCATTGTAGAAACTTTTATATTTCATATTAATGCTTTTTACGCCACTAATATAAAACCAGCTACAGGATATCTGAGGAAGAAAAATGTCAACGCATATAAGTACTCATCAAGCTAAAGAAGATCTGAGAAATGAAGATCTTAAAATTTTTCTCAATGGTGAAATCGTTGAAAAAGCGAATGCAGTAGTAAGCGTATATGATAGCGGTTTCATGCTTGGAGATGGTGTTTGGGAAGGATTGAGGTTGTACAATGGACATTGGTTATTCATGGACGAGCATCTTGATCGTCTTTTTGAAGCCGCTCTCGCAATTGATTTAGATATTGGGCTTAGTCGAAAAGGGGTAGAAAAGGCCCTTTTTCAGGTGCAACAAGCTAATTCTATGCATACAGATGCTCACGCAAGGCTTATGGTGACAAGAGGAGTAAAGACACGCCCCTTTCAGCATCCATCACTATCGCAATCAGGCCCAACATTTGTAATTATTGCAGAGCATTCGCAACCAAAGCTGCCGAGGCCAATTAGGTTAGCCAGTGTTCCTCATATAAGAGGCTTGCCGATGTCGCAGGATCCAAAATTGAATAGTCATTCAAAGCTTAACTGTGTGTTGGCCTGTATTGCTGCTGAGAAATCTGGCGCAGATGAAGCGCTGATGTTGGATGTTAATGGTTTTGTAAATACAACAAACGCGTGCAATTTTTTTATTGTTCGAAAAGAGCAAGTTTGGACTAGTACGGGCGACTACTGCATGAATGGTATAACCCGCCAAAAAGTTATAGATTTATGTAAAGAGAATAATATCGAGGTTCATGAGAAAAACTTTTCTTTATCAGAAACGTATAGTGCCGATGAGGCTTTTTTGACAGGTACTTTTGGTGCTCAGACACCGGTTGGGGATATCGACGGTCGAGTAATTGGTGATGGCACTATGGGTCCAGTAACTAGCTTTTTAAGGCAGGCATATAAAAAACTTATCTCGAAAGTAACAGATTAATGCAAATAGCAATGTGGTCGGGACCGAGGAATTTATCCACTGCAATGATGTATTCATTTGGTAATCGTCCGGATTTTGATATTGTTGATGAACCTTTTTATGCCTCATATTTGCATAAAACTGGCAGAAATCATCCGATGCGCGATGAAGTAATTGTCTCACAGCCTGTAGACCCCAGTGAAGTCATCGGCAACTTGCTTAATGGAAAATGTAAAAGCAAATCTCATTGCTATCAGAAACATATGACTCAGCATATCTTGGACGACCTTGATCTGAAATGGATGAAAAAGTTTACTAATGTGTTTCTAATCAGGCACCCAGCTCGGGTCATAAAAAGTTTTGGCAAAAAACTAAATAATGCAAGTTTTACTGACATCGGTTTCAAAAAGCAGTTACAGTTATTTAATTACGTCTCCCAGACAGGTCAAAAACCAATAATTATTGATAGCTTTGATATTCGTAAAAACCCACGTTCTGCTTTAGAATGCTTGTGTAGCGAGGTTGGTGTAACATTTATGCCTGAGATGTTGTCTTGGCCAAAAGGTGGACATAAAAGTGATGGAGTTTGGGCTAAACACTGGTATGGTGCGGTTCATCGCTCTGAAGGTTTCTCGGGCGAAGAGGGTGATTTGCCAAATCTCAATGCAGAGCAAAGTGAAATTTCCAGCATTGCTTTACCATACTACCTAGCATTGGAGGAAAATAAACTTAAGTTTTAGACATGTTAAATATTTTTAAACTCTTTTAGTACGTTTTCATAAACAGATTTCTTAAAAGGAACTATTTCTTTCAACAAGTTTTCTTTTGGAATCCATTTCCACTTTGAAAATTCGGGGTGTTTAGTTGCTATATTAATATCCCCGTCCTCACCAAGAAACTTGAATAAAAACCATTTTTGCTTTTGTCCTCTGAACTTACCGTTCCATAGGATTGGTATTAAATCTTCTGGCAAATCGTACGACAGCCACTGAGATGAAGACGCTACAAATCGTATGTCTTGTTTTTTTACACCCGTTTCTTCTAAAAGCTCTCTGTATGCTGCAGTTTCTGGATCTTCACCAGCATCGATCCCGCCCTGCGGCATTTGCCAAGCATTTTGATTATTATCTAGTCGTTGCCCGACAAACACATATCCTTTTTCATTTACCATCATGATCCCAACATTGGAACGATATGGGAGTTTGTTAAAGTTTGTTTGCATTAGTTTTGGATGGATATAGCAGATAGGCCACTTAAAATATCAATTGCATAAGCTAACTGGTAATCGTCTTCTCTTAGCTTTGCTGCATTTTCTGCTTTTAATCTATCAGCTTCTATTTGCTGTATTTCATCTTCTGAAAGACTATCATTAGAAAGTGCACCTCGAAGGTCTGCTTCACTACGATTCCGCCTTGTTTCTTCAGCTTCTAAATCAGAATTTTTTCGCCTAGGTTGTTCGACGATAATATTTGGTGATACCCCGAGTGCTTGTATAGATCTACCAGAAGGAGTGTAATAACGAGATGTTGTGAGGCGCATCGCTCCCTCGCCTCTTAGAGGCATAACCGTTTGAACCGAGCCTTTCCCAAAACTGCGAGTTCCTACAACAATTGCCCTTCGGTGATCTTGCAGGGCTCCGGCAACAATCTCAGAAGCAGAAGCGGAGCCACCATTTATCAAAACAACAATTGGTTTGCCGTTTGCGAGGTCTCCTGATTTGGCATTATATCTTTCACTATCTTCACTGTATCTTCCTCTTGTGGAAACAATTTCACCTTTTTCTAAAAAGGCATCTGACACACGAATTGCCTGGTTTAATAATCCACCTGGATTATTTCTTAAATCAAGAACTATCCCGTTGATGTTTCCCATACCACCGGCTTCTTCAACTTGCTTTTCTAATCCGCTCACAAGATTTGGATAAGTTTGGTCATTAAAAGTAGTGATCCTGAGAACTATCGTATCACCTTCTGTTCTAGCCCTGACCGCAGTTAGTTTAATAGTATCGCGAATTATAGAAACATCAAAAGGCTCGTCTTCGCCTTCTCTTACAACCGTAATTATAATTTCGGATCCTACCGGTCCTCTCATCATTCCTACTGCTTCATCAAGAGTTAAACCTAACAAACTTTGACCATCCACGTGTGTTATAAAATCACCTGCCTCCATACCGGCAGCATCTGCAGGTGTACCATCTATTGGAGAAACCACTTTAACGAAGCCTTCCTGCTGGGTAACCTCTATCCCAAGGCCTCCAAATTCGCCTCTAGTTTGTACTCTCATTTTGGCAGCATCGTCTGCAGACAGATAGCTTGAATGTGGATCTAAAGAAGTCAGCATGCCATCTATGGCTGCCTCAATTAACTCTTTACTACTTACTTCTTCAACATACTCTGACCTAATACGCTCAAAAATATCTCCAAACAGATCCAACTGTTCATATATTGTTTTTCTTGTTTCCGCTTCTTCTGCCAATACGGGTCCTGCTAATTTAACAGATACCAAGGCACCCAAAGCACAACCCAAAATTCCAGCCAAAAAATATTTATTCATCTTATTATTCCCTATCGATTTCGAACCAGTCAGAAGGATCTTGGAGTTTATCATTATATCTTACTTCAATATAAAGGGATTGCGAGAGTCTTCCACTACTCAATTCTGTTTCTGTTATAAAATTTTCAGCACTTATATTCTGACCGCCCATAAAGCCAATGGGACTTGATTTAGAAAGTATTTGACCTGCTTTTCCAAATACCCCGCCTAAGCCTGCAAATATTAGCAAAACACCATCCTCTGGTTCCAAAATTGACACCATTCCATAATCTAATAGTGGCCCTGCGTAGCGAATAGTTGCAGAAATAGGTGAAGTTACAATTTCATGGTTTTTTGTGCGGATAACTATTCCAGGCCGTATTATTCCTGCTGCATCTACATCGTTAAATTTGCGGACAATTATACCTTCCACGGGAAGACTTAGGCTACCTGCGTAATCTTTCGAAATGGGTTCTTCTGACCTAATGATTGTTTTTTCTATAGAGTTTAGGGCAATTGCAAATTCATTTAATGATTTGGAGCTTTTTGATATTGACTTGAGCTTTTCTGGATCTTCAATAAAACGCACTGGGAGGTCAGTTCTATCAGATGCCGCTTTTATAAGTGCAGCCCTAGCGCTCTGAATGCTTTCTAAAGAAATTCTCATTTCTTTCTCTGCTTTTTTGGTAAGGTTTGTTAATAGCATTAATTTATTGAGGTTTTTCTTAAGAGTTTTTGCCTCAGTCCTCACTCCTTCCAAAATATCAGATAAAATTAATGTTGAGCGCGCATTACTGAGTGCCCCACCGGGGTGTAATAGCATCGATCCAATTGGCTCTTTACCCACTATTAGGAGCGCGCCAGCCAGTTCTGATATTTTTTCTTTTTGGAATATTAAATCTGTGTTTAGTTTTTTTGTCTGTAACTTAATAACCCGGTATTTAGATCTTAAGTCTCCCAAAGATTTTTCAGTTTCCATTATTAGATTGGATAGTGCACTGACCCTGTCGCGATATGAATTGGCAGAATTAAGTTCGCTTCGTGCACTATTTAGATCATCAATTATTTCCTGTGTTTGGGAAGAAATGCTCTCGTAAGCTAGTAATTTTGATGCAAATACTAGACCCAAAATGATACTAAAAGTGGTAATCGCTATTCGCAATATACCTCCTCAATCATACTTTTTCCTGTCATTTCTTCAGGTGGATTCAGTCCCATTAAATCGAGAATGGTTGGGGCTACATCTGCAAGTTTCCCACTTTCTCTCAGTGTAATATTTCTTCTGGTACCATGAATAGCAAACGGTACAAAGTTAGTTGTGTGAGCAGTGTGTATCTTTTTAGTCTCTGGGTCCACCATTAACTCACAGTTTCCATGGTCGGCCGTCAAAACTAAGCATCCATTATTTTTTTTGATTGCCGCGATTAACTTACCGAGCCCATAGTCTACTGCTTCACATGCTTTTACAGCAGCTTTAAAATCGCCAGTATGACCAACCATGTCAGGATTGGCGTAGTTCACTACAATAAGATCAATATTAGTTTCTATTGCTGTAACAAGACTTTCTGTGACTTGTTCTGAAGACATTTCTGGCTGCAAATTATAAGTTGCTACTTTAGGAGATGGCGGCATATGTCTTCTCTCACCATCAAATGGTAATTCTCTCCCGCCGTTGAGAAAAAAAGTGACGTGTGGATATTTTTCAGTCTCTGCAACCCGAAACTGGGTTTTTCCATGCTTAGCCACCCATTCTCCCAGTGTATTCACTAAAGCTTTTTTTGGATAACAGGTTGTCATAAAGCTATTATGTTTTGTTGAGTATTCAACCATACCCAAAAAACTTGAAAGTTTTGGTCTTCTGCCAATTTCAAAAAAATCAAAGCCTGGGTCGCCAATTGCGCTTAATATCTCTCTGGCGCGATCTGACCGAAAGTTTAAACAAAATACACCGTCCCCGTCCTTTACACCTCCATAACCGTTTATGACAGTTGCTGGTATAAATTCGTCGGTTAAATTACCTCCGTATGCAGAGTTGATTGCATCATAAATATCTTCACAAACAATGGCAGATTCGGATTTTACAATTGCATTGTAAGCTTGGCTTATTCTTTCCCACCGATTGTCACGGTCCAACGCATAATACCGTCCAATAACGGTTGAAATTTTCACATTATCTGGCATATTTTGCAATAATCTTTCTGCATATGTTATCGCAGAGACGGGTGAAACGTCACGACCATCTGTGATAAGGTGTAAAGCCACTTTTAAATTTGCGTCTGAAAGCACTCTAAGTGTTTCAAGTAGATGCTCGATATGCCCATGCACGCCGCCATCTGACAATAACCCAATAATATGTGCTGTACCTTTGCTAGACTTAACCGACTGAATGAAGTCTAGGATCGCATCATTATTGTAAAAAGAACCGTTTTCAATTTCTAAGTTAATTTGACCAAGATCCATAGGTACTATACGGCCAGCTCCTATATTTGTGTGACCCACTTCAGAGTTACCCATTTGGCCATAAGGTAGGCCTACATCAATACCATGTGTCACTAATTCAGAAGTGGCGCTGCTAGCCATAATATTATCAAAATTCGGCGTCTTAGCAGTTAATGGAGCGTTGCCTTCAGTCGCATCTCTTTGTCCCCAACCATCAAGAATACACAAGACTACAGATTTGTATTCGTTCAATATTCTGACCTCAAGATTGGTTTTAAATTATTAGTTTCATGGACGATCAATTTCGGTGATATGGAGTTTTTAAAAGTATGGTAGCGCTCCTGTAGATTTGCTCTGCCAGCATAACTCTCGCAAGACTATGTGGCCATACCATTTTACCAAAAGACAGGGCGCACTCAGCCTTTTTTTTCAAACTTTCTTCAATTCCATCCGCACCACCTATTAAAAAAGTGACATTATTTTTGGAATTATCTCTGCAACTTACCAAGAAAGACGCAAGGTTTGGTGAGGTTAGTGTTTTACCATTTTCATCTAGAACGCAAATTATGGATTTTTTAGGTATAGCTTTTTCAAGGAGAGTGGCCTCTGCAGAAATGCCACTGCCGTTTTTGTCTTCAACCTCTATCAGGTTGGCAGGCCCAAAACCCAATTGACGCCCTAATTTGTTAAAACGATTAATGTAATCAGAAACCAACACGGCCTCTGGCCTTTGCCTGAGGCGGCCTACAGCACATATCGTAATTCCCATCATGTGCTTGACCCTTACTTTTGGTCCATCGGTGCCCACATTTTTTCAATTTGGTAGAATTCTCTGACTTCTGGCCGGAAAACGTGCACAATAATATCACCTGTATCAATCAAAACCCAATCACCAGCATCTTTTCCTTCAACCTTAGAGATGCGTCTATGGTCCGTTTTTAAGGTATCAACTAATTTTTGAGAAATTGACGATACTAGCCGTGTGGATGTCCCAGACGCCACTACCATGTAATCCCCAATTGACGTTCTTCCGCGTAGGTCGATCGTTGTAATGTCTTCTGCTTTATTTTCGGAAAGGGATTTGATTATGCAGTTTAATAGCGCGTCACTAGATTTTTTAAATTCTCCGTTCTGACTTGGAGAAACATTGTTTGCAGCATCAGCTGCCTGGATATTCAGAGACAGAGTTAAGCCCTCCTATAATTTACCAAATACTTTTAGCATTTATCATTAATATTCTCAACGATCAAAGCAGGGTTCGTTAAATATTATGTAAATTATGGCTTTCTTAATCTCTTGAAGCTGCAGCTAATAAGCACTATTAGATCTGTAATTTATAATAAAAAGACTTTTATCTAGGATTTTTGAGAGGAATAAAATGTCTACCCCGAAAACGCTATATGATAAGATATGGGACGCTCACATAGTACACAACGACTCAGATGGGACTTGCCTGCTCTATATAGACCGTCATTTGGTTCATGAAGTCACATCTCCACAAGCCTTTGAGGGCTTACGAATGTCAGGGCGTAAAGTACGGGCACCGGAAAAAACTATAGCTGTTCCCGATCACAATGTTCCAACAACGCCGAACAGAGACAATGTTATCGATAACGAAGAAAGCCGGATTCAAGTGGAGGCATTGGATAAAAACGCAAAAGATTTTGGAGTAATTTATTACCCTGTCTCAGATATTCGACAGGGGATCGTACATATAGTCGGTCCTGAGCAAGGTTGGACATTACCAGGTATGACGGTTGTATGTGGTGATAGTCATACAGCTACACATGGGGCATTTGGCGCTCTGGCACACGGAATTGGTACGTCTGAAGTTGAACATGTTTTGGCAACCCAAACTTTAATCCAAAAAAAATCCAAAAATATGAAAGTGGAGATTACAGGAACATTGAGACCAGGCGTTACAGCAAAAGATATTACGCTGGCGGTTATCGGTGAGACAGGTACAGCCGGTGGAACGGGTTACGTTATAGAATACTGTGGTCAAGCGATTCGAGATCTCTCGATGGAAGGGCGGATGACAGTATGTAATATGGCAATAGAGGGTGGTGCTCGAGCAGGTCTAATCGCTCCTGATGAGAAAACTTATGAATATTGTAAGGGCCGACCTCACAGCCCCAAAGGTACTTCGTGGGAGATGGCGCTTGCGTACTGGAAAACCCTTTTCAGTGACTCAGACGCTGTTTTTGATAAAGTAGTTACAATTAAGGGCGAGGATATAGCCCCATTGGTGACTTGGGGTACATCGCCAGAAGATGTGTTGCCAATTACTGCAGCTATACCTGATCCAGAAAGTTTTTCAGGCGGCAAAATTGAAGCAGTGCGTCGTTCTTTGGAGTATATGGGTCTTGAAGCTGGTCAAAAGTTATCTGAAATAGAAATAGATACAGTATTTATTGGCTCATGTACTAATGGTCGAATTGAAGACTTAAGAGCTGCATCGGAAATTCTTAAAGGCAAAAAAATTAAGGATGGTATGCGTGCGATGGTAGTCCCAGGATCTGGATTAGTACGATTGCAGGCAGAAGAAGAAGGCATTGCTGAAATTTTCCGAGAGGCTGGTTTTGAGTGGAGGCTAGCAGGTTGCTCAATGTGTTTGGCTATGAACCCAGACCAATTGGCAGAAGGAGAGCGCTGTGCATCAACTTCCAATAGAAATTTTGAGGGGCGTCAAGGCTATCGTGGTAGAACCCACTTGGTATCCCCTGCCATGGCTGCTGCAGCCGCGATCACGGGAAAGCTTACCGATGTAAGGGAGATAATACAGTAATGGAAAAGTTTGAAAAGTTATCTGGCGTTGCTGCTCCTATGCCCTTGGTAAATATTGATACTGACATGATTATTCCAAAAGTTTTTTTAAAGACCATCAAGCGCTCTGGTCTAGGGGTAAACTTGTTTGATGAAATGCGTTATGATCGTGAAGGAAATGAGAAGTCAGAATTTGTATTGAATAAAGCACAATATAGGGAAGCAAAAATCCTTGTGGCAGGTGATAATTTTGGTTGTGGATCTTCTCGTGAGCATGCGCCGTGGGCCATAGCGGACTTTGGGATCAAGTGCGTTATTTCTACTTCATTTGCTGACATCTTTTTTAATAACTGTTTTAAAAATGGTATTTTACCGGTGGTATTGCCTGAGGATCAAGTAAAGGTCTTGATGAGTGATGCTGAGAAGGGTGCGAATTCAATCATAGAAGTTGACTTAGAAAAACAAACAATAGCTTCATCTGATGGGGAAGTTTTTACTTTTGATGTTGATCCTTTCAAAAAACATTGTTTGTTAAACGGCTTGGATGACATCGGTCTGACGATGGAAAAAGAAACAGATATCACGGCCTATGAGGCTAAAGCGTCCCAACTTTTCCCTTGGGCCTAACTTACAAATCAGCGTTTGCAAAATCTTTATATGTGCTGGCAGTTTAAGAAAAATTTTATAAGGTAACTGGTAATGGCTAAATTCTCTCTCTTAATACTTCCTGGCGATGGCATTGGACCTGAAGTCATGGTTGAAGTTCGAAAAATCATAGATTGGTTTATGAGTAATCGCGGTCTCGACTTCGATGTAACAGAAGATTTGGTGGGTGGTGCAGCATATGATGCTCACGGGACACCTCTGCACGATGATACCATGGCGAAAGCGCTAGACGTTGATGCTGTTTTGTTGGGGGCAGTTGGTGGTCCAAAATATGATGATTTAGACTTTAGCCTAAAGCCTGAAAGAGGCCTTCTTAGACTTAGAAAAGAAATGGATCTTTACTCAAACTTAAGACCAGCTCAGTGTTTTGACGCTCTTGCCGATTTTTCCTCTTTAAAACCTGAGGTGGTTTCTGGGTTAGATATAATGATCGTAAGGGAACTAACATCGGGGATATATTTTGGCGAACCCAGAGGAATTATTACCGAAGGAAATGAACGAGTAGGCATAAATACACAGCGATATACAGAAAGCGAAATTGAGCGTGTAGCTCGCTCTGCTTTCGAACTAGCCAGACGACGTGACAATAAAGTTTGCTCTATGGAAAAAGCAAATGTCATGGAATCTGGCGTCCTGTGGCGCGAAACTGTAGATAAAATCCATCAGGCTGAGTACGCCGATGTAGAACTCTCGCACATGTATGCAGACGCCGGAGCAATGCAATTGTGCCGCTGGCCTAAGCAATTTGACGTAATTGTAACTGATAACTTATTTGGTGATATATTATCAGATACTGCTGCTATGCTTACGGGCTCGCTGGGTATGTTGCCTTCGGCCTCCTTGGGTGCACCAATGGAGAATGGTCGTCCTAAAGCACTTTATGAGCCAGTGCATGGTTCAGCTCCTGATATCACTGGCCAAGGAAAAGCTAATCCGATTGCTTGTATTCTTAGTTTTGCAATGGCTCTTCGTTATAGTTTCGATGAAGGGGCAGAGGCAGACCGCTTAGAACAATCTATAGAGAACGTATTGTCAAAAGGTGCCAGGACCCATGATTTATTGGGTGAGGAGGGCATAACCCCTCTTAGTACGTCAAAAATGGGTGATGCTATAGTGGATGCATTAACAGAGTCTCTCTGAACTAAAAAAACAATGCTGTTGTTTAGTCTATGCGCTTGGCATGCTCGCAAATTTGAAATATTAAATTGCAAAAAATGGAGCGTGTCTTGTCTGAAGCCTTTCTAGTTATTGATGTCCAAAATGATTTCTGTCCAGGTGGTGCTCTCGCTGTTTTGGAGGGGGATATGATAGTTCAGCCAATTAATGAGGCGATGGATCATTTTGATTTAGTAGTTTTAACACAAGATTGGCATCCCCAAGAACATAAATCCTTCGCATCTTCTTATGAGAACAAAAGGCCCTTTGACACAGTTGAAATGTTTTATGGAGATCAAGTTCTATGGCCAGATCATTGTATTCAAGGGTCATTGGGCGCAAATTTTCACCCAGATTTGAAAGATGAAAAAGCTGACGTTATTATACGGAAAGGTTCAAATCCAGCTGTAGATAGTTATTCTGCCTTCTTTGAGAACGACAAAGTTACGCCAACAGGATTACATGGGTATTTAAAAGACTGTGAAGTTACTGATTTAACGCTGGTAGGTCTGGCTACAGATTTCTGTGTTGCCTTTTCTGCATTAGATGCAGCAAGATTAGGATATCAAGTTACCGTGAGCCTTGATATGGTGCGCGCTATAGACGCTGATGGTTCCTTAAGGTCGGCAATGGATAAAATGTCAAAGGCAGGGGTGAGCTTAGTAAATGGTTGATATAGCCACAAGAGTTTGGAACCACAAATGGAAAATAGACCCGATTGTAAGGTCTTTAATAGATACTGATTTTTATAAACTCTTAATGTGCCAATCGATATACCGTAACAAGCCAGATACAAATGTTACTTTTAGCTTGATAAATCGCTCTTCAAACATCTTGCTAGCTGAGCTCGT
>ERZ802830.4209-NODE-4209-length-11685-cov-7.25795_pt1 | contig 11685 bp, 11 predicted proteins | sample MGYA00345654_ERZ802830 | MGnify/ENA primary metagenome ERZ802830 (study PRJEB30503, sample SAMEA104212375) | marine metagenome | biome: Westerlies Biome; feature: [SRF] surface water layer (ENVO:00010504) within the epipelagic zone...; material: water...
TCCATTCATTCTGGCTTCCCAAACTTGCTGGAAAAATGGATTTGATGCCCGGCCAAGAAAATTTTCTTTGGTTCATTGCAGATGAAGAAAAAATCAGATCAGGAATTGATCCAGACGGCAACCCTTACAATGTCGAAGCTAAGGTAGCCATGCCGTCTGTGTTTGACGGCCAAATGAGGGAAACTATCTTTGCTAAGCAGGAATTCACTGACGAATTTGAAGCCGTGGGAGGTTTGTTTTACGGACAATGTGCTGAATATTGCGGGAATTCTCACGCTTACATGTCTTTTCGTGCTTTAGCTCAAACTGATGAGGATTTTGACAAGTGGGTTCTAAAATTTCGAAATGCACAAAATCCTAACTTACAACCAACAAATTACTCTCCTGAAATCACATATGCTAAAGGTGATATCGTTACCTTCATCGATCCTTCATTGGGAGAATCAACCAGTAGAGAATTTCGTGCCCTTCAGGCTTCAGCAAAAGGTCAAAGTCCTGACACTAAACCAGAATCTTGGGAAAAAGTTCATTCGGACGATTATGAAAAAGGGAAAATTCTATTTGGGACGCAAGGCTGTGCTCAATGCCACGCGATCAACAAGACAGGAATTGGTGCCAAAGGTCCAAACTTAACTCTATTTGGCTTACGCACATCGCTAGCTGCTGGCTGGATGAGGAACGATGAAAAAAATTTAGACAAATGGTTACGAAATTCGAATGAAGTAAAATTTGGTAATCTTATGTGGAATGGTGAAGGGGTGGACGACCGCCATCCACTCAGGTTACTTGAAAAGGATGACGAAAAAGTAGACCAACTAGTTACTTATCTCCTCGGTCTACGATAACTTTTTAATTCAAAACACAATTAGTCATGGCAATTGAATCTATTAAATACGCGGCACCTGATACCGAAACTAAATTGGAAACCAAAGTCTTTCCGAGACCCGGCCAACATACTTCAGGAATTATTGATTGGCTAACCACGATCGACCATAAAAAAATTGGGATTATGTACGGGTTGACCGCTCTTTTTTTCCTGCTTGTAGGAGGAGTTGAAGCATTGCTGATTAGATCCCAATTGTGGAGTCATAACATGGAGATCCTTACCAATCGGCAATACAACCAGATGTTCACAATGCATGGCACGACCATGGTTTTTCTGGTGATCATGCCTTTAAGTGCCGCATTCTTTAATTACCTTATGCCTCTCCAAATTGGAGCACGAGATGTGGCTTTCCCGCGAATGAACGCCTTGTCTCTTTGGTGTTTCATAGCTGGAGGGCTTACCCTCAACCTTAGTTGGTTTTTCACAGGAGGATCACCTGCAATTGGATGGTTCGGATATGCCCCTTTAACAGATACCCGATTTGCTGAAGTAATTGGTGACATGGGGCCTGACTTTTGGATTTTCTCTCTTCAAATCCTCGGTTTAGCAAGTTTGCTTGCATCCTTTAATTTCATCACGACAATCATAAATATGCGTGCTCCAGGAATGACGATGATGAGACTTCCTGTGTTTACCTGGATGACATTAATAGTAAGTTTTCTCATTATTCTAGCCTTTCCAGCCATCACCATCGCATTGGTAGAATTAATGTTCGACCGTACATACGGAACAAATTTCTTCGATTTTCTGGAAGGTGGAAAGCCACATCTTTGGCAACATTTATTTTGGATTTTTGGTCATCCTGAAGTTTACATTCTCATACTTCCTGCCATGGGTATTGTTTCCGAAGTTATTCCTGTTTTTTCTAGAAAACCACTCTTTGGATACGGCTTAGTTATTTTTTCAGGTGCCATCATCGGATTTATGGGGTTTGCTGTCTGGAGTCACCATATGTTCACCACTGGAATGGGAGTAGTGGCCACCTCTGCATTCTCCATACTCACCATGCTGATAGCTATTCCTACAGGTGTTAAGATATTTAATTGGATTGGAACAATGTGGGGCGGACGAATTAGGTTTGATACCCCTATGCTCTTTGCACTCGGATTTATCACCATGTTCATGATTGGAGGGTTTACTGGTATCATGCACTCTTCAGTCCCTATTGATGCACAACATCAAGACTCTTATTTTGTGGTCGCTCACTTTCATTATGTTTTAATTGGAGGATCTTTGTTTGGTTTATTTTGCGGATTTTACTTCTGGCTTCCGAAAATGAGTGGTCGGATGCTTAGTGAAAAGCTTGGTAAATTTGTATTTACTCTTATGTTCATCGGTTTCAACCTCACCTTTTTTCCCATGCATTATCTCGGCATGATTGGACAACCTCGCCGTACTCATAGTTACAATGAAGGTCATGGGTTTGAGACTTGGAATCAAGCAGCTACCATAGGTTCAGTCATTTTGGGAATAGGGGTTGCGATTGGCATTCTTCAGTTTGTTAATGCCTTTTTTAACAAAAAGTTGAAACCAGCAGGTAAGAACCCATGGGATGCTCGAACCTTGGAGTGGACCTTATCTTCTCCTGTCAAAGACTATAATTTCGCAAGAAACCCCATAATCAAAGCTCGGGATCAGGCTTGGGAAAATAATTATGGACCCAAAGAAAATCATTCAGAAAAAGAACCGCTGGATGATCATGGTGTTCACATGCCCGACCGTTCATGGTATCCGTTAGTGACTGGAGTTGGACTGTTTGGGCTTATTTTGGGAATGCTTTTTCATGCTTCCATAGATTCCTCAGGTGAACTTGTCCGAGACTACACTTTCGCTATTGCAGGTGGTGCAATAGCAATTTTTGGAATAATTATGTGGTCATTGGAAGGCCCTGCTGGTTATCATCTCTTTCCCAAAGAAAACGAAGAATAAATTCCTTTATCTTAATCATTTACTATGAGCGACGCATCAGCACATGCCCTAGATCACCACGAACCAGTTACCAGTACTGGTATTCCTAACAAAAAAGTCTTAATGTGGGCATTTCTTGGTTCCGACTGCATGTTTTTTGGAACTTTAATTTCCACCCATTTAATTTATCGAAAAATTTCTGCAACTGTTGGTGGAAACTTTTTGGATATCCGAGATATCTTTGACATTGAACTTACTTCCTTCAGTACTTTTATATTACTCGCAAGTTCTCTTTTCATGGCTCTTGCGGTGTCTGCTATACACAAAGGAAATTTAAATAGCACCCGCTGGATGCTGTTTGGAACTATAATTTTCGGATCTATTTTTCTTGCCTGCCAAGTTTATGAATTTACCCACTTTGTCCATGGCAAAGAGAATAAACACGGCGACTTAGAACACCAACTCACTCTTTCTGCCTACGCCGGAAAATCTGAGCAAGTGGGCGAAGATGCACAACTCACGCCCCATGAAGACAAGGCACATGTTTTCGGGTCTACATTCTATGTCCTTACTGGTACTCATGGTACTCATGTCGCAATTGGCGTCTTTTGGCTCATTGGTTGGTTCGTTTATTCATTTACCGGAAAAATGAGTACTGCAGATGCCATGGATATAGAATGTTGCGGTCTGTACTGGCACTTTGTAGATATTGTATGGATCATCATTTTTCCGGTTGTTTATCTCATGGAATACGCATTTTAGGCTTATCCATTTATCAAATTTGTATTACTTTTAAAACATGAGTGGACATTCTGATGACCCAGTAGCAGAGGAAAGCAAGCGCTTCTTCACCTTCTTTAATCTTTCTATGATCCTCGTGGCCATCACTGGTCTTGAAATCGTAATTATCTATGTTCAATCCTTTGAAGGATCCACCATCATCGGAGTCTTGTTTGCCACCTCAATTCTTAAATTTGTGGGAGTGGTTTGCTGGTTCATGCATTTAAGATGGGATAAGTTTCTTAACACTGTACTATTTTTAATGGGCTTAGTAATTGCCCTCGGGACTTTTTTCGCGGTCATATACATGGCAGATGAACATCCGGTAGTCGAAGAATTCAAGGTCACACAAATCAGCAACGACTGGAAAGCCGAAACTGAATACAAAAAAGGAGAATATGTTGCTTTAAACGACAAATTTTTTGTCTCCAATTCAGATCATACCTCTGATCAAAATTTTACCGCTGAATCATGGAGCGAAGTATCTGGCATTCCCCATATGATTTCATGGAAAATCAGCACGGCTGATTTAATTGAAATAAATTCAAAGAAACCTGAAAATCCTTACTACTACCAATATTCTCCATCAGAAGACTCTGTCATTGTAGGTAACCGAATTGCTCTCCTAGAGCAAGTGGGTGCAACAGAGGATTTCAGAATTAAGGTTAGATCCGAAGCATTTTGGGTAGAAAATAAAGATTAGAAATTTTGCCCTTTCAGGGGGCATGTTTACCATGATTGGTTGTGAATTCCCCTGTTAACTTTAGCCATTGGCATACTGAACCTGCTTTAATCGGTGGTCTACTCTTTGTTTCATGGTGTTATGCGATAATAATAGGGCCTTACCGGACGAATATCTGTCCCGCCCTGCCCTTTTCCCGTAAACATAGCTATTGGTTTGCTCTTTCTGTTGTTACATTTTATCTCGCAGTGGGTTCACCCTTGGATGCACTTGGTGAAAACTTCCTTTTTTCGGCTCATATGATTCAGCATAATATACTGATGTATACCTGCCCGCTATTTTTCCTCCTATCTATCCCTGAACCATTGATGGACCAAATTTTCGAAAAAAACCGAGGGCTAGAAATATTAGCTAAATTTTTATTTCACCCAATAATCGCAGGTCTTCTTTTCACACTTGTTTTTTCTTTTTGGCATATCGGGAAATTTTATGAAGCAGCCATACAAAATAAAACTATTCATATGGCCGAACACTTGACTATGTATCTTAGTTCTATAGCGATGTGGTGGCCCGTTTGCGGTCCATCCAAAAGAGTCCCCCCCCTACGCTTTGGACCGCAAATGCTTTACATATTAGCACTTATGCTCGGACAAACCCCAATATTTGCAATCTTGACCTTTTCCAAGGATGTACTTTATGACACCTATTTTTATGCTGAAAGAATTATCGAATTAAGTCCGCTCGAAGATCAAAAAACTGGGGGAGTCCTTATGAAATTAGCAAATATGGCAGTGTCCCTAGGTGTCCTCTCCTCTATCTTTTACCGTTGGTCAACTCAGTCGGAACAGGAGCCACTTAAAGCCTAGAAACGAGTAATTCTCTTTCGAAAAGCATTTCTTTAGGAAGAAATTCAGAAAGTTGAAGAAAAAGTTCCTCATGGCGAAGCGTTTGCATTCTCAAACGGTCCGTGTCAATACTCATAAGTTCATCCCATTGTTCTTCACTGAAATCCATTCCTGACCAGTCCAAATCAGACTTGTTTGGAATCCAACCTAAAGGCCCTTCATGAGCTTTCCCTTTACCTGTTGATCTTTCAACAATCCAGCGAAGGACTCTCATGTTGTCACAAAAACCCGGCCACATAAATTTCCCCTGAGCATTTTTTCTGAACCAATTGACATGAAAAATTCTCGGTTTTTCCTTCAGTGCCTTTCCCATTTTTATCCAATGTCTAAAATAATTTGCCATGTTGTAGCCACAAAAAGGAAGCATCGCCATAGGATCACGCCTGAGATTACCTTGTGCTCCTTCGGCTGCTGCAGTGGTTTCGGAAGACAAAGTTGCCCCTAAATATACTCCGTGGTTCCAATTGAATGACTGATAAACCAGAGGTATATCAGACATCCGGCGCCCTCCGAATATAAAAGCTGCTATGGGCACTCCCTGAGGATTCTCCCATTCTGGATCAATTGTTGGACATTGAGCGGCAGGAGCTGTAAATCTTGCATTTGGATGTGCCGCTGGGGTGGATGATTCAGGAGTCCATTCCTTGCCTCTCCAATCAGTAAGGCTGGATGGGGGCTCTTCACTTAGACCCTCCCACCAAACATCCCCATCTTCAGTAAGTGCAACGTTTGTAAATAAGGTGTTAGCCTTCATCGAATCCATCGCATTTGGATTCGTTTCCCATGATGTACCCGGGGCAACCCCGAAAAATCCAGCTTCCGGGTTAATCGCCCTAAGTTCACCACTGTCATCAGGCTTAAGCCAGGCTATATCATCACCCACGGTCGAAACTTTCCATCCCTTCATTGAATCGGGAGGAATCAACATCGCCATATTTGTTTTTCCACAAGCACTGGGAAATGCACCAGCCACATAAGTCTTCTCTCCACTCGGGCTTTCGACGCCTAGAATGAGCATATGTTCCGCCATCCATTCATTGTCTCGGGCCATACAGGATGCGATTCTCAAAGCAAGACACTTCTTACCTAACAACGCATTACCACCATACCCGCTACCGTATGAAACAATCGTTCGCTGCTCGGGGAAATGTACAATGTAGGTATTATCGGGGTCACAGGGCCACGGTACATCTTCAACACCTTCTTTTAATGGATAGCCCACTGAGTGTAAGCAAGGAACAAAAAAGTCTTTTTCACCAAGCAAATCGAGAACATTTTGACCCATACGGGTCATAATTCGCATGTTAAGCACTGCATATGGAGAATCTGTCACCTGCACCCCAAACTGTGAAATTGGTGAACCCAATGGCCCCATACAAAAGGGTACAATGTACATCGTGCGCCCTTCCATGCATCCTTTAAACAATTTTTTTAATTTAGCCCGCATTTTGCGAGGCTCTTCCCAATTATTTGTCGGGCCCGCATCATCCTTACCATAACTGCAAATAAAAGTCCGACTCTCCACTCTTGCCACATCTCTTGGATCGGATCGCACAAGGTAACTATTAGGTCTTTTCTCTTGGTTAAGTTGGATCATGGAACCACCTTCTACCATTAGACCACATAATCTTTCCCATTCTTCATCCGATCCATCACACCATTCAACACGGCTTGGTAGACACATACCAATCATTTTATCTAACCATTTTAACAGGGCGACGTTGTTGGTTCTGGATCGATCAAAATTACTATTATTTTTATCCATTTCACTGTTTTGGTAGGGGCAGACTGTCGCCAAGTCAACCCTTCTGGTTTTTTTTGACTATGAATTGAAGGATCCAAACCAATTAAGTTGCCAAAAAACATAGTTCCTTTTACCTCATTGTTGAAATGAGTATTTTCAAAAAAGACAGAACTGCAGTGCTCGCACTTGAAGATGGAAGTGTATTTCGCGGCTTTGCCTTCGGAGCGAAAATGACCGTCGAGGGGGAAGGAGTTTTTAACACTGGAATGACAGGGTATCAGGAAACATTAACTGACCCCTCTTACTTTGGACAGATTGTCACGATGACCAGTCCACAAATTGGTAATTATGGGACAAACCTGAAGGACGAGGAATCCAATGGTCCCAAAGTTTCCGGATTTGTTGTGCGGGAACTTAGTCCGATCACTAGTAATTGGAGATCTACTCATTCTTTAAGTGACTATTTGCAGAAAAATGGAATACCCGGCATCGAAGGAGTTGATACCCGGGCTATCACTAAAATATTACGCACGGCAGGTTCTCTTAAAGCCTGTCTAAGTACTGAAAATCTTTCCGATGAAGAAGCGATCAGGAAAGCTCAGGAAAGTGAAAGTATTGTGGGGCAGGACTATGTCCAGGAAGTCACTTGCTCCAAATCGTTTATCTTTGATGAGAGTGGTGAGCAGAGCACTCCTTTTACAGTCTCGGGTACCAATCTCCATCAATCACCAACGCCAGAAGAAACTCACCGTCTTGTGGCTTTTGACTTTGGTGCGAAAAAGGCCATCTATAAAAACCTTCGCCGACATGGCTTTGAAGTGATTGTCTTACCCGCAACAGCTTCCATTGAAGATGTAAAATCTCATTCACCCGATGCTATTTTCCTATCAAATGGACCGGGTGATCCATCTGCACTCTCCTATGCTCATGATACCATAAAACAGTTGCTTGATGATTATCCAATCTTTGGAATTTGTCTCGGGCATCAAATTCTCACCCATGCAATTGGGGCCAGCACATATAAATTGAAATTCGGACATCGCGGGGCCAATCAGCCGGTCCGTAATCAGGAAACTGAAAAAGTATCGATCACTTCACAGAATCACGGCTTTGCGTCAGATAAAGAGACTCTTGAAGCATGTGGTGCTATTGTCACCGAGTACAACCTAAACGATCAAACCGTTTCTGGTATGCGCTTAGCAAGTAAGCCCGTTTTTTCAGTTCAATATCACCCGGAAGCGGCTCCCGGTCCAAATGATGCTCAACATCTTTTCGCAGAATTCCATCGCTTGGTCAGTAAATCCAAGAAATAAAAAACTTCTCAATTTATTATATCCCAATGACTGAGACGCTTTGCGGTTTAGTTTACGATCCTCTTTTTACCGATCATAAGACCGGGAGCGGTCATCCAGAACAACCGAAAAGAACTAAACTGGTATACAATGTACTCAAAGAAAGAGGTCTCACCAAACAATGCCGTTCTTTTCCAGCAAAAAAGTGCAAGGAAGACTATCTTAGATTGGCTCATCATCCTGAGTACTTGGCAACAGCTAAGGAAGATATAATTTCCGGTAAAAACACTCTTTCCACGGGAGATACTCAAATTTGCAAAGAGTCCTGGGATATTGCCTTAGCGGTCACCGGAGGACTTCTCAATGCTGTTGATGAAATCATAACTGGTGATATTAAAAGGATCTTCAGCTTATCGCGCCCACCGGGTCACCATGCCACACCATCTCGCGGCATGGGCTTCTGTATTTTAAATCATCTTGCCATTGCAGCCCGCTACGCCCAAAAGGAACATAAAATTGGAAAAGTACTTATAGTGGATTGGGATGTTCACCATGGAAACGGTACCCAGGATATATTCTATGACGATGAATCTGTTCTTTTTTTTAGTACTCATCAATATCCATGGTATCCAGGCACGGGTTCCAAGGAGGAAACAGGTACCGGAAAAGGTCTGGGAAGCACACTTAACATTCCCCTACCCTCGGGTAGTGGAAGGAAAGACTTGGTCGAAGGAGCCTTTGGTCAGGATCTAATTAAAAAAGTTGTTTCCTTTAAGCCCGAGTTAATTCTGGTTTCTGCTGGATTTGATTCGAGAGTCGATGACCCATTAGGACAATTTACCTTATCTGACCAAGATTTTTTTGACCTCACTCAACTACTGCTTGGTACAGCTAAAGAATTTTCGAACGGTCGTCTTTTATCTGTTCTTGAGGGAGGGTATAACTTGAATGGGTTAGCCAGTGCTTGCAGTTCTCATGTAAAAGCACTGATTGGATAATTAAGAGAAATTAAAAAAAATTAAAAAAAATTGGATTTAATGAACAAAGGGGATTACCTTTCATAATCAACAAGATATTTCCAGTTAATGACCTGCGCCTTTGTCAAAAAAATTACTAATTACCCATAAAGGTAAGGATCGCAGCTTAATTTCAGAAAATCTTTAAAGCATCGGGAATTTCCCGATGCTTTTTTTTGAAAAAAATTGAAACGCCGAGCACTTGACGTTTTCTTCGTCTGCAAGTAATTCCAATAACTATATGCTACGCGGAATATCACCCTTACTCAGCCCTAAATTATTAGAAACCCTTTACCGGATGGGTCATCACGATGAAATCATCTTCGGAGATGCCCATTTTCCCGGTGAGAGTTGTAACGACAACATCATCCGTGCAGACGGCCTTCGAATTGATGATCTACTCGATGCGGTTCTCCCACTCTTTGTCCTGGATCATGTAATCGATCAACCGGTCATGATGATGGGTCCTCTGCCTGAAGATAAGGCCGACCCTAAGATTGCAGCTGATTATCAAAAAGTACATCACGGATACGATGAGATTGTGAAAAAGCATTATCCGGACACTGCCCCGATCGCCCAAGTTGATAAATATGACTTCTATGACCGTACGCGCAAAGCCTTCGCCGTGGTAATGACGGGAGATACCCGAATCTACGCCAACCTTATCCTCGCTAAAGGGGTTACGACTTGGTAGGCAAATCAATGCTGAAAAGACTTTATGCCCTTTGCTCAACCCCTCTCATTTCATTTTGGAGCGGATGTTTTGATGAAACTTTTGATCTAACGGAGGCTGCTGATCTAACCGACCCTCAGGAGTATAACTCGAACCAAATATTCTTTAAATACCCCAAAAACTGGGAGATTTCCGCAGATAGCAACACGACTGCATTTCATAACATCTACATGCAAACTCAGGGTGAAGCTATGGTTATTTACCAATCCTATCCATCAGATGTGGCAGAAAGTCTAACAACTTTTTCGAAAGATTTTTCTGAAAAAATGACGCAGACTGAAATTCCTTTAGGAGAAATTTCGAAATCCGAATTAAAAGCGATTCCCAAGGTGGCAGGGTTCGAAGGTATCGAAGAGACATTTGATATTTCCATAATTGGCATCTCAGTTCCCCATAAACGTATTTTCCTATCCAAGAAGATAGCTGACCGACAGGTTTTCCTAATTTATCAGGCTGCTATTGAGGATCATCCCCAAACAGAATCAGGCTTTAATTTAATTAGGGATACCCTCAAAGAATCGGAGCGAAGTTAACTTTTACCCGCGGGATTTTCCTCCGGAAATATTTACGGTCGTGCCGTGCAAATAACTTGCACGTTTAGATGCAAGAAACACGACCAAATCGGCCACTTCAGTTAATTTGCCAGACCGTCCCAAGGGTATGGAAGATGTGCTACCATACTTTGAGCGCAATTCATCCACGGAAATACCCCGGGTATAAGCAAGTGACTGCTCATAGGCTTCACTACGCATACCCGTAGTTTCCATGATACCGGGAGCAACACCAATCACTCGTACACCCTGTGTGCCGAGCTCTTTTGCCCAGGAACGGGTCACATTCTGATTGGCCGCCTTAGTCGCAGCGTACACACTTTGCCCTTCACTTCCTTCAAGACCTGATTCAGAAGACATGTTGATTAGGACTCCTCCATTCGCTTGTTTCAACATCACCCTTGCAGCGGCCTGAGCGCATAGGAATTGGCCTTTCACATTGACCGCAAAAACCTTATCCCAAATATCCTCGGTCAATTCCTCTTTGCCTGTCGGATCCACCAACAAACGGGGAACATTAATTCCGGCGTTGTTCACCAAAGCATCGACGGAACCAAATGCGTCCAAGGTAGACTGAATCATTTGGTCCACATCTGCTTTTTGAGTAACATCACATCGGGCAAAGCGGGCTTCCCCTGGGCCCGCTTCTGATGCTTCGTCTGCTGCCTTCTGCCCGGCTTCTGCCGAGAAATCTGCAATCATAACTCTTGCACCTACTTCCACAAAACCCTTGGCCACAGCCAATCCGATTCCGGCGGCACCTCCCGTAATGACTACCACTTTGTGCTCCAAATCAGTCCATTCCATAATAAATCTCCTTGAATTTTAAATTAAGTTAAATTGAAAGGGTGTGGTAAACCGTACCCTTGATAAAGAGCCTCTTCCACGTTTCTTGTCCAACATTCTCCATTTGAATCGAGTTCCCTGGCGGCATCCGTTAAAGCACAGACCACATGTTCCGGCTTACCTTCAGCGGCTTCCCTGAATGCTTCAGCAGAAATCTCAACATAAGGCAGATCTTCGAGTTCGGTAAAAGAATAGAAGGACCCAAAAGGTTGCTCAGATTCCACTTTTTCCATCATTTGTGGCACACCGGATAGTCCACAAATTCCTTTGACCATCCAATCAAAGCTTACAGGGTTATTTGCCTGTTCAATCATATCATCCGAATGAGGCTCAGAAGTATTT
>ERZ802830.4210-NODE-4210-length-11683-cov-21.2376_pt1 | contig 11683 bp, 12 predicted proteins | sample MGYA00345654_ERZ802830 | MGnify/ENA primary metagenome ERZ802830 (study PRJEB30503, sample SAMEA104212375) | marine metagenome | biome: Westerlies Biome; feature: [SRF] surface water layer (ENVO:00010504) within the epipelagic zone...; material: water...
TTAAAGTCAAAACATTTAAAATTTTCAAAATTGATAAAAATTTAAATATCATTACTATCCATGTTTATTACTAGAAGCACTATTCAATTTTTTATTTTGGCATTTCCTGTTATCCTGAGCAACTTCAGCTTTGGACAAACTAATGAATTTAAAGGGTGGTCTTCTATCGAATATGGAATTGAAGTTAATGACCTTTGGAAAATTGATCTAAGTCAACATTTTAGATTAAAAGAAGATTTTAAAGAAGTTGATTCATATATAACAGAGTCAGAAATATCTTATAAACCAATAAAAAAACTAACATTATCAGGTCAATTAAGATATTATAGTCGAAATGATAACAATGGCGGAATACAAGGTTTTGAAAACATGATGCGTTATAGATTTGGAGTTGAAAAAAAGTTTACTTCAAATAAGTTAAATCTTGAGTTAAGGCTTGCATACCAAAATCGTTTTTCCTTGGATAGAGATAATAGATTTAAGAAAAGAATTCGTGTAAGACCCTTAATTGAGTGGAAATTTAAAGATTGGTCAAATAATCCTAAAATCTACTTTGAATATTTTAATGAAATAGATGGTAATGAGCAAAAAGCATACAGATATGGTATAAGCAATAAAATAAATACAGCTAACTCTCAGAGTATAACACTACGTTATTTTTATCAGAAATATAAAGAGAAATTTAACTCAAACTCCTCTGCACATATCCTTTCTATTAAGTATAGTTTTGATAAAAAAAATAAATGAAAAAACTCAGCTATTCAAAATTAAAAGAGAAGGTTAAAAATGCTGATAAAGCACAGTTTTACACTCTTGTTATTGCTTTATGGTGGATACCTCTAGGTTCCTTCTGGAGTTTGGCTGCGATATGGATTAGATATTCAAATAACATCAAGAATTTTTTTGGTTATAGATCAAAATAAACTTTTCGTAATTTTTTAGTTCTAAATAATATGAAAATTAATAACATATTCTCTTTATTAGTTGTGCTTTTTTTATCGGAAGCCAAATCCCAGGAAAAGATTCTCAACCTTAATAAAATACAAGTAGATAACTATATTTTAGATGGAATTATCTCGAATGCAGAAATAGATGGGGCAAAGATTTTGGAAGTTAAATTTGAGGAACAACCAGGATATAATACAGAGCCAACACAGAGAACAATAGCATATTTAACATACTCAAGTAAACATTTATATGTAGGAATTAAAGCATATAGGGATAAAGTTATAGCACCTGTTACAACTAGAGACAATAGCGCAATTTGGAGAGGTGATTTCACTGGAATGGCAATTGATACTTATGGAGATGCTAGAAATAATATCATTATCAACTCTAATCCTTCTGGAAGTCAAAGTGATGCTATTCGAATGCCTGGTACAGGAAGAGGTGGAGGCCCAAGTGTAAATTCAAATGTTAATTATGATTTTAAGTCTATGGGTAGAATTACCTCTGACGGGTATGAGTTAGAATTTATTATTCCTTTTTCTGAATTACCTTTTCCCAATGGAAAAAACCAGTCATGGAAAATTAAAATATTTACTGGATATCTTGATGACCAAAACGAAGGTGCAGAGGTTAGAGTTGGGTCCAGTATGTCCAGTAGAGATGCAAGTTGTCAGTTATGTCTTTTAGACCATACAATTGTTCTAAATGATATAGAAATTGATAAAAAACTTAACTTCCTTCCATATATAAGCTCTAATCTGAGCGGATCAAGAGAAAAATATTATGATAGGATAAACTTTGAAACTCCCGAGTTGAATTATGGGATAGGCTTTGACATAGAGTTAAACAAAAACCTCTCAATTGAAGGTACGATTAATCCTGATTTTTCTCAAGTTGAATCTGATGCAACTAAAATTGATATAAATTCACCCACTGCATTAAATTACCCTGAAAAGCGACCTTTTTTTAATAGAGGAATTGATGCAATGGATTATTCTCTAAATGTATTTTACTCAAGATCGATTAACAAACCTTCTTTTGCATCAAAAATTATTAACCAAGGAAAAAAATCTAGATTATATATATTAAGTGCTTTTGATGAAGAAACACCTTATCTGGTCCCAACTCAGTATGAATCTTTTTCTGGCGTTGGAGGAAAGAGTTTTAGTAATGTATTACGATATCAAAATTTTTTAAATTCTAATTCTCAAGTAGGGTTATTAGCCTCTAATAGATTCTATGAAGGCGATGCGTATGGGAATTTATTTGGATTTGATGCACTATTTAATTTTTCAGATGTATGGAAGTTTGAATTAGAATTATTCTTTAATAATAATAAAGAACTACAATCTAATATGTTTGAAACTAATAAAACTTTTGGGAACTACACTGTTGATTTAGATGGAGAAAAAATAAATGGAAGTGCAGTATTTGCATCAATTAGGCGAGACACAGAAAACTGGAGATCAAGAATTGAATATAGGTCACTCTCAGATGGATTTAGATCAGATTTAGGTTTTATAACTACAAACGATCTTAAAAAATATTCACTTAGACATGGGTATTATAATTTTCCAAATAAAGATTTGCTTAAAAGTTATAGTATGGTTGCATCTCAAGATTTCAGTTATAATCAATTAAATGAAATATCTAGATCAAGTTTTCAAACCTACTTATCAATTTTAACAATACTGAATACCTCAATAACTCATAATTATGAATATAATTTTTATAAGTCACACTTAGAATTTCAATTTAATGACTTTATTAATCATTGGCTCAGAATAGAATCTCAACCATTTGATTTTTTGAATATAGAACTCTTTTATAAGTTTGGAAATGATATAGCCTATAGGGAAGAAGTCCCCAAACTTGGATATACAAATGATATAAGATTCACAGCTCAATTATCATTAAGTGATAATTTCAGAATTACACCTACAATAAATTATTCATCAATTAAAAAAAATGATGGTCAAGGATATTTTTTTAAAGGCTACATAGGTAGACTTGATGTTAGATATCAGTTTACTAATGAATTTGATTTAAGGATAATTTCTGAGTATAATGATTTTTCTAAACAATTCTTTTTTCAACCCTTGATTTCTTGGAGACCCAATCCAGATACAATTTTTTACATTGGAGGAAATCAGAACTATGTTGATCAATTTACTGACTATAACTCACCACACTATAGGGTAAATCGAACACAATTATTTCTTAAGTTTCAATATCTAATTAAATAATACTTTATTTAACTACGTTTTAACTAACTAATTGATGTCCATTTTAAAACTTTTTAATTTCTTTGAGGTCAAATCTGAGAATGAAAAAAACCCTATCCCTATTCTTATTTATGTCCGGTATGCTTTGTTTTTCTCAAAATGAAGTATTAAATCTCATAAAGACTGATGAATCTGTTTTCAACCTAGACGGTATACTTTCTGAGGAAGAATTAAATAATTCTTTTCCTATTGAAATTATTTATGAACATACTCCTGGTTACAATACCGAACCATCATACAAAACAACAGGATATGTAAATTACTCTGAAGAATTCGTGTATATAGCATTTAAGGCTTACAGAGATGAGGTCGTTGCTTCAATTCTCTCTAGAGATAATTTCTCTTTATTCTCTGAAGACTATGTAAATATTCATATAGATACTTATGGAGATGCTAGAAATAATCTTGGATTTAGTGCAAATATTTATGGAAGTCAAAATGATGGAGTAAGAGTTGAATCCTCTGGTTTTGGAAGACAAGATAGCGGTTGGAGTCTTGATCCAAACTTTGAATGGGAATCATTAGGAAGACTTACAGAATTTGGATATGAAGTTGAAGTTATGATTCCTTTTACATCAATACCATTTCCAAACGGGAAAGATCAAACATGGAAGTTAAAAGTTAGTACTGGGTACAGGGATCAAAAAAAACAAGGATCAACTGCAAGAGCATATAGTAGTAAACTTGATAATGATAGTTCCTGCAAATTATGCCAAATAGATCATACAATTGTAATGAAAGATATTATCTACAAGAAAAATCTTGATTTTCTCCCTTATGTTAGCTCAAATCTTTCCGGAGAAAGAGAGAAATTTTATGATAGAGTTAATTATTCATCCCCTGAAGTTAATTATGGTATAGGTGTAAATCTTGAAATCAATAAAAACTTATCATTAGAGGCTACTTTAAATCCTGATTTTTCTCAAGTTGAAGCTGATGTTACAAAAATTGATATTAATTCTCCTACAGCAATTAATTATCCGGAAAGAAGACCTTTCTTTAATCGAGGTATAGACTTGCTGGATTACACAATGGATGTTTTTTATTCCAGATCAATTAATAATCCATCATTTGCATCTAAAGTTTTAAATCAAGGCAGAAAATCAAGAATTTATATGTTAACTGCCATAGATCAAGACTCTCCTTACCTAGTTCCAACTCAGTTTGAGTCTTACTCTGGAGTAGGTGGTAAAAGTTTCAATAATATTTTAAGATATCAAAACATAATAAATCCAAATATTCAATTAGGAGCGCTTGCTACAAATAGACTTTATAAAGGAGATGCTTACGGAAACTTAATTGGATTGGATGGGTTATTTAAGTTCTCTGGAGGATGGAAATTTGAACTTGAATATTTTAGAAATTCAAATAAAGAGCCAATTTCTGATTGGATTGACTCTAATAAAAAATTTGGTGATTATACAGTAAATCTTGATGGAGAAAGTTTTAGTGGAAATGCTCTATATAGTGAGCTTAGAAGAGACACCAACAACTGGAGATCATTCTTAAGGTATACAGGAATTTCTCCAACTTTTCGAGCTGATAATGGTTTTATTGTTCAAAATGATCTAAAAAAATATGAAATATGGCATGGACTATATAAGTATCCTGATAAAAAGCTGTTAAGAAATTATAGAATAAGCGCTAGATATGATAGGGAATATAATTATTCTAATAAGCTAAAAAGATCTGCGTTTGAAGCATACTTTACTGTTCTTACAATCCTAAATACTGATATATTTTATAACTATGAGTTTGCTTTTTATGACTCTCATTTAGCCTCAGAATTTGAAAACTATACAAGTCATTATGTTAGATTTTCTACAAAACCATTTGACTTTTTAAATATTCAAGGAGGTCTTGGTACAGGTAATGAAATAGCATACCGTGAAGAAATACCTGAATTAGGAGAGAGGTTCTCATTTAATACCTCAGTTGAAGTTACACTAAATAACAATTTAAGAATAAAACCATCTATAAACTTTTCTAGATTAAAAAAATTAGATTCTGAAGACTATTTTTTTGATGGCTATATTGCCAGATTAGACATTAGGTATCAATTTACTAACTCTTTAGATTTTAGAATCATATCAGAGTATAATGAATTTTCTGACCAATTTTTTACACAACCTTTAGTTTCTTGGAGACCAAATCCTGATACAATCTTCTATTTTGGAGGAAATCAAAATTTTGTAGATGAGTTTGTTGATTATAATTCACCAAACTATAGAGTTAATAAATCTCAATTATTTTTTAAGTTCCAATATCTGATTAAATCCTAGTTATCAGTTCTTTAATTGCCTTCTTTTCTGTTAAAGGACATACCACCCTTTAAATAAACTCTAAAATCGTTTATTAATTGAGATTTTTTCTTAATTTTAGTTTAACTATAAACCAATGCAGCTTAATTCAAAAAGTATTTTCCTTAGAAGGGTTCAAGAGGCCTTTCTTCTAAAAAAAATCTCAAGGAGAACTTCAAATCATTTTATTTCAGTTTACGAAAAGTTTGATTCTAAAAAAAGATCAGAAGCTGATGATAAGGCAGATGAATTACTTTCTGAATTAATTTCTGAATCTAAGGTCAAACAAAAGCGTTAATCTTATTTTACTGCCCAGCACTCTATTTCAACCTTAGCACCTAATGCTAAACCAGTTCCTGCAAAAGCACTTCGCGATGGCTTCTTGTTATCATTAAACACTTTTCTGTATTCTTCACTCATTTCACCCCATTCAGATATATCAGATAACATGCAAGTACACTTAAAAACTTTTTCCATTGAACTCCCCAATGAAGTCAAAATTTCTTCTATGTTTTTCATTGTCTGTCTCGTTTCTTCTTTAATCCCTCCTTTAACTAATTCGTTGCTTCCAGGTATATTTCCAACCTGTCCTGCTACATATATTACATTGTTTACGATTGTAGCATCAGAAAAAGGAAAGTCAAGTTTTTTAGTATTTTCTGAAACATAGTAATCAATTTGAGTGTTTGGTCCATTATTATAGTTTGATGTTCTAGTCTCCACACATGAACTAGTTATTATTAGAATTGCAATTATCATTTTTTTCATAACTCAAAAATATATAAAATAACACAAATAATATATGTATTAAATAATGTATTATTAATACGGTATAGTTAATTAATTAATTGGATATATTTAATAATTAATGTAATTAATACGTGATAAATATTAATTAAACATTATTTATGAATAAATAATATTCTAAAATTTAATATAAAATAGTACACTATAAAAATGATACTATATTGATATTTATTTTAGTTATATATTTGTTACATAAACAATTACAATGAAAAATTCAATTTTAATAACAATTTTCACATTATCTGTTTTTTTAAATGGATGTGAATCAAATATGTCAGATAGAGCAATAGGCTTTGTTACTGGCGAAAACTCTGATGCAAAATGGCATCTCGGAACTCAGGAAGCTATAGATGTAGTTAGTATTGTTGACGGTCTATGGGCTAGTGAAGATTATGAGAGTATGAGAGAATACTTTGCAGACACTGTTGAAGTATGGACACCAAAGGGCGAGTATACTAATACTTTTGATTCTTTTATCGAATCTCTTACTACCGGTGAAAATGTATCATGGTCATATAATTATGCTTTCTCTGTTGACTTAGATCCTTCAATTGGTGGTGAACATGTTCAGGCTGGATTCTCTGTAGACTATCCTGAAACTGAAAATAGTGAAGCATATACTAATCTACATCATGAAAGTTATTATGTTGTAGATGGTAAAATTATAACTCTAAGACAATATGCTATTAGAGTTGATTAGCAATAGATATTAATTTTTTTAGTATAAAAAAACCCTCAAGAAAGATCTTGAGGGTTTTTAATTAACCATAAACCAATTTATGTTCGCCGAAGCCAACAAGTAAATCTAGAAAGATTTAGGTTAGATGACTCTATTGATTAGAAATAATTATTAACAATTACTCATCAAAAGTTGTCATTAAACCACCTACATCAGCATATTCAGTAACTGTATGTACTTTCCCATCTTCATTAAAATTTAACACTACATAATGCTTGAATGTTGCTTCTTTTCCAGTAGATGAATTAGTTATATCCCATGTTCCATACATCCTTACATTATTTGGTCCGGACATTGCATCAGAAACAGGATATGTATTTCCTCCCCAGAAACCAATATCAGTGCCTGGAAGACCACCACCTTCAGTAAAGGAAATATTTTCAAAGTTACCCATCCAGAAAGAAACATTTTCTTTTATAACATCAATACCTTTTAGCATTTCTGCATTGACTCCTGGTCCGTACCATCTAATAGAATCAGCAAATATAGAAACTACTTTGTCATAGTCTCCTTCTTCGTAACCTTTAACGAAATCATTCTTTAAAGTCTCTACATTTTTTTCAAATGTGTTTGAATCTGCTTCGCTAACACCTGTTGTTGGAGCTTCACATGAAGCAAATAAAATAATTAATAATAAAGCTAATTTTTTCATAATTTAAATTTTGTTTAAATCAAAAATAAAAAAACCCCTGATTTTCAGGGGTTTAATTATAATAAAATATTAAATTTTATTTTATTGGATCTACATCATATGCTTCTACAAATTTTGTTCTATCATAGAATGCACCAGTCCATTGGATTTTTTTATCCTCACCTACAAAGAAAGTTGCACTGTGATAAGGAACAGTAATTGATGTATCATCGTTAGCAAAAGTTTGAGGACCCCAACTTAAAAGAACATGAAATTCAAACTCTTCACCATCTTCATTAGTATCCGTCCCTTTCATTGCCATGTAATTTGTATCATCTCCAGATGTAATATTCCAGATACTTGTAGTTGATTCAAGCATATCTCTTATAGCATCTTTGCCTTCCATGTTCACTCCGTTAGGAAAAGACCACATAGCATCATCAGCATACATATCAACAACTGATTCAATATCACCTGAATTCATTGCTTCATATTGCTTATTTGTTAGCTCTACTAATTCTGATTCATCGATAATAGTAGGATAATCTGAACTTACATCAGATTGATTGTTTTCGCAACTTATAATTGCAAAACTTAGTAATAGTGTTAAAAATATTTTTTTCATTTTAATTTATTTAAGATTATTTAGTTTACTGATTAGGCACAGTTCCAGTTATATTTTCAAGAATTATTCTGTTTATCCATCCATCTGGATTAGCCTTTTCAAATTTAGCATTAAGAGATTTATCAAGTCCTTCTAGTGCTGCACCTCCAGCCATATGTTTCATCACGTTTGTTAAATTGTCATATACATCCCAGAACATGATAGAGGCACTAGTGGAATTTTGAGGAGCAATTCTTGAAGCATAACCCCATCCAACTAGACCTGACTTAACTAGATTTTTTTTGAAATGTTTTTCAACATCTTTATTAACCTCAATAATTGTGTTTAAATCCTTTGGTTTTGCAAAGTTCAAAATTACGAAGTTACCAGGTGTATCTGATTCAAGTGTTTTCTCAGTTTGCCAATAATAGTAGCCTCCTGTTTCCCCTCCAAGCCCTGAATAAAGAGTTGCAGGTTCTATGCCATATTTTTCAGTTGAGTTGTTCCACCACTGATTTCCAGCCATCATAGTTTCATAATTATCAAAAACATGGATCCATAAATAGTTCATGCTATCAGGGTTATTTTCACCTATATTAGGCACTCTTTTCATTAAATACCATGCTTTAATGGTTCCTTTTGAAACTTCATCTTGAGCTAATTCTGTAACATAATTAGTCATAATATTTTCAAAGTTCTCTTGATTTTCAGAAGGAACATTAACAGTGTGTATATAAAAAACTTCCTGTGAAAAAAGTCCAAATGATAATAGTAAAAAAAGTATTGTAAATGTTTTTTTCATTTTAATTGATTTATAGTTAAGCACTAAATATAATATATATTTTATAAATTGGTTGTATGAGAAAAATCTTCACCCTTACGATATTCTTAATTACAATCTATTCAAACTTTACTTTTGCTCAAAGTAAGGTCTTTGATAATCTTACAATGAAAAGTGAAATTCTGAATATGGAAAGAAACTATTCAGTATATCTTCCACCAGATTATGAAACTTCATCTAGAAGTTATCCTGTGCTTTATTTACTCCATGGACTTGGTGATGATCATACTGGATGGGTCCAGTTTGGTGAGGTAAAGAAAATTGCTGATAATTCTATTTTAAATGGAGATTCAACTCCTATGATTATTGTAATGCCTGATGCAAATACTGGATATGTAGGGTATATAAATATCCCAAATGAAAATTGGCTTTACGAAGACTTTTTTTTCAATGAATTAATGCCTCATGTAGAATCAAAATATAGAATAAAATCTGATAAAAGATTTCGAGCTATCTCAGGACTATCAATGGGTGGTGGAGGTACATTAGTATATGGATTACACAGACCTGATCTTTTCTCATCTGCAGCTCCTTTAAGTCCTGCAATAGGACCTACAAATCCAAATAAATTTATTGAATGGATTTTTAGAAATAATTACAACTACAATTATGACTTTGATTATATCGAAGAAGATCTAGAAGCTTTATTAAATAATAATCATCCTAGAATTTTGATAAATAAAATTCCAATTAGTGAAATAAATTCTGTTAGATGGTTTATTGATATTGGAGATGATGATTATCTATACGAAGACAGCAGTCTACTCCATATTGACTTTAGTGATAAAGGGATAAATCATGAGTATAGAGTAAGAAATGGTGCTCATACTTGGACATATTGGAGAGAATCTCTTCCAACTGTTCTAGAATTTGTTTCTCAGGGATTTCATCAATACTAACCTAGCCAAAAAATAGAATAAATTTTATTTTGATTTCGTTGTCAATTTTTCTTAAAAGTAAAGAAGGACGATCAATAGAAAAGTCTGATAAATCAAGAGTGAATTCTCCATTTATTTGAGTTGTATTATCAATTTTAGTTAACTCAACATTCACATCGATATTTTTCTCTATTCCGTGGAATTCAATTAGCCCTTCGATGTTTGATAGACCATTTTGACTATTAACACTTATTGATTTAAAAATAATATTAGGAAATTTTAGAGCTTCAAGTACTCTGTAAGAATTACTGTCAAGACTAGAGTTTCCACTTTTGAAGTCTACCACTTTAGCAACTATTCCAATATTTAGAATATTCTCATCATCTATTTTAATTAGACCAGATAAATTATTATTCTCTGCTGACCATTTATGCAAAAAATGATTTCCAGAGTAACTAATACTTGATTTAGTAGTATCAATATTTTTAAGTTCCTGGGAAGTTAAATTATTAAGAGTTAATATTAATATTAGAGTTAATAATCTCACTAGAAGTCTATTATTATAGAAAGCATAGCAAAAGAATAACTAGCAAATGCTGAATAAGCTGCTGTTCTATGAGCCTTTTTATCTTCATCTGATAGCACATTTGTTAGAATCATAGCTGGAACATGAATATTAGCAAGAATCTTGTGAACTTTAATATTATTTAATCCTTCTTTTTTTCTTGAAACCAATGGTGGTGGAGAAAATAATGAAAGACCAGCACCAGTAAAATATGTCATTGTAACAACTTTTCCAAGAGTCTTATGAGTATCATAAAGTGAGTAATCCCCATTGTATAATTTTCCACCTAAAATTCCTTGAGCAATCATTCCTGCGAATGTTACATAACCAAGTATTTGATGAGCTTTTAGCATTTTTTCTCTCAAGACTAGCTCTTTCTCTCTATTCTCAAGACTAAGTTTTGAGACACCTGTTTTTCGGAATAAACCATTTTCTCCCCAAAATATTTTTTGAGTAAAAATCATTTTTTCAGGAAGTAAAGAAGTTTTTTCGTCATCTATTAAACTTTCAAACTCTTCAAAAAAGTCCTGACTAAAAGCTGAGCAACTAAAAAAAATTGCTAGACTAATTGTCAATATTACTCTTCCCTTTGCAAAAAACATTTTAGCTAGTAGTTATGGTTAAAGTTTCACTATTCAGGGATAAAGATGATGAATATATTTTTAAATCACCTGAAGTTGATGCTGAACCACAATTTACAGTATTATTTCCGTCAATACCAAAGCTGTTTCCATGGGTTGCACATTTGAACTTTTCATTTGTATATGACCATGCATTTTTAGTCCCACTATGAGGACAACAGTTATCAAAAGCTCTATAATTTGTATTTGAAATTTTTAAAAGTAGGATACCTACTGATGTTAAATTAATATAGTCGCCAGGATTTGTTATTGAATTAAATGTAGAGTTAGTAAGGTCTAAGGTTACTGTATTTCCACTTTCGGTAATCCCGTTACTTGATTGAGAATCATTTCCATAAGGATCACCTGATGGATTATTTGAATTAGACGCATATGAAGACTCGTCATCGTCTGATTTTGAACAAGCTTGAATAAAAGAGAGACCAAAAAAAGCAAATGTAACAG
>ERZ802830.4211-NODE-4211-length-11678-cov-24.4593_pt1 | contig 11678 bp, 9 predicted proteins | sample MGYA00345654_ERZ802830 | MGnify/ENA primary metagenome ERZ802830 (study PRJEB30503, sample SAMEA104212375) | marine metagenome | biome: Westerlies Biome; feature: [SRF] surface water layer (ENVO:00010504) within the epipelagic zone...; material: water...
CTCATAACCTGAAGGTCGTAGGTTCAAATCCTACTCCCGCAACCAAAATTAAGAAAATTAATACACTCACTTAAGCCCATGAGGTCGTTGTGACTTATGACACCTCTAAAAAATATTTCCGCGTTCGCTGCTACCTTTACATCTTCCCTGTCTATACAGTGCAGTCGCTCCAATAAGAATCAGATGTCATGGGCATTTGTCTAGGTTTCAGAAGTCCTGCGCTCTCAACCAGTCTATAAAGATATTTGCTTCTGGTGATATTTGCCCCGTTGTTGGCTGTAAGATACAGTAGGCGAAGTTGGAAATGAAAATGTCTGACAGCCACAGAAGTTGACCGCTTTCTATCTCTGGCTCTGCAAACTCGTCCTGCATTCCCAATCCATTTTCAGCGATGACCGGTGCGTCTTTGATTGATGTGGCTGTAGTACTGGATGACGGAAGTGATTTATTAGTAGATAAAACAGAAACCGGTTTAAGTAACTTTGCAATTACAAGTGGAAGTGACATTTCATTGAAAGGCTCGCTTGATTACGACTTCTCGTCCAAGAATATTACGTCACAGGATGCACTAGACGTTCTCCGGCTTTCTGTGGGAATGGATACACAAAGCGATAGCAAGAGAGCTTTTGATTACATAGCAGCTGATTTCAATAAAAATGGTAAGGTATCATCTCAAGATGCGCTTGCAATTCTTAAGAATGCGGTTGGGCTATTAACCACCGAGCAAGCAGAGTGGGTGTTTGTTGATAGTGACGGTGACTATTCTGATTTTTCCCGCAACAATGCAAATTACGACGAGGGCATCACTATCTCGGACCTAGCTTCAGCAATCGAGCTTGGTCCTACAGGTATCCTTATCGGGGATATCAACATCGGGGATATCAACGATAGTTATAGTGGATTATTTATTTGAAGTGAAATCCAAGGAACCCAATACCAGAGCATACTGCGTATATGAGTAATGAAACGATACATGAAATCACCTATCCCAGAAATCTTATTTGAGAATACAAAAATTAGTGGTACTGAAAAATGGGGCTAGATAGTCAATCAATAATTGAAGCACCTTTAGATAATATTTAGCAATGCCTCGGGCAGGGTAGGGGTGATTTGGGTGCAGGCGTCTGTATTGAGGAATTTCAAACAAGAAGGTAAAATGCTTTGAAGGGACTGCTTACTTGTAGAAAGTGGGATCACTAAAGGGTTGAAGTCAACATGGTATTCCAAGAGATAAAACGGGCAGCTTTTGTATGCGAGCGTGAAGGATAGAGTTAGCTTTCAAAGCAATACGATCGCTGGCAGTCTTTGCGGACAAGATTTGAATTTAATGGATGAAATACAAAATGAAAATACTTGTCAGACAAGTTGTTAGAAGCAAGCGGGCACTATCTAGATTGCCCAAATTAATAATGTTAATGTCTCTTATCTCTGTATTTTCAGTCACGGCTAACGTTTCTCATGCGTCAATGGGTAGAAATACAACGGCCAGAGAAATATTGAATTTATCAGTCAATCGTTTGGTTGAAGCTGCAGCCACCGTTTCACGAACTTATGCTGAAATAACGTATGATGATGCCTCGCTTGATAAAAATTTAGGTTCATTAATGATTTCTGAAATTTTTATCAAACCGATGTACAAAAGTTTACCTGACGGTTGTGATATTAGAGTTGGAGCGCTCAATCTTTCAAATGTACGCCAGTCAACAACTGATACGGATATTGTGACAATTGGATTAGAAGATGTGCGGATTAACCAATTCTGTATGCCTTTTGAATGGAGAGCAGTTATTTCAATGATGGGGATGAGTGATATTGAAATACCCATTGTTCAAATTGTTTTGGAGCATCAGTTTAAAAGTGCGCAGACCAGTATCACAGTCCATTCTGGAGCGGCAAATGTGGTTGATGTGACACTTGATGTTCAATTGGATTATTTGTCGTTTAACGCCGCGTATTACGGTGACTTGCCCATAAATACGCGATTATCGAGTATTAACCTTCAGATTGATAATAAGGGGTTGTGGGAAGAAGTATCAATGCTGTTACCCTCTGCATTTTCTGACCCTAACTTAGCAGGATCTGCGGTTAGAGAACTCATAGATGAATTTTCGTATCTTGTCCCTGGTGCAATTTATCAGAAATTTATAGATCAAATCGAGTTGGCGGTGAATGATTTTGTTGTAAACCCAACTTCACTGTCAATAGCTTCCAACATCGAAAAAGCTTCTGGTTTGGTGATTTCTAATGACTCCTTCATGTATCCAGATACCTTAATTGCTGACCTTGATTTAAAACTTTCATCAGGAAATTCGCGAAAAGATAAAAAGATTACTGGGGAGATGATCAGTGATATTTTATCGGGAAATTTCGTGAATTATGATGACGAAGTGCTTCTCACTTTAGGTAAGGCGTTCTTAACTGGTAGATTAGCACCTAAAAATACCGATGCTGCAGTTTTATTATTGTCATACCTGAAAGAGAATGGAATTTCTCAGGCAACGCCCTTGTTAGTTAATGCATATATCCAGCAAGAAAAATATGAAAACGCCTATGAGGCGACACAAAGCCTAGCTTCAGATGGCAATGATGAAAGCAGAACTCTCTTCAGAGTAATTGAACACAATATACCATTAGAGAAAGTGTTGGAATTGCAAAATACAAGCCTTTATCTTTTGGCTGATCCCTATGCAGTATTTTCGGAAAACTTCTATGACATATCGCATGGTTTTTTAACGGGCCATCGTTCAATAAAGTCTTATCATCTTTCATATTTCTGGGCCCTCCTTGCGCTTGCAAACGGGGATGTACGGGCGGAAACAATCGTAGCGCAAATAGAAATGTTACAAAATAAACTCCATGGTAAGGCGAAAGAAGACTGGATTTCCTCGGTTAAGGAAGCTCAAAGTCGTGCCCTAGCCTATTGGCAAAGTAAATCAAACTAATATGTAATGTGTGTCATATGAGAGCTCGGGTAGTATGAATTTGGATAAATCCTGCTCCGGCAACCAAAAAACCATACCATCACAAAGCATGAGCACCCTAACGGGTGTTTTTGCGTTTGGGGGAGTAGAGAGATTGCCGAGTTCGTTGCCGCTTTAAATCTTTGTGTAGCTTCCACTGCTTCTGCGCCCTAATTTTTAAAAATACCGAAATGCCGCTTAACTATACTAAAAATCATGGCTCAAAAACTAATACCTACGGTTCTTGAAGATTGGTTTACAACCCGCCAACGGCAGCCAGCAGACTACCTCGGATCAAATTAGCTTGGGCCTCTAAACATTTTATGTGGCGGGTTTTTACAGTGTCCACAGGGTAACTTCGCCCAATCGCTACAGCTAAGGCATTAAAGCGTGGACTGCTTCTCCCCATCTTATGGCGCCGCGTGTCGGACCACGGGCCTCTAGTGTTGGGGTAGTAAATCCATTAGTGTAGGACTTTGCTACCTATTAAGAAAGTAGACATTGCTTTTGCCAAACATTAAGTAGCTGTTGGCCAGTACTGCCATGCGGGAGCAAGCTACAGTTCGCGGAACCTCTTGATTGCTTATTTTTATCGGCTAGAGCAGGTAGTGCTGCCGTTTTCTAACGAGAAAGTGTATCTAGCAAGCTAAAACATTGAGACATGAAGAAAGATATAACATTCCAGACATTGATGTATACATCGCTAAACGACTATTCAGAAAATCCTGAGGTAAATTTTCAAGCCATTTCCGAACGATATCATTAGTCAGAAGGTGTTCCCTGATCATTGAAAATCTTGTGGTTATTTGCGGACGATAATAGTTAAATTTCATATAGTTAATTTGAACTGCAAAAGAGAATTTTTGACACCAATGAATCCGTAAACTGGCGCTAGACTTATAAGGAAACCGACATAGGTTACTACCTTAATGAGCATTTATGATGTTATAGTAATATGGCATTGAATTTTATGGGATTCCTGATAGCTCTTGATCGCACCTGGGATTTGACCAACTATTTGCTTAAAGTCCGATCCGTAAAAGCTACCTTTGCTTTATCTACGAACATGAAGAAGTTGATTACATTACTTTCAAAATCAAAAGGGTGTGATTTTTTGAATAGATCAATCGCGCAGCGCACGATCTTTTGTTTTTGCGATTGGTTGCCAGAAATATTCCAAAATCGTTCGTTTTCCCGACAGTACATCAATTGAAGCAACCATACCCGGCAGGATAGTGACTTCAGTTCCATCAACTTCATACAAAGTACCGTTGATTGAAACATCAGCGTTGTAATACTGCTCGCCAGTTTGGGGATCGCCTAGTGCGTCTGCCGAGATGCTCTCAATACGACCATCAATGCGTCCATAACGGGACGGGTCGTAAGCCGTAAGAGAAATTTTAACTTCTTGCCCAATCACAATTTCTCCAATGTCCTTTGGGTTAATGCGTGTCTCAACGATTAAATCTGAGCCAGTTGGAACTATTTCCAATAGGACGTCGCCGGTACTAACGTATGCATCCTCCGTTACATAATTAAGCTGGTTAATAACACCGTTGACGGGTGAGCGCACGGTAGTTCTTTCAACACGGTTCTCTAGTGCTGGAATGCGTGCAGATAATTCCGCTGTTTCGCTTTCTATTGATGATAAGTCCGTGAGCGCGATAGTCTTGTAGGATTGGCGCTCAGCACGTAATTGTTCATCAATTTGATCAAGACCTGAAAGCAATCGTGCCTGCCCACTTTTGGCAGAATTAGCTTGACCGAGCATGGCTTCCTCTTCCCGATGCAATGTAATCAGACGGGTTTCAGGAGCCAAACCGCTTCGTACCAAAGGTTCAATCGTCGCTATTTCACGTCGGATGAGATCAAGTCCGTTAGATGCCGTATCAAACTGAATTTTCAGCTCCTGGATTTCATTGCGTTTTTGAATGCGCTGCTGCTCAAGGATCGCTTCTTTTGTAGACAAATCGTTTAGGCGAGCTTGATATAAAGCGAGCTCGGTTGATGCCGAAGCAGGCGATACCTCAATAAGATCGACAGGGAAACTCGGTATGGTTCCGGCGACTTCAGCTCGTAAGCGGATCGATTTTATATTCAATGAAGCAGAGCGCTTCAGCGCTTGGTCCAACTGCGTTTTGGCATCAACTGGATCAATGTCGAAAAGAAGATCACCTTTGGAAACGATATCGCCTTCATTTGCATAGCGAGCTCTGATGACACCGGGTTCGGATGACTGTACTAACTGGTTTTGAGCTTCTGAAACTGTCTTGCCTGAACCTCTCACGACATTATCCAACTCGGTCACGGATGCCCAGAGCATAATAATTGCGAGTAGCGTAATAACCGAAAGCAGAAGTATTGAGGACCCGTTTTGCTGCTTACCAGCCATTTGCTTGGCGAGTTGCTTGAATTCTATATCCGACATGTCGTTTAGTTCTTCTTTAAGCCAAGTTGTTGGGGTGTTTGGTCCGCGACGACCGCACCGTTTTCTAATACAAATACGCGGTCAACCATGGTTAAAATTGGATTTCGGTGTGTAACGACGATCATGGTTTTGTCTGCGCAGGTCTCCTGAAGCGCGGCCACAATTTTTTTCTCAGAGCCCTGATCCATGGAACTAGTAGGCTCATCCAACAAGAGTATATTTGGGTTATGCAAGAGGCTTCGTGCCAAGTTAATTGTCTGACGCTGACCGCCGGACAAGCCGTTACCGCGCTCCTTTATTTCTAAGTCATAGCCCTTGGGATGTGATCCAACGAAGTCATCTACGCCCGCGATTTTACAAACACGCAGGAGATGATCGTCGTCATACTCATTATAGCCCATCTGTATATTCTCGCGGACTGTTCCAGAGAAGAGCCAGCTTTCTTGGAGCATAATCCCAATATTCTTCCGAATGTCGGCTTGATCAATTTGGCGTACGTCTACGCCGTCTATTAGAATGGCGCCTTCGGTGGGCTCATAAATCCCTGCTATCAATCGACTGAGTGTTGATTTTCCGGAGCCCATTTTTCCGACAAGTGCAACTTTTTGTCCCGCAGGGACTTTGAATGACAAATTTTTAATGACGGGCTGGCTGGCGCCCTCAAATTTATAGGACACGTTTCTAAATTCAATTTCTCCATTAAGCTGCGGTCGGCTAATTGGGGATAAATCAGCGGCACTATTAAATTTAGATCCAATCAATTTATCCAAGTTGCGATATGCTGTCAGAGCACCATTTGCCCGCGACAAAGTGTTTGCAAGCTGAGACAGCGGGCTCATCGTTCTACCACCCAGGATTACGGCGCCGATCAACGCGCCTTGCGTGATCGTTCCCTCGACAATCAGATAGACTCCGAAAAAGATCGCACCAACTTGCGCATACTGTTGCACTGAAGCCGCAAAATTTACGACGAACATGCTCAAAGCGCGGATTTTGTTTCCACTGTTTGATTGATTGTTGAGCGCATCCTCGTATCGCTTCTTCATCAGCTTGCCCGAGCCAGTCGCTGTCACAGTCTCAAGACCATTTAAAGTTTCCACAAGAACAGCCTGCTTGTTCATCCCTGATTCAACCGAACCCTTCGTAATTCGGATTAGGAATGGCTGTATTCCGAGGCCAACTATAATCACTAGAGGCACGGCGACGAGCGGAACATAGGCCAGTGGGCCGGCAATTAAGTAAATTACATAGATAAAGAAAAATACAAACGGTAGGTCGATGAGAATAACGAGCGTAGATGAGTTGAAAAATTCCCGCAACGACTCAAACTCGCGGACCGTACCAGCCATGGCACCTGTTTTTTGGCGTTGTTCCGCGGGTGTGAGAGTGAGTATTCGATCAAAGAGGCGTCTTGATATTTCTAAATCTGCTCGCTTACTCGCGACATCTATAAAGCTGGCTCGCAGACTTTTTATTAAGAAATCAAAACCTAGTGCGATAACGACACCGATACTCAGCGCAATTAGAGACTCAAATGCGCCATTCGGAATAATCCGATCGTAGACCGTCATAGTGAACAGCGAGGTTGTGAGAGATAAAAAATTTGACACCATTGCGGCAATCATGACCTGAACGTAGATCCACTTACTTTTGCGGAATGCGCTGAAGAACCAGTGACCATTCCGCTGCTCTTTTTCCCCATCACTCAACTCTGCTGCCAGGATTACGTATCCTGAGTAATTTGACGTCACCGTATCTGATGAAACAGTTTCAATTTTTCCGTTACTTCCAAACTGCGAAATTCGTACGAGCCCGTCCTCGATTGGACCATGGAGGACTACTGCATCACCACCACGGGCGAACGCTATGAGCGGAAAAAATTCTGGACCAAGCTTTTCTAATTTTAGGCTGCCAAAACTTGACTTGAAGCCAAGCGAGGATAATGCACTCACTGCCTGCGTTGGCGCAAAGGTGTCGTGCGGCATCTCCACGGCTTCTCTCACTGCCGCAGCCGATTTGCGTATGCCGTACGACCTCAAAAAAGTGCGTGTCGCGTCTAATAGGGACGCCTCGCTGATCTCAAGTCCGTGTGTTTTGGTCTCAGCGGCCTCAACATCCGCAGTATCGGAGGCAGGAATTTTCACCGGTTCAATCTTTGCAAGTGCCTGCCCCTCGACGGCCTCAGTCTGTGATTGATTTTCGGCGTGCTCACTCTCAGCCGTATCGTTCATTATTTTAACCTGTTTCTACAATTGGGCATTCAATACTTTATCGTGTATCCGCGGGCAACAGTAAACGTAACAAAAGCTTGCAATAGTTCACCAGAAACGTTTTAACGCGGGCGAGCGACAGGACTACGAAATGATACCATTCCCAAACATATCTCCAGAAATTTTTTCAGTTACCATTTTTGGGGTAGATGTGGCACTTAGGTGGTATGCTCTCTCGTATGTTGTCGGTTTTTTAATCGCTACACTCCTGATGCGCTACTTCATATCTTGTGACCGCCTTTGGCGTTTTAACACGGGTCCCTTAGATCGGAACCAAGTGGATAGCCTAATCACCTACTTAATCCTAAGTGTGATAATTGGTGGCCGACTGGGATACGTATTATTTTATAATTTAGACGTTTATTTAGCCGATCCTGCAGCAATCATGCGCGTATGGGATGGAGGCATGGCATTCCACGGCGGTTTTTTGGGTGTTGTAGTGGCAACCATACTTTATTGTCGCCATCACGGTGTAATATTATGGTCCTGCGCCGATCTAATTGCCTTGGCATCGGGCCCCGGAATTTTTCTCGGTAGATCCGCTAATTTTATCAACGCAGAGTTGTGGGGACGCCCGACTGACATGCCCTGGGGTGTAATATTTCCTGGAGTTCGCGCCCAAGACTGCCCCGGCGTTGTGGGGGAGTGTGCGCGACATCCCTCGCAGCTCTATGAGGCGGGTCTGGAGGGCTTAGTCTTATTATTGGTGCTCGTAGCCTTTGCCTATCTCGGGGCCCTGCGGCGACCCGGGGTAATCACAGGTTTATTCCTCGTAATCTACGGTGCGGGACGCTATTTCGTGGAGTTCTATCGCGTCCCTGACCCGCAATTTTTCTCTGAGTTAAATCCATTTGGATTTGCTTACAAGTTCGGTGACTTCGGAATTACAATGGGGCAAACGCTTTCGTTTCCAATGATCATTGTTGGCCTTTATCTTATCTTGATAAAGAATCGTCGGCACAGGTTTGAATGATCAACATGCGCTTCTTGAAACTTTTTCTTTGGATAATACTTACTACCTGCGTAGCATGGGGTAGCGCAATTGTGTTAGGTCCAACTCTCATATCTCGGGCCCTAAACGCGACTTTTGAAGGTTCTGTTGAGATCAATAGGCTGGATGTGTCACCAACACTAAAAGTCACCGCTTCATTCATAAAATTTGGCATCCCTAGAAATAATGATTCAATTCCAGTCGAAGGTTTCGTGCGTGGATTTGGTTTGAGCTGGCAAATCGCGGATGGGTTTTCGCTGACTGCCACATTAGGTCCCAGTCTTATCGAAGGCGTTGGCACGCTGGAAGCAGCAACGATTAAGTTCACTCCGAGAGGGCTATTTGATTGGAATTCTGCCGAGTTAGTCGCGACCTTGTCATCTTTGACGGTCGGTCATGCGGTTGCTGGCCAAGTCGATATTACGGCGGGATTGAACGATAATCTTAGAAGCTTAGAAACAGCTGTCATGACTGTGCAGGGCGTGAAAAATGAAAGTGCCGATATAAGTGGGGAGAAATTTATTTTAAGCTTTTCAGATTTGGATCTAAGACATCCAATTGAACAACAAGAAATTCCCTTCAATTTAGATATGTCCGGTAGTCTGACAGGCGCTGCTGGGTATGTACGTGGCGTAGATTTAAGTGGAGAGTTGCGCAGCCCTTCTGTCGCATTTGAAATCTCAGTAGAGAAAGCCAAGATTGGCCATTTTGAGGTTGCTGTTGATGGATTTTCAGCGTCCTCTACATATAATTTATCGAGCAATCAATTTGGCCCCGCGTCGCGTATTTCTGCCGCACGAATAAATGCTGAAAGTGCCAGAGTGAATATTGTTGACTACTCAGGTGACATTCAGTTCGTTGAAAATAAGATCCTGACAACAGGGTCCATGAATATTGAGTCGCTGGTGCTCAAATCTGGATCAACGTCCATTGCAAACGTTTCGGATGCTGCGTTACAATACCACGGGAGCATATTGAAAAAAGCAGATAAAGAGCACCCATTAACTGTCGACGCAAAGCTTCAGATTACTGATGATCTAGCGATTTTATCCACTTTCAATGCCTCGCTTCTATCTAGTAATTTGACGAGATGCTTTGCAGAAAACTGCTCTATCGTAAATAGTCTGATAAGTTATCTTGTTGAGCTGCCCAGCGCAACACTGACCGGTGAAAGTTACTGCAAGGTAGGATTTTGCCCGCCTGATCAAATGCGTCATTCGGTGACAATTGACAATACCGATGTATTTTTCGCAGAGCTTGCTGAAGAAAGAGTCGTTAGTCCGCTAATGATACCGCTGGCCTATTACACTGTACGTGGTTCATCGCCAATTGGCTTGGGGCACAGATTAGATTTTTAAGCTTTTTATGGCAGGCTTCAAAATTGCTCTGGATAAAACTTGCAGCGCAGATGTAAAACAACCCTGCGGTAATATTCACGACTTTTATAGGTCGCATTTCTATTTTCGTATTACTTGCACCAAGCGCACGTGTTCCGTTAAACTAATTAGATATTTAGCCCCTCAATCTTCCAAAAAAAGCGGCATTGACAGAGAGGCTGATAAGGTTGACGCGTCCGCGAGGTATGAGCTCAACGATCACGTTTCCGCTGCATCTGCCGTTGTTAATCTCGACGCTGGCTCATTGCAAGCAATGCAAGCAGCAATTGAGATTTATCTCAAAGTGTTAACGACAAAGAATTAGGCTGCGGAGCAGTATTTACAATTGTGGCTATAGTATCGGATAAAGACCTAAATTTCAAAGCAATAGTCTTGGGAGATTTGAAAATGTGTTTGATGAAATCGCTAGGCTTTCTGCGAGCATAAAGGTTGGCTGTTTTTTATGGCGGCAAAATAGATACAAAAATTTTAAGTGATACATGTACTGTATAAATATCTGAAGCAGGTCTCAAGCACGTTCGAAATGAGCGCGGCACGCGACTGGCTCACGTCTGGATAGAGCTTGAGCAGCACACCCCCCTAGGGACTTATCGACTGTCTCTTGAGCGTTTTAGATGCACTCTCGACGTTGTTGGAAAAAGCGGCGGCTTAAGGCATAGATGAATCGGGACAAGTTGCGGCGGCTCAGCAGACCGTATCGACGATCTGTAAATGCAATCTGAATGTGGCCGAAAATCTGACACAGTCAAAATTTACATTCTAAAATTATTTTGGTTCAATGCCGGAGAAAATGCCGGAGAAAATAACTTACTATTATGGTGATAAAACGCATGCGCTTGCATAGGATACACCAGCACAATATCTATCCAGAAAATTGTACCTTTGACTCATATTGACTTCGCAAATAGCGGGTGTCGGGACTGCGGCGTGGGCGCTGGCCCAGAAAGTTCGTTCGACGTATCTTGACGGGAGTAAGAAATACGTCTCCGTGCTGCAAATAATCAAGTCAATAGATAAGGCGTTTGAATGGGCTAGAATGACTACGCAAATTATTCTTAAAAAGATAGAGCAACTGCGTGAGCAACCGGTCATTAATGAGTCCACGCTCGGTTCCGTATTTGTCTGTTGAGGATCGTTTGCATGACGTAGAATTCAGAGAAATTGGTCTAACAGGCGAGCGCAGGAAGGCGGAGGTCGCGATGCTAGCTGCAACTGAGTGGCTTGCCACGACCCTTAAAATAGATACGATTTGCCAGCTTCACAGCCAACCAACACCAAACATTTTCGATTTTTTAGGCTCAGCTGACATGATCAGCCTAATTTAAACTTGAAACGGCCTCTCGTTGCGTCTATGGAGTTTATTAATATCGGTCCAACTTGATGCAATAAAGCAACACTAGAGTTAAAAAATGTGAAGCGTTTTGCGCTCAGTAGCATTAAGGGGTTGATGTAAGGAACGTTTTTGGATTTTCCTAGAGGCGTATATGGCGGTAATCCGTCCAGTTAAGTATGGAGCAAATAGAATGAACATTATGTCGAACGGATCGTTTCTTGATGAAATGAACGCTTCCAACAAGCAAAGTGAGTTGGTGAAAAAGCTGACATCTGCTTGGGAGCAGAAAAATACCAAAG
>ERZ802830.4213-NODE-4213-length-11676-cov-13.0567_pt1 | contig 11676 bp, 11 predicted proteins | sample MGYA00345654_ERZ802830 | MGnify/ENA primary metagenome ERZ802830 (study PRJEB30503, sample SAMEA104212375) | marine metagenome | biome: Westerlies Biome; feature: [SRF] surface water layer (ENVO:00010504) within the epipelagic zone...; material: water...
TCAGAGCCGCATCCACGGGTGACCATGTGCTTTCAGACTCATGCCAGCAATTCGCTTCCGGCTTAACCCATGACGAGTCATCCATTGTGCCGGCCTTAACAAAAACATGATCCGGGATTTCCTCAACAAAAGTCAGCATTTGTGAACCACATATAGGGCAAAACCCCCGCCCGACATGCGAGCCGTCCGTCCCCCTGCTTTTATAAAGTTTGTGTTCACCTGAAAGCTTAACACTCTCACGGGGTAACATCACAATCGTTGCTTTGCCGGAGCCGGTAACTTTTTGACAATCCTTGCAATGACAATGGAGTGCCGCCTCGGTTTTGGTTTCGTCCAATTCATAAGACAACTGCCCGCATAGGCATGACCCTGTAATCATTTACCCCCCCCTTATATAACTTAAACGCCCCCAGCTAACCGAGAGTTAACCAAGAGCTAACCTCAAGATAGCCTTAATTTAGCCACAAGCTTCAAAATTTACGGCCTGTATAGCTACTCCCACAAGTTCTAGGTGTCGTAATTTCAATGTTAGATTAAGCTTATGACAAATTTGAGGAGGTCACAATGTCACTAACTATGGAAGAACGTAACATTACGCCATCGGAGGCCTATCCGGGCGATAAAACAACCACCAAAGCCGCCGAACCGGAGCTTCTCAAGGTCGAGATTACGGGCGACAGATATACCAGCAAGGAATTTAAAGACCAGGAATGGACACATATGTGGCGTCGGGTCTGGATGATTGCCGGCATGGCAGATGATTGTGCCGAGCCGGGCGATTTCTTTACATGTGATCTAGGGCATGAGCCTCTACTTTTTGTGCGCGGTAAGGATGGCGTTAACGGCTTTTACAATATCTGCCAGCATCGCGGCGCCAAGCTTGTGCTCCAAGAAAAAGGCATGATGGACAGTTTTTCCTGCATTTATCATGGTTGGAAATATGGCTTAGAGGGGGAGCTTATCGAAGCGCAGGATCGTGATGATTTTGAAAGAGACCCTTGTGAGCATGTTCGACTAGCGGATTTCAGAACTGAAATATTCGCCGGTTTTGTCTGGTACTGTCTTGATGATGACGCGCCCGGCCTTGATGAATTTTTGGGTGATATGAAAGAGCAGCTAGAAAGCTGGCAGCTTAATGATGGTTTTCGCGTTGAGCATTTCACGGTTGAATTACCTTGTAACTGGAAAGTCGTAATTGATAATTTTCAGGAGGGCTATCACATCCGCACATTGCACCCACAGCTCATGGAAACGGTAAACGAAAATAAAGAGTCTGTTCAATATGACCTTTATGATGGCGGGCATTCTCGCATGATATTGTTAGGTTGCGACCCCAGTCCTAATTTCAAGCCGCAAAATACATTGCCGGACTCCATCACGCATATGTTGACGAAATGGGACATTGACCCTGAGCAGTATAAAGACAAGCATGGAGAAATCCGGCCCGCTCTGCAGCAGACGAAACGTGATAAGTCTGCCGAGCGGGGAAAAGATTTTAGCCATCTTTCAGATGCTCAACTTACAGATAATTTCCTCTATGACCTTTTCCCGAGTTGTGCGCTGAGTGTTTATCCAGAAGGTGAATATGTCTGGCTCTTACGTTCACGCCCACATCCGGATGATCCCGAAAAATGCATTTTTGATTATTGGACCATTGCCAAGTTTCCTGAAGGTGAGGACACTTTATACTGGGAACATATGGATATGACCCTGACCCGCGATGCTGAAATTGAGCATAAACAGTTCAAATGGGGAGAGGAGCCTATCAGCTTTGGTATTGATCAGGATGTGGATATTGCACCTATCGTCCAGCAGGGCATGCGGTCTCACGGTTTTAAGAAAGCCATTTTGTGCAACCAAGAACGCCGGGTTCAATTTTTGCACGACAATATAGACCGCTACATTAAAGGTGATTTGGGGCGCTAAACCCCAACCTCACAGGCTAAGCAGGAGGGAAATATGAAAACGCTGGATATGGAGTTTATTCAAACTGAGGCCACGTTAAAGAATCTGATTTATTTGTTTGCCAGATCAATTGACAGGGTTGATGAAGAATTGATGCGCGAATTGTTCTGGCCTGATGCCACAGACGATCACGGGCTGTTCACCGGAACGGCGGCAGATTATGTCGCTTGGGTTATTCCATTATTAAAGTCTATGAATGGTACCCAGCACACGATTGGGAATATTCTGGTCGAGGCGGATGGGGACAAGGCTACCGCAGAGACCTATTTTGTTGCCTATCACCAGATGGGTGAAGGCGATGAGGCCATTGATATGATTGCCGCCGGTCGTTATTTTGACAAGTTTGAGAAGCGCGGTGATGAATGGAAATTTTCTCATCGCAAGGCCGTTTATGACTGGAACCGCAATGACCCCGCAACGGAGAATTGGAGTTCCCCTGAAATGAAGCCGTTGCTTGAGCGAGGAGCGCGCAAGCCTGACGATTATCTCTATAAGAATTAGAATTTACGAGTAGGCTTTATTAAAGGTGCAGAACTTTGTCGTAAGCATCCAGCACAGACTCATGCATCATTTCTGACAAAGTCGGGTGCGGGAAGACGATTTGCATGAGCTCTTCTTCTGTGGTTTCAAGCCCGATGGCAGTTGCGAAACCTTGAATAAGTTCAGTCACTTCCGCACCGATTAAATGCGCGCCAAGCAATTCACCTGTCTCGTCACAAAAGATGACTTTCACAAGCCCTTCTGTTTCACCCATGGCTAGGGCTTTACCATTTCCCTGAAACGGAAAGCGTCCGATACGAATTTCATGACCCTCAGCGAGAGCTTTTTCCTCTGTAAGGCCGATAGAAGCAATTTGCGGTGTGCAATAAGTGCAAGCCGGAATTTTATTTTTATCCAGCGCATGCGGAGAGTTGCCGGCGATTGCTTCCACACAAATAACTGCTTCATGCGAGGCTTTATGTGCCAACCATGGCGGAGCCGTTACATCACCAATCGCATACAGGCCTGAAATATTTGTCGCGCCATAGCTGTCAGTTTTAATGGCGCCTTTTTCAAGTTCAACACCGAGCTCTTCAAGGCCCATATCTTCCGTATTGGCAACCACACCAATCGCTAAAATGATATTGTCAAAGGTGAGCGTCTGAGATGCCCCATCTTTTGTAATGGTAGCATCAACCCCTTTTTTGGTAGGCGCGACAGCTTGTAATTCGGTAGATGTCATAAAATTAACACCGCGCTTTTCAAAACTTTTCTGGGCGAGCGCAGCAATTTCTGCATCTTCCTGTAAAAGGATGCGATCCATGACTTCGATGACTGTGACCTCTGAGCCAAGCCCATTATAGAAGCTGGCGAACTCAAGCCCGATTGCGCCTGAGCCGACGACCAATAGTTTTTTCGGCAAAGTTTCCGGCACCATAGCCTCGCGTGAGGTCCATATGGTTTTGCCATCCGGCACAGCACCAATACTTTCGATTGTCCGTGCTCTAGCCCCAGTCGCAAGGATAATATTGTCGGCACTGTAGGTGGCATCGCCGGCTGTGACCGAGGGCGTGTTGCTGTCAGATGCATGAAGGCTTGCGGCGGCCTTAATGACGGTGACTTTGTTTTTCTTCATAAGAAAGTCGATGCCGCCCGAAAGTTTGCCGGCTATATCGCGGGAACGTTTAACAATTGCTGAGAGGTCAAACCCCGGTTTTGCGGAAAGCCCGTAATGTTCGGCATTTTGCATATGGGCATACATTTCTGATGACCGAAGCATGGCCTTGGTCGGGATGCATCCCCAGTTCAGGCAGACGCCGCCCATATCGGCCTTCTCAACAATGGCGGTTTTCATACCAAGTTGTGATGCTCTGATGGCGGCAACATAACCTCCGGGGCCGGCGCCGATTACAATAATGTCAAAATGATCCGTTGGTTTTTCCGTCATGGATTGATCTTTCCGCTATAGGTTTCAGAGGGCAGTTTTATACAGAAGTAAAGCCACCATCAATATTAAGCTCTGCGCCGGTCACAAATGCCGCAGACTCGGAACATAAATAGACTACACCGCCGCCCATATCTTCCGGGACGCCGAGCCTTCCGATTGGGTGGTCCGTAATAATTCCGGCTTCTGCGACTTCATAGGACGGCACCACCCCTTTATCTATGTAGGTCTCAATAATAGATTTTAGCATCGGGGTCTCGACACCTCCCGGATGAATAGAGTTCACTCGAATGTTGTAGCCCAGTGCTGCAAATTCTATCGCCGCACATTTTGTGAAAATTTTCACAGCACCTTTACTGGCGCAATAGGCGGCGTTAAAAGCCGCGCCTCTTTGTCCGGCAATAGATGAGAAATTCACCACTGAAGCCCCGCCTTTTCGGGTCTCACCACTTTTTTTCAAGAGGGGCAACATAGTATGAAATGACAGCAGAATTGACTCAACATTAATGCTGTTCACCCGCCGCCATTCCGCAAGGCTAGTTTCCTCAATAGAAACAACAATTGATAGCCCGGCAACATTCACAAGCGCATCAAGTTGTCCATAATCAGTTTCAATCTGATCGGCAATTTTTTGCCAATCGTCTTGTGAGGTTACATCATGCTTATAATAAGCCTCGGCCACCAGGCCGCCTGGTTTGTCGGCAATATCAGTCGCTATGACTTTCGCACCTGCCTCGGTCATGGTGGTGCAAACGGCGCGGCCTATGCCGCCCGCAGCGCCTGTGACGAGAGCAATTGTGTTTTCTAGATTGATTGTCATTGTTTTTTCTTTCTTATGGTCCGGCAATAATTAGGCGTTGATGGCTCATCATTATTGTGCGGTCCAGCCGCCATCGATTACCAATTCAGACCCCGTCATATAACTGCTATCATCAGAAGCCAGAAACCAAGCACCTGAGGCAATTTCTGAAGTTTCTGCAATCCGACCCATCGGTGTGGCCTGTGCAATCATGCCTTTGAGATCTTCTGGCTTTTCTGCTAGCCCTTCTGAAACCATGCGGTTCATCCCCGTATCCAGTAATGGGGTTTGCACAAATCCCGGATGAAGTGAATTAACTCTAATGGGTGTCCGTTTGGTTGCAAACTCAACCCCAACAGCTTTGCTCATTAGGGTCACAGCACCTTTACTTGTATTATAGGCTGAGGTGTCGATATAGCCGACCTTTCCCATAACCGAGCTTATGTTAATAATCGAACTACCTGCGGGTGTTGTTTGGCCGGTTTCAGCAAGGAGCGGGGCAGATGTTTTTATACCAAGGAAAACACCATCCACATTAACCGACATAATGCGACGCCAGCTTTCATAGGTCAGTTCTTCAACCGGGCCGACGCAGTCGACGCCCGCATTATTGACAAGGCAATCCAATCGTCCGGTCGCACTTTTGATGGCGCCAATAACTGACTGCCATTCAGTTTCTTCAATGACGTTCAGTTTCAAATAAGTTGCCTGGCCTTCAATGCCCTGCATAAGGTCGGCGGCGGTTTCATCACTTTCAATATCGACGAGATAGACCTGCATGCCTTCAGCGAGCAGGCGTTCGGCGATACCGCGACCGATACCACGAAGACCGCCTGTCACAAGGGCTGCGCGTTCACCATAATTTGTCACAATTAAACTCCCATCATGCCTGAAGTTGTCGCGCCGTCGATTTTGTAATCTGCGCCTGAAATAAATGCTGCCTCATCTGAAACAAGATAGGTGACCAATGCGGCAACTTCATCGACATGAGCCATACGCTTTAGGGGGGCCATGCCTTCAAATTGAGCGCGGGCCGCCGCCGGGTCAGGTGCGCCATTAATCACATCGCTAATCATTTCAGTCTCTACCACGCCGGGGTGAATTGAATTGCATCTGATAGGCAGGCTTTGATTGGCACAATGCATGGCCACAGATTTCGCCATGGCAATGAGCGCGCCTTTGGTGGTCGAATAGGTGACATAATTACCCATGGGAATATAAGCGTTCATTGAGCTGTTCAAAATAATCGCCCCGGATGGCCCGTCCGGATTTTTACGCATCGCGCGCACAGCATGCTGGGCACTGAGCATCACTCCGGTCAGATTAATATCCAGAAGGTTCTGCCAGTTTTCCAGAGGCACATCCTCAATACTTGCGTCGCCGGACTCGGTTCCGGCATTGGCGAACATAATATCCAGCCGTCCATATTTGGTGCTGACATGTTCCATAAGGCTTTCCCAGCCTGCAGCATCTTGAACCTGATGCTTGATAAATTCGGCACCTGTTTCAGAAATAACTTTTTCAGCTTTGCTTTCATTCGAGCCGGTAAAAATAACTTGTGCACCTTCTTGTACAAATCGTCTGACTGTTCCGGCGCCGATACCTGATGTACCGCCTGTGATGATGGCAACTTTATTTGCGAGACGTGTCATTATATCCCCCTGTTTTATCTTCTCTGGATTAACTATCCAGCTTAATGAACAAAAATTAAACCTATGCTTTGGTTAAGGTTGTGGGTTTTGCTATTTTTAGGCAGTATGATTATCAGGAAGGCGGATTATTCCGTAATGCGTCACACAAAATATTCAGGGGGATATGATGTCGGAGAAAACTTCAAATCCGTCAGACGAGGATCTGACAAGACAAGCAAAGGGAGTCAACTGGGTTGATTTGATGGAAGAGGACGCGCGTCCCGTTCCAGATTTTCTTAAAGAGCCAAGTTATGAATATCTGGGATCGGACCCCATTCCAGCAAGCCGTTATACATCTGTCGAGTTTGAAAATCTCGAGAAAGAAAAAATGTGGCCAAACATCTGGCAGTTTGCTGCGAGGGAAGAAGATCTGCTCGAGCCGGGTGATTATGTGGTCTTTGATAATGCAGACCGGACATTCTTAATTGTCCGTCAGGATGATGGTGGTGTCAGAGCTTTTCACAATGTCTGTTTACACCGAGGCCGTAAGCTTAGAACTGAAGATGGTTGTGCTGATAAATTCCAGTGCCCTTTCCATGGCTACACATGGAATAAAGACGGTAGCTTGAATGAGATTCCAAATCGTTGGGACTTTGGTCATTTGAGTGATGAAAAAATGAAACTGCCAGAAGCTGAAGTCGGACGCTGGGGCGGCTATATTTTTATCAAAGAAAATCCGGGTGGCCCTACGCTTGAGGAGTTTTTGGCCCCTTTGCCGGAGCATTTTAAGCGCTGGCGGCATGAAGAGTGTGCAACCGTTTTATGGGTTGGCAAAGTAGTTCCAGCCAATTGGAAGGTAACAGCAGAAGCCTTTATGGAAGCTTGGCACACGCTGGTCACGCACCCGCAGATTTTGCCGTTTACGGGTGATGAAAACAGTGCCTATTGGTTCTGGGGAGACAATGTGAATGTCAATCTTGTGCCATTTGGCGTTATCTCACCTCATATTGATCCGACGGATAAAAAACAGCAGTGGATTGTAGATGAGTTTGTGAAATATAATGGTCGTTCAGCAGAAAATTACGATCCAGACAGCGACCCGTTTAAAATTGAAGTACCTGAAGGTGTTTCCGCGCGTCGTGCTTTAGGATCTAATTTCAGAGAATATTACACTGAAATTTTTGGTCATGACCATAGTGAGGCGACGGATGCTGAGCTTCTTGATGCGATTGTTTATAATGTATTCCCGAACTTCGCGCCTTGGGGCGGGTTCATGCCGAACATTGTTTACCGCTGGAAGCCATGGCAAGACCCGGATCATTGCTTGATGGAAGTGCGGATTTTATCTCGCATTCCACCCGGTCAGCCAATGCCTGCGAGCCCGCCTATGAAGTTTCTTTCTGTTGATCAGAAATGGACTGAAGCTCCTGAGTTGGGAGCGCTTGGCGAGGTTTTTGAGCAGGATATGGAAAACTTACCTTATGTTCAGGAAGGGCTTAAGGCCTCCAAAAATGGTGAGGTGCAACTTGGCGATTATCAGGAAATTCGTATTCGTCAGTTCCATCAAACATTAGAAAAATACGTGGAGAAATAGTCCAATGAGCGACGCTTCTGAAGACCAGCCCAAACGCATTGACTGCGTTCTCATCGCTGCGGGCAAATATCATGATATTGATTTCGCACGTTTGGAATTACTCAAACTTCTAGGCGAGGATATGCGTTTTAGAGTTAGGGTTTTTGAAGATTATGAAAACCTTGAAGCCCTGAAAGCGGCTGACTGCATCGTAACTTATACTTGTGATGTTGTGCCTTCCCTTGCAGCTCAAGAAGTGTTGAAGGAATGGTTGCATGCCGGTGGTCGGTGGTATGCACTACATGGAACCAACTCCATTCTGAGAATGTTAGATGATGGGCTGTGGGACGCGCCGCGTTGGGCGCCAGCATTTATGGATTTGCTCGGGTCGCAATTCATCTCGCATCCACCGATCGAGCCGTACAAAGTGACTGTCACGCAACCTGACCATCCATTGGTTAAGGATGTGGAAGCCTTTGAGACTACTGATGAGTTATATCATCTTGAGACGCATGGCGATTTAGATGTTTTGATGGAGGCGGCGTGTGACCAGCCAGGCACAGGCTTTGCAGAAGCGGATGACGCCCATGGTACTCACCCTGTTTTCTATATTAAAGAACATGGCGAGGGGGCTGTTTTATATCTGACTTTGGGTCATTGTCGCGGGCATTATGATTTGCAGCCTGCTTTGGACTGGTGGCCGACAGTTGATAGATGCGCTTGGGACTTGCCTGTTTTTTACAAGCTTCTCAAACGCGGTATGAACTGGATGATTAGAGAAAATATTCAGGCTTAGAAACCTCTCAAGCAAAATTTTTTATGCTGAGACTCCGGCGTAAATATCCATCGCACTTTCAGCCGAGTAGGGATAACGCGCCAGCATCATAAGTCTTTTATGTCCGGTGGCGACAATCACCTCTTCGGATACACCCATGCCGCCATGAAGCTGAATGGCTTCATGCCCTAAAGCCGTTCCCGCCTCGGCAGCAAAGGCGCGCACGCCGGCAATCATCTCGCCAAGCTCTTCAGTCTCATCACTTTTCAAAAGCGTCAGGCGTAGAATGAGAGACCGCAACTGATCAATCGCAACATACTGCTCAACCATGCGGTGCTGAAGCGCCTGAAAGCTCCCTAGTGGCCTGCCAAATTGTTTGCGTGTCTTTAAATATTCAAGAGTCGCTTCAAACATGGTTTCCATGAGACCAAGTGTTTCTGCGCAACGGGCAATATCTGCTTTTTGCTGAACGGCAGTCAGCGCTTGAATGCCTCCGTTAAGCTTATGAGATGCAGGAATTTGAATGGCGTCGAAATCGAGCTTCACGGCAACACGCCCATCGACAAGTCTGTATGGGGCCACTTGTAACCCCGGGGTTTCTGCCGGCACCAAGAATAACGATAAATCATCTTCTGAACCATCAATGGATTTTGTCGAGATGATATACCCGTCGACTCCTACGCCACTCGGCACGAGTGACTTCGACCCTGTAAGGCTAAACCCGTCATCTTTAGGAGTGGCTGCGACCTCTACCCATAGCGGATTATCACGTGCACGCTGTTCAGTGTGGGCTAGAGCGAGGCGCTTCTCGCCTGAAACCAGTTGATTTATCCATGCAGTTTTTAACTCCGGCGAAGCTGTTGCGGCAAAAAGCGCCCCTGCCTCATAAGCATACTCGATAAGTGGTTCGGCTGTGATGCCACGTCCAAGAGCCTCGAAAATTACAGTGAGTGTTTTTATATCTGTTTCAAAGCCACCATCGGACTCATCGAAGGCTGTCGCAATAATCCCCAATTCACCCAAGAGAGCCCAAGTTTCAGGGCTAAAGCCATAAGGTGTTGCCAGATACGTGTTTCTTTGCCCGTCGGCATAGTGATCTTGTACAAAACGCTCTACAAGCGATTTGAGCATTTGTTGATCATCTGACAGCTGGAAATGCACAGTATGAGCCTTTCATTGTTTCATTATGGCACATGCCATAAATTTGGTTAAAACACTCAATGTGGTGTCATTGATACTAAATAATTTGTCAGGGTAAGTTAAAAAGGTTAGTTTCCCGCTATGGAAGTGCACAAAAATCTCAAAAAAATTCGCATAAAGAGCCCCGAAGACATTAGGCGCTCTGCTGAGGCCTTCCGTGATATTGTCAAAAAACTCGTTAACATGCGAATTGCTGCAAGTCATAACATCGCCAAGAACGAGGCGCTGGTGGATGTTGAAGGTCAGTTAATTGCTACCGAAGTGTTTGGCTGGGAAGGAAAAAACGATTGGCTTGGGAGTGCTTATTTGGCACTTGAGTCCCCAATCACCATGGCTTGTCGTTACGAGAGTGAACCCTTCTGGATTAATGAAAAAGGTGTGTATACACAGCATCCCAATACTTTTCTTGATGAAATTGATCTTGCCAAGTTCCGCGAGCGCGCCAAAACCAATGCGGCGATTGTTGTACCTGTTCATATGCCCTTTAGCCAGATTGGGGCGGTTAGCTTTAACCCCTTTGATGAAAAAACAACAGATTTATCAGAGGCTTATGAGGATTTCGGCATGGAATTAGGGCTTTATGCCCGAGCCTTCATTCGTTCTTATATGCATGTTTTGCCGCGTGTTCAGATATTGCCGAGCAGTTCTAAGCTCTCTAAACGCGAGGTGGAATGCTTGCGTTGGGCTGCCATGGGGAAAACCGATATTGAGATCAGCATGATTATCAAACGCAGTCGGGCGACGGTGCGCTTTCATATTCATAACGCTTCAATGAAACTTGATGCTGTAAACCGAAGTCAGGCAGTGTTCAAGGCCACCCAGCTTGGATATATCAGCAATATGAGTTCCAAAATCCTGATTTAATTCTCTACTTTTCAACCTAGTTATTTAGGGAGTGCCGCTGGCTTTTTTTAAAAGCTAGTAGTTAGAAATACATAATTTCTAAAGTTCACACATTATTCTAAAAGACTATGGATCAAGACATAACAGGCGAAATTCCCCACCTCGTATTATCAGAGGATGGTAACTATTATTTGCAAGGCGGTCATAATGAAGCCTCGGGCAAATATGTGTTTCCACTTATGGGCGGAGATAAAGAGTTTTTCGAACCCGTGCCCCTAAAGCGCGAGGGGACTGTCTGGTCGTTTACGGTTCAGAGGTTTCGCCCGAAGACCCCGCCCTATGCGGGGCCGGATGATTTTATTCCGTATCTTGTGGCTTATGTCGATTTGCCGGGCCAGTTAAAAGTCGAGGCGCGCTTGGTGGACATTGAAGAAGAGGAAGTTGATATCGGCCTGCCGGTTGAGCTCACTGTTATACCTGATATCAATGGTACGCCGGGTAGCGTGATGCATGCTTTCAGGCCATTAGAAAAGAGGGCTGCATGACTGATGTAGGTATTATCGGGGTAGGCATTCATCCTTTCGGCAGAACTGAAGGCCGCAGCGGTATTGATATGGGCATTTATGCTGTCCGGGAAGCCTTATCGGACTGCAGTCTTAACTGGGAAGATGTGCAATTTGCCTATGGCGGCTCTGATGCCTCCGGCAATGCAGATACAATGGTCAAGCAGCTTGGCTTATCCGGTGTGCAATTTGTGAATGTTAAAAATGGCTGTGCGACGGGCGGTTCGGCACTTTATGCTGTAGCCAGCACTATAAAAGCCGGTGAGTATGACATTGGTCTGGCGGTTGGTTTTGATAAACACCCCCGTGGTGCCTTTAACCCTTTGCCAGAAGAATGGGGTCTTCCAGACTGGTACGGCGCACAGGGTTATATGCTCACCACGCAGTTTTTCGCCATGAAAAT
>ERZ802830.4214-NODE-4214-length-11674-cov-39.127_pt1 | contig 11674 bp, 12 predicted proteins | sample MGYA00345654_ERZ802830 | MGnify/ENA primary metagenome ERZ802830 (study PRJEB30503, sample SAMEA104212375) | marine metagenome | biome: Westerlies Biome; feature: [SRF] surface water layer (ENVO:00010504) within the epipelagic zone...; material: water...
GATTAAAGTATCAGCTGAGAACGGCGGCGATGGCCCGGCTTGTGTAGTCAACCATCGGGATGATGCGCGCGTAATTCATATGGCGCGGCCCCAGAACGCCGATCGCACCAATGACCTGCTTTTCAGCATTGTGATACGGCGCAATGACCAGCGAACAGCCGGTATTGACGAACAATTTGTTTTCGGCACCGATGAAGATCTTCACACCTTCGCCCTCACCCGTCGCCGACAGCAGGCGCAGCGCATTCTCCCGTGCTTCCAGCTCGTCAAACAATTGCCGGATGGTTTCCAGTTCCTCGCCCGCCTGAATGTCATCCAGCAGATTGGCCTGACCGCGCATGACCAGCACCGTATCATCGCCGGCCTTGCCATCCGACCACAGACCGACACCGGCCTCGACAAGGCGGCGTGACATCTCGTCAAGCTCGGCACGCTGGGCAGCAATCTCTGACTGTATAAGGCCGGTTGCCGCCGCAAGATCGCGCCCCGAAAGACGCGCATTCATGTAGTTGCTGGCCCGTACCAAGGCTGATTGCGGCACACCGGGCGGCAGATCGATCAATCTGTTTTCAACCTTGCCGTCCAGACGCACAAGAACGGCCAGCGCACGGTCACGCCCCAGCGGCACAAATTCGAAATGCTGCAGTTCGGCGTTGCTTGCCGGCGACACAACAAGGCTGGCGCAACGTGACAGACCCGACAAGGTACGACTGGTCTTTTCCAGCAATTCATCAACCGAAATGCCGCGTGTTGCGCATTCACCATCGATCGACAGCCGGTCTTCATCACCAAGATCGCTGCTATATTCCATCAGCCCGTCAACAAACATCCTCAGGCCGGTTTCAGTTGGAATGCGGCCAGCAGAAATGTGCGGCGAGAACAGCAATCCTGCCTGCTCAAGATCGCTCATATTGCTGCGAATCGATGCTGGTGAAAGATCCAGCCGGAACCGCTGCGCCAATATCCGCGAGCCAACGGGCTGGCCGGAATCCAGATACGCCGTGACAAGCGCATTGAAAATTTCCAGAGCACGTGGTTTCAGGCCGAGAAGGGTAGCGTCATTCATCGATAAAGCTTACGGTACGGCCCAGCTTCTGGTCAATTGCCAGCCACATTTACCAGCCACATTTAAATAGGTCGGATTTGAGTGAGCCGGACATGACACAGATGATCATGATACGAGATCAACAGACGCACAGGCCGATCCCGCAAAACACAACAGACCAGACACCAGACACCACATACCAGACGCATTCGAGAGGTTAACATGACACGTCCATCCGGCCGCACGGCCGACCAGCTTCGCACCGTTTCGCTTGAGCCTGGCGTCTCTCTGCATGCCGAGGGGTCATGCATGGTGCGGTTCGGCAACACCCATGTCTTGTGTACGGCCTCGGTTGAGGATCGTGTGCCATCCTTTCTGCGCAATAGCGGGCGTGGATGGGTCACGGCTGAATACGGTATGCTGCCGCGATCAACGCATACGCGTTCCGACCGTGAGGCGGCGCGCGGCAAACAGGGCGGACGAACGCTGGAAATCCAGCGGCTGATTGGCCGGGCACTTCGGTCTGTCACCGATCTTGAGGCGCTTGGCGAACATCAGATCAAGATTGATTGCGATGTCATTCAGGCTGACGGGGGCACCCGCACCGCCGCCATAACGGGTGCGTGGGTTGCCCTGCGCATCGCATGTGAGAAAATGCTGCTGGCCGGATCAATTTCACGGCAACCGATGGCTGATCAGGTGGCCGCCCTGTCTTGCGGTATCTGGCAAGGCCAGCCGGTGACCGATCTGGATTATGCCGAAGACAGCACAGCCGAGATTGATGCAAACTTCATCCTTGCTGCTGAAGGCGGCATAGTCGAAGTTCAGGCAACAGGTGAAGAACGCCCGTTTTCGCGTCAGGAGCTTGACACGCTGCTTGATCTGGCCGAGGCCGGATGCGCGCAGCTGTTCGAAATGCAGATGGCGGCCGTTAAATCGGCTGTATAAACCAAATCAGCCATATCAACCGGATCAGAGATGTAAACCGGGGGTCAGATGATGTCCTATCGCCGCTTTTCCGAGGATGAACTTGTTCTTGCATCGCATAATCAGGGCAAGCTTCGCGAGATAAGCGCCCTGTTTGACGGGCGGCCCTTCCGTGTCACCTCGGCGCAGGATTATGCGCTGCCCGAACCCGAAGAGACAGAAAGCACCTTTTCAGGCAATGCCCTGCTGAAAGCCCGTGCCACCGCCATTGCCACAGGCAAGCCTGCCCTTGCCGATGATTCCGGGCTGGTGGTTCCGGCCCTGAATGGTGCGCCCGGTATTTATTCGGCGCGCTGGGCCGGACCAGACAAGGACTTCATTCTGGCCATGCAGAAGGTAAACAGCTCGCTTGCCGCGGTGCAGAGCGATGATCGCAGCGCCCATTTCATCTGCGTTCTGGCTCTGGTCTGGCCAGATGGCAACGAGGCGGTTTTTGAGGGCAGGATCGATGGTCAGCTTGTCTGGCCGCCGCGCGGCCATAACGGATTCGGATATGATCCGATCTTTATTGCAGACGGGTACGAGATGACATTTGGCGAGATGGACCCGCAGGAAAAACTGGCCATCGGGCATCGCGCGCGCGCGTTCGAGCAACTTGTTGCAGCCTGTTTTTCATGACCGAACCGGACCGCGACAGGCAACTGGCCGATACCCCGCCCGGAGATACCCCGCCCGGCGACACTCCATTGGCCCTATATATCCACTGGCCCTGGTGCCGGGCGAAATGTCCTTATTGTGATTTCAACTCGCATGTTGCCACCAGCATCGATCATCAGGCCTTTGCTGAGGCGTACCGGTGTGAAATGACACATATGGCATCGCGCGTTGGCAGGGACCGCCCCTTGCACAGCATATTCTTTGGTGGCGGCACGCCGAGCCTGATGCCGCCCCGGCTTGTTGCCGATACACTTGATACAGCAGCCGATCTTTTCGGCTTCGAGCCTGATATAGAGATCACCCTTGAAGCCAATCCGACATCCACCGAAGCCGCAAACCTTGAAGGGCTTGCAGCTGCCGGCGTCAATCGGATCTCGCTGGGGGTGCAGTCTCTTGATGCGGCAGCACTTGCGTTTTTGGGCCGCGAACATTCCGCCGATGAAGCCTTGCACGCCATTGCAGCAGCGCGCCGCCATTTTGCGCGGGTGTCGATGGATCTGATCTATGCGCGCACCGGACAGTCGGCACAGGCATGGATGAACGAGCTGCAATCAGCCATTGATATCGGACTTGATCACATGTCGCTATATCAGCTGACGATCGAACCGGGCACCGGGTTTTATACGCGCACCCGCGCTGGTGAAACGCTTGTGGCTGATGATGATCTGGCTGCCGATCTCTATCAGATGACTGACGAGGCGATGCGGGTCGCCGGTTTTGATGCCTATGAGGTATCGAACTATGCCCGCGCCGGTGCGGCCTGCCGCCATAATCTGGTTTACTGGCGCGCGCAGGACTGGATCGGTGTCGGTCCGGGGGCACATGGCCGGCTGACGGACGGGCCAGACCGTATTGGTCTTGCCACACGGCGCAGCCCCGAAGGCTGGTTGGCAGATGTGAAAAAGAACGGCCACGGGATCGAGACCGAAACACGTGATACAGGTCAGGCGGTTATTGCCGAACATCTGATGATGGGTTTGCGCCTTGCCGAGGGTGTTGATCTTGCCGCGCTGGCCCGCCGCATTGGCTATGATGACAGCACCATCGATGCCGCCAGCCTTGTTGACCCGTCAGCCCTTGCCCGCCTGAGCGATCTGTCGCTGCTGGACAGGCCGTCCGATACCAGACTGGTGGCAACACCGCAGGGCCGTCTGGTTCTGAACAGCATCATCGCTGCACTGGTGCCGGATGATGATCCGCAATGATCTACAAGTCTCTTCACCTGATCACGCCGCAAACGGCACGCCGGCTTGTCGCATCCTGATTTGGTTGGCCGAACTAGATTTTTTCTGGTGCCGCGCGGAACAGAATCGATACGCCCGCCTCGATCTGTCGCAATTCAAATGCCCGCCGGTTACTGCCATCGGGCAGCAGGCGGTAGGCACCGCTGAAACCGTTAAAGCCTGAATTTGCAACAAGTGATGACCGCCAGCGTTGTGGCCGGTTCTTTCCAACCACCGTGATCATCGCCATGGCATCAAAGCTGAGCCGCGCCAGCGATCCCGGACGGCTGTCCCAGATACCGGTCCACAGGCTGTTAAACTTGTCATCCTGATCGGTTGGACGCGAGGCGAACAGCGCGCCGTGCAAAGACGGTTCCATCAGCAGGCGGCGCTGGTTCCATTGCGCATTCCCCAGATAAAGGACGCGTTCTGAATCCGCATCGTAATAGGCCAGAACAGGCGCGGTGCGCAGGGCAAATTCGGCACCGCCGGCAAACACCACAGCTTCAAATCGCGGCGGCGGCAAATCGGCGAAGGCCGGTGCCTCCTCGTCCTTGGCGGGTGGCTCATAGCCGGTGAATGTCTGGATTGCCGTCTTCAGCTGGTCTTCGGATGCCAGCTGTGCCGGTGATAATGTCTGCACCACCTCAGGCGTCATGCCCAACTGCTTCAGGCGGCGAAGCGCATGCGCGGAAAGACGCCGGCCAAAGGGCGAATCCTCGGCAAGGATGGCAATCTTCGTATGGCCGGCGGTCAGCGCATGACCCAGCAACAGCTCTATCTGCTGTTCCGGCATATAGCCAAGCAGCCAGCTGGTGCGGTCGGCGACATCCAGATTGTTCGACAGCGACAGCATCGGTACATTGCGCGTGCCGGCAATCGCGCGCGCCGCCACAACCGAGCGTGAAAACAGCGGGCCAACAATGATATCAACCTCGGCCGCCAGCGCTGCCCGCGCCGCCTCTTCTGAACGCGGCCCGCCAGCAGTATCAAAAACCAGAAGTTCGATCGATGTGTCGCCCATCGAAAACAGCGCCAGCTCGGCACCGCGCTGCAGCTCCATGCCAAGCTGCGCATTCACGCCCGATGTCGGGATCAGCAGACCAACACGCGTTACCGCCACCGGTTTGCGCGGCAGGGTAAAGCCTTGTTGCGCGGCCAGAGGGTTGCGGTTTGCAATCATCGCAAAGGCAGCCTCCAGCGCATCACTTGCCAGCGATTCATCCGGGCCGACAGGCGCGGCTGCAGCATCGCCGGGTGCCTGTGCCGTGTCACTGTCCGGAACTGTCTTGTCCTTTTGCGCGCTTTCAAGGTTCCAGATGATGTCGCCAACAGCCTTGCCCGCTGCGGCACCTGTTTCAGTGGCTGTTTTTGTATCTGATCCTGTATCTGATCCTGTATCTGATCCTGGGCCTGATTTTGGCGCGGTATCATTCTTGGTGCCCGTATCAGATTTGGCGTCGGGTGTGGTATCAGGTGCCAGACGCTTTGCCGAATCAGCGATCACGGGTGCCAGCAGTGCCAGAACGGTTTCGGTGCTGGACAGGCTGTCTTCCGTTGGCGCTGGCACGGGTGCCGGATCAGCATCACCGCCAGATGCCGGGGGTGTGCCCCTCGTCTGTTCGCCCTCCGCCTGTTCGCCCCCCGCCTGTTCGGTTGCTGACTGTTCGGTTGCTGACTGATCTGTTGCCGGTTCAGCCACACCCGGTTCTGTTTCGGTCTTGCCGAGTGAGGCGATGATGTTATCAATGATCAATCCGTCGCTATCTGACGGCGGCGTCGCATCCGCATCAGGGGCAGCTGCATTCATCTCGGCTGAACCGGTGCCGCCCGCGGCAAGCTGGCTGCCCGCATTTGTTCGCGCGTCTGATCCGGTGCCGCTTGTCTGCGGTGCCTGTTCCACAGCCACCCCGCATGCCGTCAGGAACAAAAGACCGGCAAGCAGTCTGAATGGTCCGGTAATCGACGACATATAATACCTCCACAACGCGGTCGCATCATGACCTGTTTTTGCCCCAAAGTCATTATTCGGCTATACAGAATCTGGCCAGACGGAATTTGGCCGAACAGAATCAGCCCGCACCAAACAAGGCATCCACCAGATCGTACACAGCGGCCAGACCCTCTGATTGCGGTCGCTGGATGCGGCAATGCCAGAACGGAACCACATCTTCATGACGCGCGCCGGAACCCTCAGCATCGTTGCCACACCCATTGGCAATCTGGGTGATTTTTCGCCGCGCGCTGCCAAGGTGCTGGCCGCTGCCGATATCATCGCCTGCGAAGACACCCGGGTGACAAAAAAGCTTCTGCGCCTTACCGGAACATCCATTTCTGGCAAAATCGTGGCCTATCACGATCACAATGGCGAAAAAATGCGCCCCTATCTGATTGAACGCATCAGCCAGGGTGATCATGTTGCGCTGGTCAGCGATGCCGGCACACCCCTGATTTCGGATCCCGGCTACAAGCTTGTCGCCGCCTGCCGTGACCACGGCCTGTGCGTGACCACCACCCCCGGCCCCAGCGCAGCGATTGCCGCCCTGACAATATCCGGCCTGCCAAGCGACCGCTTTCTGTTTGCCGGTTTTGTGCCGACAGCGCAAAAGGCCCGCGAGAAACAATTTGCAGAATTGGCCAGCCTGTCAGCCACCAGCATATGGTTCGACACGCCGTCGCGCCTTGCCCGCAGCCTGTCTGATATGGCCAGTGTTTTCGGCAACAGACAGGCCTGTGTGGCGCGCGAGATCACCAAGCTTCATGAAGAGGCGTTGCATGGCAGCCTTGGGGACCTTGCCGCAGACCTGCAGGCAAAACCCCCGATGAAGGGTGAGGTCGTGATCGTGGTTGCCGGCCGCAATATCGAGGACACGCTCATCGATGATGATGCGCTGGCGGCCATGTTACGCGCGGAAATGGACGGCCAGCGTCTTCGTGATGCTGTTGCAGCTGTTGTTGCGGCTACCGGTATTGCCAAGAACCGGGTCTATAAACTGGCGCTGGAGATCGCAAAGCAGGACTCCGGGGCGGCCGATTGACCAGACACCGCAAACCGGCGGCCAATCCTGACGCGGCACGACGCCAGCGGGCAGAACGGTTGGGCCGGATGGCGGAAGTCATCGCAATTGGCTGGCTGGCTGTGCAATTTTACCGTATTCAGGCATGGCGCTGGAAATGCCCGTCCGGCGAGGTTGATCTGATTGCACGGCGCGGTCAAAGGCTTGTATTCATCGAAGTGAAGTTTCGCAGCCGGCGCGGTGATGCAGCGGCACCAGGCCAGAAACAGCGGGCGCGGATCATCCGCGCTGCCGAGGACTTTGCCAAACGGCGGCGTATCTCACCGAATCTTGAATGGCGTTTCGATTTGATCCAGATTGGCTGGCCATCCAAGGATGCGCCTTGGCTTTTGCGGCATCTGCCGCATGCGTGGGACGCATCGGCTGTGAAAAACCGTTTCTGGAGACCTTGACCAGTGATGGGGCAAACGGCACATTGGGATTGCCGATTTTTTACATCAGTATCGTACCGTCAGCTTGGCACCATACAAAACGCATCCAGGGAACCGCGCCTGATGAATTCTGCCCTTAAACCTGTCGCTCTTCTCAGCATACTTTGCCTGTTGCTGTCCGGCTGCGCCGGCGCTGTCATTGGTGTCGGGACAGCCGCCGTTGCGGCAACCAGCACCGAAAAGGGATTTTCCACATCCGTTTCGGACGGGCTGATATTCACCAAAATCCAGGACAAGTTTCTGCAGGCAGATTCCAGCCTGTCCACAGCGCTTGATGTGACGGTTAACGATGGCGCCGTGCTTCTGACCGGCAAGGTCAAGACGCCCGAAGAGAAGATTCTGGCGACAAGGCTTTCGTGGGAAGTCCGCGGTGTGCGCGAGGTTGTGAACGAGGTTCAGGTCACTGACAAATCCTCATTGAAGGATATTGCCAAGGATGTGGCGGCGGGTGCCCAGCTGCGTGCCAAGCTGATTGGGGACTCGAAAATCTCGTCACTCAATTTCAGCATCGATATCGTCAACGGGATTGTCTATCTGTCGGGTGTTGCGCGCGATACCGAGGAAATGAACCGTGTGGTCAGCCATGCACGCGAACTGAAATTCGCCAAGCAGGTGGTCAATTACATCTCGCTGCTCTCTGACCAGCGTGACTAGCCCGCACATGTCCCCGGCTGTGTCACTGTCCATTGCCATACAGATGGATCCGGTCGGATCTATCGACATCACAGGTGACACATCGTTTGCGCTCGGTCTCGAGGCGCAGTCACGTGGCCACACCCTGTGGTATTATTCGCCTGACAGGCTGTCCCTGAATGAAGGCCGTGTCGAGGCAATTGGCCAGGCCCTGACATTGCGTGATGTCGAAGGTGACCATTTTGATGCGGGCAGCATGGAACGGCGGGCGCTGTCTGACTTTGATGTCATCCTGATGCGTCAGGACCCGCCCTTTGACATGAATTACATCACTGCAACGCATCTTCTTGAAATGTTGCCACCGGAAACGATGGTGGTGAACAATCCGGCCGAAGTGCGCAACGCCCCCGAAAAGCTTCTGGTCACCCTGTTTCCGGACCTGATGCCGCCAACGCTGATCAGCCGCGACACTGAAACCATTCGGGCCTTTCGCGATACGCACCGCGATATCATTGTAAAGCCACTGTTCGGCAATGGCGGTGCCGGTGTTTTCAGGCTGCCGCCGGATGATGAGAATTTCAGCTCCCTTCTCGAGATGTTCTTTGCTGGCAGCCGCGAACCGGTCATGGTGCAGGCCTATGTGCCAGCCGTACGTCTTGGCGACAAGCGGATCATTCTTGTGGATGGCGAGCCGGTTGGCGCTGTTAACCGTGTTCCGGGCGCTGGCGAGGCGCGGTCGAACCTGCATGTCGGCGGCACGGCAGTGGCCAGCAAGCTGACAGAACGCGATCAGGACATCTGTGCGCGGATCGGGCCTGAACTGCGGCGGCGCGGGCTGACATTTGTCGGCATTGACGTGATTGGCGACTATCTGACCGAAATCAATGTGACATCGCCCACCGGCATTCGCGAAATCAGGCGGCTGTCCGGCACCGATATTGCAGCCCTCACATGGGATGCAATCGAACGGCTGCGCGGCTCCTATGCCAGCAATGGCATTGTGCGATAGGCCAATGCCTCGGCCAGATGCGGCCGGTCCACAATCACACTTTGCGCCAGATTGGCGATGGTGCGGGCGACCCGCAGAACGCGGTGGAACCCGCGCGCCGTCAGGGCCTGCTTTTCGATCGCCAGTTCCAGCAACTGGCGCGCTGATGCAGACAGGTTTTCAGGCGACAGACGCCGATCCTCATGATCCTCGCGATCAGCTGACAGCGCTGGCAGCTGGTTCGCAAACGCCGCGGCTTCATTGATCCGTGCAGCAATCACAGCGCTGGCTTCGGCCGGCGCTGATTGCAACAGCAGGCGGCTGTCCACCTCGGGCACCTCGATGATCAGATCAAACCTGTCCAGCATCGGACCTGAAATCCGTTCACAATAGGCGCGCCCACAGGCTGGTGCCCGCGGACAGGCACGCGCCGGATCACCCAGATACCCGCAGCGGCACGGATTCATCGCGGCAATCAGCTGAAATTCAGCTGGATAGGTGACGTGATGGTTAGCCCGCGCAACAACGATGGAACCAGTTTCGAGCGGCTGGCGAAGGGCATCCAGAACCGGCTTTGCGAATTCGGCCAGCTCATCCAGAAACAGCACCCCGCGATGCGACAGGGAAATCTCGCCCGGCTTGGCCCGTGCCCCACCGCCAACAAGGGCCGCCATCGAGGCCGAATGGTGCGGGTCCCGAAACGGACGTGTCTGGATCAGCCCGCCCGAGGGCAGCTGGCCGGCAATGGAATGCAGCATCGTGACATCCAGCGCCTCACGCGGTGACAGCGGGGGTAACAGGCCCGGCAGACGGGCAGCCAGCATCGATTTGCCAGCGCCGGGCGGGCCTACCATCAACAAGTTGTGCCGGCCAGCCGCAGCAATCTCCAGCACCCGGCGCGCTGTTTCCTGTCCGCGCAGATCGCGCATGTCTGGCGGGCTGTGCAGTGGCGGCAGCAATTCAGGCTGTGGCGGGGCCAGAAACTGTCCGCCCCGCAAGTGATTGAGCAAGGACATCAGATCGGGCGGCGCGATGATGGACAGGGCATCTGCCCAGGCCGCTTCAGGTCCGCTTTTCGCCGGGCAAATCAGGTCCTGTCCGGCTGCCACCGCCGCCATCGCCGCTGGTAACACTCCGGAAACAGGCTCAATCCCGCCATGCAGTGACAATTCACCCAGAACCAACCTGTTGGCCACAGCATCCGGCCCGATTGCGCCCATTGCAACAAGCAGACCAAGTGCGATCGGCAGATCAAAATGCGCCCCTTCCTTGACCACATCAGCCGGGGCCAGATTCACCGCTATGCGTTTTGGTGGCAGGGCCAGACCGATCGACCCGAGGGCGGCACGCACACGTTCGCGCGACTCGGCCACAGCCTTGTCAGCAAGACCAACAATCGCCATCGCTGGCAACCCGTTGGCGATATGAACCTGCACCTCGACGGGGATAGTGTCGATACCACGAAAGGCGACAGTGGAAATTGCGGCGTGCATAGCCTTTGGCCCTATCCGAATGGACAGGGTCATGATGTGGGCAATAAGCCGGTGCTACAAGTTAGTTAGATGTATCTTATACATGAGCCGCGCGCATGTATAAGATCCGCACATCAGTCGCGCGGCAGCATTCTGCCAACAGGCTCGCCGCCAAGAACATGCATATGCAGATGCGGTACTTCCTGATGCCCGTTCTCGCCAATGTTTGAAATCACCCGAAAGCCGCTTTCGGCAATGCCGGTGATCTCGGCCACCCTGGCAATCATGCGGGTAAAGGCCACCTGTTCCTCGGCTGTTGCGTTGGCGGCGAAATCCACCCAGTCGACATAGGCCCCTTTCGGAATCACCAGCACATGAACGGCACGGGCCGGGCTGATATCCTCAAAGGCCAGTGTATGTTCGTCTTCGGCCACGGTCTTGTTGGGAATCTCACCGCGCAGGATACGCGCAAACACATTGTCGTCATCATAAGCCATCACGTCAGCTCCTTGTGATAATAGAAACCGGTTACATATTCATCTTCCACACGGGCGTAATAGTGGTTCGTAGCGTAATGCACAAACCCGCACGCTTCAAAAGACTGAATGGCACGTGTCTGTGTGGACCGCACGTCCAGATTGACCATCGTAAACCCCTTGGACTTGGCCAGCGTCTCTGCCTCGCTGACAATCAGCGTGGCAAGCCCGTGGCCACGCGCCCAGGGCGCGACAAAAAATGTGGTCAGGTTACAGGAAAATGCCTGCGCCTCATTATTGCGGGGCGGGCATATAATCTGGCAGCTGCCAGCGATGACCTTGTCAAGACGCGCCACCACAAGATGGCGTTCGGGAATCATCTGCACACCGCGCCAGTAATCTTCCATGATCGACCGTGGGGGCGGCGACAACCAGCCAAAACCACCGCCTGACAGAATGGCCTCATCAGCGGCATCACATAATTCATCCAGATCATTGCTGTTCAAACGCGACGGCGTTTCCACCGACCGCTTGGCAGCGCGGCCTAAAAGTTTATCGGGCGTCATCTTGCACCTATCTTGCGGCACTGGACCTCAGGCACCGGTTGGACAACTGGTGTTTTGCAGCACCTGCATGTTGCAATCGCCGCTACCAGTCACCGTGCCCTCGCACAGCAATGATCTGC
>ERZ802830.4216-NODE-4216-length-11671-cov-7.09091_pt1 | contig 11671 bp, 11 predicted proteins | sample MGYA00345654_ERZ802830 | MGnify/ENA primary metagenome ERZ802830 (study PRJEB30503, sample SAMEA104212375) | marine metagenome | biome: Westerlies Biome; feature: [SRF] surface water layer (ENVO:00010504) within the epipelagic zone...; material: water...
CAGCTCGTCGGCAATGTTTGCTGACAAATCTCTATCGTGGGCCACCATGAGCACGGCGCCGGCGTAGGCTTGCAGGGCAAGAGCTAGAGCGTCGCGCATGTCTAGGTCGAGGTGGTTGGTGGGCTCGTCGAGCACCAGTAGGGCAGGCTTTTCAGCGGCAAGCTGTGCCAGCACAAATCGCGCTTTTTCGCCGCCGGATAAACTGCGAATAGGCCGCGAGATCATATTGGCGTCGAAGCCCCACCCCCCCAGAAAATCGCGGCACTGTTGTTCAGAGAAGTCTTTCCGCAGCGCGCTCATCGCGGCAAAGGCAGTAGCACTGGAGTCCAGGGCTTCGAGTTGATGCTGGGCGAAATATCCGATTGGGGCATGGGTACCCCTTTGAAGGTCTCCGGCCTGAGGCCGCAGCTCCCCGACAATGGCCTTGAGCAGCGTGGATTTTCCCGCGCCGTTAACGCCCAGCACACCGATGCGTGCACCGGGCAATATGGTCTGACCGATGTTGCGTAAAATGGTGCTATCGCCATATCCGAGACTCAGATTGCGAAAGCTAAACAGCGGGTTGGAGACTTTCTCAGGATCTGAAAAACCGACGCGATAGTCAGAATCAACATGAAGTATTGCCTGTGAGCGCATTTTCTCCAGTGCTTTGATGCGGCTTTGTACCTGTTTTGCCTTGCTCGCCTTGGCGCGAAAGCGATCGACAAATTGCTGGATGTGGGCGACCTGGGCTTGCTGTTTGGCGGCCATGGCTTGCTGGCGCTCTAGTTCTTCGCCGCGCAACCGCTCAAAAGCCGTGTAGTTGCCGCGATAAACGTGGGCGTCCTCGCCAGACAGATGCAGAACATGGTCGACGGTTTTATCCAGGAAAGCACGATCGTGGGCGATGATCAAAAGCGCGCCCTGAAACTGGAGCAACCAACTCTCCAGCCACAGTATGGCTTCCAAATCGAGGTGATTGGTTGGCTCGTCTAGGAGCAATATATCTGCCGGAGACATCAATGCCTGCGCCAGATTTAATCGAATTCGCCAGCCGCCCGAAAAACTCCGATAGGGTTGGTCGATCTGCGCTGCTGAAAAACCCAAGCCGTACAGTATCTCGCCGGCCCTAGCTTCCGCCTGATAGCCCCCCAAGTCTTCGAGCGTGCTGTATAGGGTCGCCAAGGTCTCAGGATCTTGCTCAACTGCAATCTTTGCCTGCACCTCGCGGAGAGCTTGGTGACCGTCAATGACGTATTCGAGGGCCTGCCTGTCTGTTGGCTCCACTTCCTGAGCCATATAGCCCATGAGCCAAGTCTGCGGGTAGGAGATTTCGCCCTTGCTCGCTTCTAAGCGTCCCAGTAGCAGGTTGAAAAGGGTAGATTTGCCAACGCCATTGCGCCCGACGATGGCAACCTTTTGGCCCGGATAAACCACCAAGTTGACGTCACTAAACAGCCTGTGCTCGCCGCGCTCAAAGGTCAGGTTTTGAACTTGCAGCATGGGCTAAAACGTCACGGTTTCGAAAGAAAGGTAAATCACCTCGATAGAGAGAGATGCCTGCCGCCTAGCCACGCTCCGTGGCGGCATCGCCAGTGCGTTTTTCTGGGTGATTGTCTGAGCGCGATGCTGCCAGGGGCATGCCGGGCAGGCGCTCGGCTTTGGTCGTGCGCGATTTTTCATCGATCCAGTCGATAAGCGTGTGCCATGCCTTAAATTCTTTGCGAGCGGCTCGATTGCCCTTCAACTCGACAATACCCTGCCCCCTATCACCCGCTTCGGCGTAGATGGGGGATTCGCGAAATTGTGAGACTGCCGGTACGTCAAGACAGCTCAAAAAGTGCTGCAGCTTTTGCTGACCTGCTAGGTTGCCATTGATGCGATTTCCAACTACTGCGATGGGTTTAGGTGCAGCCCGCCAGACCCGCTGCGTCATCAGTTGCGTGATAAAATTTTCTCCGGCTTGAATGTCCCAAGCCGAGGACAGCATGGGTACGACGATGACATCACTTAGCTTGAGCAAGGCTTCAAACTCGGTGCGCAGCGTCGGTTGAGTAGAAATGCCCGGCCCAGAGTCAAAAATACAGGCGTTGTAACCAACCATGGTACCTGGGTCGATTTTTGCCGGCTCTGGACGGTGATAGAGATCAATACTCGGTAGGACTAGACCGCGTGCGCCGGTCCATTGCTGTGCGCTGGCCTGTCGATCGCAGTCAAAAAGCGCAACGCTTTTGCCGCCATTGGCATAGGCTGCGGCAAGGTTTGTGGCTACCGTCGTTTTGCCGCAGCCGCCCTTACTGTTTACCACCAAAATGTTGACGACTGACTGTGTCATAGCACTTCCCAAACCACTGCCAAGCTGGAGATCTCAGCATCGCTCAAAAAAGGGCAAGAAATATAGCAGCGTCGACCCCAGCGAGACCAGCGGTAGTTTTAACATGCACTCGCCAACGCACACTTGCGGTACGCCGTGATCTGCTTAGCGAAGCCCCAGACGTAACTGCATAACACTGCCAGCAAAAATAATGATGAAACCCAACAAGGCCCATCCGGCGATGCTCATCAATGGGATTACGTCGTAAACGGCGGCACAATCGCCTGTCCCCGATGTCATTGCGGTTAAGAGGTCTGCCAAGGGGAAGGCGTCGATCATGTAGGCGAGGTCGGGCCCGCAGCTCGGTACCTGATCTGGTGGCAGACTTTGTAACCATAGCTGTCGAATCGCAAAACCGCCGCCGATCATTGCGCATAGTGCGCTGAGCAGTGGGTAGATACCCCATCTTGGATTGTGCGTTAGGCCAATCATTGTCACGATCCCAGCGAGGGCAAACCAGATGCGCTGCATCATGCACAGCGGACAAGGTGCCAACCCTAAAGCAAACTCCACCACCAAGCCGACGCATAAAATGCCACCCGCGCCTAGGCAGACGAGAGCCCCCCACTGTTCCGGTTTTTGCATGTTTTGCATCAGATATTCACCACGATCTTGCCAACGGCCCGCCTTTGCGACAGACAGTTCAACGCATTTACATAGTCGTCTAACGCATACTCCCCACCGACCAGGGCTTTTAGATCGCCGCTATTGAACATGTTGATAATTTCGACGAAGTTTTGTTGATTCTCGGCAGGAAAGCGACCGGAGAATGCACCGTAAAAGACGCCAACGACCTGGCAGCTTTTTAGCAAAATCAGGTTCGTCGGAACCTTGGGAATGTCGCCGCCAACAAAACCCACAATGAGCACGCGTCCGCCCCAGTTAATGCAGCGCATACATTGATCAAACATCGGTCCGCCGACCGGATCGTATATGACGTCCGCACCCTTACCCTCTGTCAGGGCCTTCACTTTTTCCTTCAGCTCACCATCGCTGTAGTCAATCAGGTCATCTGCACCCGCTTGCTGGGCAATCTGCAACTTTTCTGGGCTTGAAGCCGCGGCAATAACGCGTGCCCCCATGGCTTTGCCGAGCTCTACCGCCGCCAGCCCTACCCCGCCGGCCGCTCCTAGCACCAATAACGTCTCCCCCGCTTGGAGATTGGCGCGTTGTTTGAGGGCGTAGTACGAGGTGCCATAGGTTGTACTAATACCCGAAGCCTGGGCAAACCCCATACTTTGAGGCTTGGCGCGTAAAGATTTGGCGGGTACACAAATATGCTCTGCCATGGCGCCGTGACCGCAGGCGCCGAACACTTCATCGCCCACCTGCCAGTTTTGGACGTCATCGGCAACCTCGCTGACGACCCCGGCAAACTCGCCACCGGGTGTAAATGGAAAGGGCGGCAATGATTGATACTTGCCCTCGATCATTAGCACATCAGGAAAATTCAGCGCACATGCGCGGATCTCGACAATGACATGCCCTGGCAGTAGTTGTGGTGCCTCTATGTCGGCCAAGGTTAGGTTTTCGGCGGGACCGAAGGATTCACAAAGTACGGCTTTCACGTTGTTTCTCGCTGACTATTGGATTGAGTGCCATCGCTTGCACTTGGGATAAGCGATGCCCAATCGAGAAGGGCATGTCGCATCTCGCCAAAGTATATGCCGAAAGCCGCCTCACCTGAATCGCGTAAGTCGTAGACCGCCGTGATTGCCTGGTCTTGCAGCGACAATTTATTGAGACGGCGCATAACAGAGCGAATGGCACGCTCAATATGATGCCAATCGTGATAGCTGGCTAATAAGTCGGTGTCGCGCATGTATCCAAGGAAACGCGCCATCTGTGCAGATTGTTCGGCGCTTAAATACTGTGCGTTGATGTCGCAGGCTTGGTAACACTGCTGACTCAGAGTGCTCCGTGAGTGCGAATAGTATTCATCCCAGTGCTGTGACAGGTAGTAGTCGCCAAGAATGTCGAGAAAAATGGGCGCGTAACGACGCAGCCTTTTAGGAAAGACGGCGCAGCTATCACGCACGGCTTGGTGTTGACCCGCGAACGCATCAATTCTTCGATGCAGACGAATGCCTGTTTGCAGGGCCACCGGTAAGCTTCGGTCGATTGGTCCTTTGCCAAAGTCAGCAAAAATGGCGCCGGCAAGCAGCCCGTGGCGCATATCTTGGCCATGAGCCCAGCGTTGACTGGCCTCAAATGCCAATGCGCAGTGCGCTAGAAAATTCACCTTCTCATTCAGCCTTGCTCTGAAACCACGCCCTAGGGGAGCGCAAGATAGTCTTCCAGAAATTCCTCGAATGTCTGGATGTCAGCGGCCTCTACTTCTGCTTGGCGACGCAAGGAGTCTGCGGACTCTTTTTGCAGTGCCGCGATTGCTGCCTGCGTCACAGGGATGGCCTGCAAATGCCGCTGAATCTCCTGTGCTTGGTGCATGGTGAACTTGAAGAATGAGCCATGCATGGCCATGGCAGCGATCACCTTTGCAGATGGTGTCATGGCAGGACGGCTGACTTTGTCCTTTTGCGTTTGCAGGCTCGTACCGTAAGTGTCTGCCGCACCGCCAGACACAGAGTCGGAGTCGCTCGCGCCACCGCGTGTTGCTTGATCTAAGGCTCCGACGATGGGGTCGCATGCCTCAAGCAGTTGCCTGGCCCAATCAGCCAGGGCGACAAGGCCGGTATCGGTCTCAAGTTGAAGCCCGGGTTCACGACCGCGCTCGACCACGCGCGTCTGATTTCGGCTTAAGCTGGCCCGAGACTCGGCAGAGTCTGGAGGTGAGGGAGCCAGCAAACAGAGCAACAAAAACGTGTCAAGAAACCGGATCTGTTCGGCATTAATGCCCAAGGGTTCGAAAGGATTGAGATCAACGCATCGTACTTCTACGTATTCAACCCCCCGCTCGTTGAGCGCCGCCAGTGGTCGCTCGCCGCTGCGCGTGGTGCGCTTGGGACGAATAGTGCCGTAGAACTCGTTTTCAATTTGCAGCACAGCATCGTTCAGCTGCGGATGCTGCTGGTCTTCTCCAGGGCGAATAGCAGCGTAGTCTGGATAGCTTTCGGTCAGGCCAATTCGCATGGAGCGCGAATAATCGGCCACGGAGTTATAAGACACGTCTAGGGCGCTTTGCGCCTCGCTTTGGTAACCCAGGCGCCCCATACGCAGACTTGTGGCATGCGGTAAATAAAGGCTGCCCTCGTTAAAGGACTCTAAACCGTGATCCGAGCCATGGACAAAGGACCGGCATACAGCGGGAGCCGCGCCAAACAGGTATAGCAGCAGCCAGGACCACCGACGAAAGTTGCGGATCATCCCAAAGTACGCGTCGGTTTGGCTCTGTTGATCAGATTTTCCGAGAGCGTCCCATAGCCGACTAGGCACAGAAAAATTGTAGTGAATGCCTGAAATAGTCTGCATCAGGCGGCCGTAACGGTTGCCCAGACCACGTCGGTAAACGGTTTTCGCCTGGGCAATGTTCGATGAGCCGTATTGTCCCAAAGGGATTTTGGCCTGATCGGCGGCGAGAATGCACGGCATGCTGCTGGGCCAAAGCAGTTCATTGCCGAGGTTTTGTTGCACGAAGGCGTGAATATCCGATAGCTCTCCCAGCACGCCCTCGGGGCTTGGGTGAGTGCCGGTGATCAGTTCCAGCTGGGCTTCAGAAAAATCTGTGGTGATGGCCCGATGCGTCAGAGCAGAACCGAGAGCCGTGGGATGCGGTAGCTGAGATAACGACCCGTCGGGGTTGACTCGAAGGCTTTCTTTCTCGATGCCTCTTACGAGGCTGTCCAGTCCCGAATTCGGCTGCCCTAAAACACGTATTGTGGCGTCGTCCAACTGCATGGCTAGATCGTGCTTCCCCCAAAGCGTAAAACACCACCAAAACCGGGGACACTACGCGCCCCGGTCAGGGCATGATGCAAAGATACAGGTTAGGCGCTTGGTCCCGCTGCAACAATGCTTGGCTCTACGTCGAAGCGCTGGAAGTTCTCTTGGAACTTACCTACTAAGCTTGACGCTGCCTTATCGTACGCTTCTTTGTCCGACCATGTATCTCGAGGGTTCAACAAATTTGAATCGACGCCGGGAACAGCTACCGGAATATTAAGATTCAAGCCGGCGATATGAGAGGTAGCAGCGTCTGCGAGAGCCCCGCTTTGTATCGCGGCGATGATTGCCCGGGTAGTGGGTATGCTGAAACGCTCACCCACACCGTATCCACCCCCCGTCCAACCGGTATTGACCAGATAAACGCGAGAGCCAAACTCTTCAATACGCTTGATCAAAAGGTCGGCATAGACACCCGCTGGGCGAGGAAAGAATGGCGCACCAAAGCAGGTTGAAAAGGTGGCTTTATACGCTTCGGTAGAACCAATTTCGGTGGAGCCTACCGCTGCGGTGTAGCCAGACAAAAAGTGATATGCCGCTGCTTCTTTTGACAGTATGGAAACGGGTGGCAGGACGCCACTCACGTCACAGGTCAGGAAAATGATGTTGTTTGGCTCGCCGCCTCGATTCTCCGGAACTTTGGCGTCGATGTTGCTGCGTGGATAACAGGCACGCGTATTTTCCGTTAGCGAGCTGTCCGCGTAGTCCGGATCGCGCGCCTCATCGATGACAACATTTTCAACAATGGCACCGAAGCGAATCGCGTCATAGATGACAGGTTCGTTTTTACGCGTGAGATCAATGCACTTGGCGTAGCACCCACCCTCGAAGTTGAAGACAGTGCCCTTACCCCAACCGTGCTCATCGTCACCGATCAGCAGGCGGTCAGGATCGGCAGACAGCGTGGGCTTGCCAGTGCCTGATAGCCCAAAGAACAACGTAACGTCCTCGTTGGGGCCCGCGTTGGCAGAGCAGTGCATCGGTAGAACATCTTTTTCCGGCAAAAGAAAATTCAGAACGGAGAACATAGATTTCTTCATCTCGCCGGCGTATCTCATGCCGGCAATCAGCACTTTGCGCTGGGCAAAGTTAATCATCACTGTACCGTCGCTATTGGTGCCATCGCGGTCAGGGTCGCATTGAAACGTTGGCGCATTGACAACACGCCACATCTCTTTGTTATGAGGATTGTAGTGATCTGGTGTGATGAATAACGACCGGCCAAATAGTCCGTGCCAGGCGTATTCGGTAGTCACTTCGATCGGCAGGTAATGTTCGGGGTCCGCGCCTACATGCAGATGAGACAAAAATGTTTCCCGCTCAGCGACATGGACTTGCACGCGATCCCAAAGATGATCGAAGACATCTGCGGAAATCGGTTGGTTAATATCCCCCCAGTCGATTGACTCTGATGTGGAGGGTTCGTCTACGATAAAACGATCCTTGGGAGAGCGACCGGTTCGCGCACCGGTTTCCACGACGATGGCGCCATTGCTGGCAAATTTGCCCTCACCGCGCGTCACTGCTTGCTCAGCAAGATCGGCAGTTGGCAGGTCGATCAAAGTATTTGTAGTCATATTATTTTGCAAAATGGGTACCGATGAGCGGCGCAAGATTATGCCAGAGTTTGCCGTGTCGAGAATGCACGAAATCTGGGCATATGTTGCTTGCCTCTGTGTAAAACGACTCTGGGGCCTCTAGATCAATGCAGCAGACCTCCCTCGGATGTCTCCTTTAGCGCGTCGATACGATCAACAACTCGGTCAACATCGGCCTGCTCGTAACCGTAGCGCATACCGCAGAACTCGCAGTCTACGGTTATCTCGCCGCGCTCAATCAGCAGGGCGGTCAAATCTTCCTTGCCGAGCATCATCAAAGTGTTATCTGTCCGCTCTCGATCGCATGTGCACTGATACTGCAGCGTTTTGCCTGGCTGCAATGTGCAGGAGTATTCATGGAAAAGACGGTGCAGCAGTACTGGTGCATCCAGGGTCGCCAGCTCTTCATCGGTTACCGTTGCAGCCAATGCGGTAAGTGTTTCCCATGCATCTTGGGCGGCATCACGTTGGGTATCCGTAACACCTGGGTGATTGGGCAGCCGCTGCAGTAACAGTCCCGTAACCCCGACATCAGATTCATACTCGGCACCGCCCGCGAAAAAGAGACGGGTATCGAGTTGTTCGGAACGCTCAAAGTAGTCTTCCAGACAGCGGGCCAGATCAGCTTGGTCAAGTGCGACCAATCCCTGATAGGGCTGCATCCCGGTGTCTTCATCGGGCAGTAGCGTAATAGCAAGCTGTCCTGCACCGAGCCAGGCCCCAATGTCCTGATAACTTGGTGGAAAACTGGCGTCATCGGTCAAATGCATAATGCCGCGCAGATTAGTGTGGTCGCGACACTCTGCAAGTGATCGCCGCAGCGCGCCATTGCCCTGTGATTGCAGAGCAACGGCACCGGAGAATTTGAGATTGTCAGCGATCATCGCAACGCTTGCCAACATCTGTCCCAGCAAGTGACTGACCTGGGGTGGATATGCCCGGAATTGACCTGCAGCTTGCAGCGAGGACTGCAGGCGGACCCACTGACCGCGAATCGGTAGATCGGCAAAACTAAAGCGGAAAAGAACGTCCATAAAGGTTTCCAGCAGGTTGGCTAGGTGTCCGGGGCCTGTTGCCAGCTTTGATCTAGACCTCGAAGCTGAGCAAGTGCGCGGCGGTCTTTTTTATCGGGTCGAGAGCTGGGTACCGTCAGGCCGGCACGCTCCATACGCCGTGTGCTTTTTCGCAGCTCGCGAAGCTCTATGCTCTCGGAAGTTTCTGCATACAGCGCCTGCGCTTCGGTCGCAGGACCCCGCTGCTGAGGAACTTCCTGCACGACAACGGTTTGCACCAGATCGCCGCGGCGAATTTCCAGGGTCTGGCCAGGACGCAGTTCTTTGGACGGTTTCACACGTTTGCCATCCACATGCACCTTGCCGCCCTCCACCGCAGATTTAGCCAAGGAGCGGGTTTTGAAAAATCGAGCCGCCCACAGCCATCGATCTATTCGCACCGCGGTCATCCCAGCTCCGCAATTAAGTGGTCATAGTGTTTGAAGCTGGTCCAGTCTTGCATGTCGCGAGGTGGACGCTTCTGATCTGGTTGCGCAACAGCAAGGGTATGAGCGATACCAAAGACCTCCGCGGCCCTGAGCACCCTTGGCGTATCGTCAACAAACAGCGTGTTTTTGGGGTTAATGGCAAATTGTTCCGTCAGCCATACCCAAAAGGCGTTATCTTCCTTTGGTGAGCCAAAATCGTGGCTGGATATCACTTCGTTAACCCGCGTTGTTAACTGCAGTGCTCTATCCTTGATCGTGAAGGATTGCCGGTCTGCGTTGGTGACGATCAAAACGCGTTTGCCGTGCTTTGACAGCACCTTCAGAAATGCTTCGGCACTGGGCAAAAAGCGGATCAGATCTGCAGCTTGCTCGTGTAGGGCTAAGACGTCGACCTTTGTCGCCTCGTGCCAATAATCCAACCGATAAAAGTCCATGGTGCCCTTGAGTTTCGCCATGTGGTCATTTAGCTGCTGGCGCGCCTCTTCAAGGGTCAGGCTGTGATAGTCGGCAAAGGCTGACGGTAAGAGGTGTGAAAAAATCTGATTGTCGTAGTTGAGGTCTAAAAGCGTGCCGTCCATATCCAAGAGCACGGTATCGATGGTGTCCCAGGGCACCAAGGTATGATCTCGATTGACGTTCATGGAAGAGAGGTACCCTCTGCGAAGTTCGCTATAAATTGATGATGACCGATGCGCGCGGCTTGCTCTAGGAGTGGTCTGAAATGCCGCGGTTGTCGTTCAAAGCCGCCTATACTAACCGCGATATACTGATTTAAGTGTGAATTCCAATGCCGTTACCGATCATTCGTAAGACTCAAACTGTGGCCCAGAGTCGGTTTTTCAAGATAGAAGAGCTGCACTTAACATTCAGCAATGGTGTCGAGCGCGTCTACGAGCGGTTGCCCGCGGTTGGGGAGCAGGGTGTGATCGTGGTGGCAGTAAACGCCAACGACGAGCTGCTGCTCATTCGAGAATATGCTGCGGGTTTTCATGAGTTCCAGCTCACCTTGCCCAAGGGTGCTGCAGAGCCGGGGGAGAGTCCAGAAGCAGCAGCGAATAGAGAACTCGCTGAGGAGGTTGGTTTTGGCGCGAACGACACTCGCTTTGTAAAGCGCCTTAGCATTGCTCCTGGGCATATGGGTTTTACCATTAACGTGGTGATGGCCAATGATCTCTTCATTCACAAACTTCCCGGCGATGAGCCCGAGCCGCCAGAACTGGTGCTTTGGCCACTCGCAAAAATCGACGAGTTACTCGAACATGAGGAATTCTTCGAAGCCCGCGCGATCGCAGCACTGACACTATGTTTGCCACAGTTGCTGCGCAGCAGTGTTTGAGAACAAAGCAAACGACATTGATAACGACGAGGAATAATTATGGACCAGGCTATCCCGCAAGATTGGGTGGAGAGCGTAACCCAGATCGTCGAGGAGGCTGGCGCCGCCATCCTCAAGGTGTACGAGACTGACTTCGAAATTGAAACAAAGAGTGATGAGTCGCCGCTGACTCAGGCGGACCTGGCATCACATCATGTCATCGTTGCAGGCCTGCAATCCCTGACCCCCAAGATTCCGATTATCTCCGAAGAATCGGCACCGCCGCCCTTTGCCGAGCGCTCGCAGTGGCCGCGTTATTGGCTTGTGGATCCCTTAGATGGCACCAAGGAGTTCGTCAACCGCAACGGAGAGTTCACGGTGAATGTCGCGTTGATCGACGCCCACGAAGCCGTCTTTGGTGTTGTGGGCGTGCCGGTACAGCAAAAAATTTACGTCGGTGACGTAAACCAGAGTGATCCGAGACTGCGCGCTTACGTCGACGTTAATGGCGACAGACAGGCGTTGTCTGGCACGGGCTATGACGATGCAGAATCTGTCGTTCGGGTGGTTGCAAGCCGCAACCACGGCGGCGAGCGATTGGAGGGATACCTTACCGAGCTGGCATCCCAATTTACCGAATGCCAGCGCCGTTCTGTTGGGAGTTCCCTCAAGCTATGTGTGTTGGCTGAAGGTGGTGCTGACGTCTATCCCCGTCTTGGTCCGACAAGCGAATGGGATATTGGGGCGGCCCAAGCAGTGCTGACGGCGGCGGGTGGGGGTGTTTATACCCCAGATGGTGAAGTGCTGGCCTATAACACCAAGGAGAGTCTGCTTAACCCAGAATTTCTCGCGGTTGGCGATGCGTCCTATCCCTGGCGTGAGCGGCTGCCTGCCTTCCCCGCACTGTAGGACGATAAGCCCCTGGACTTTTGGCTAAGGCTTTTGTCTAGGACTTTTGGCTAGGTCTCTTGTCTAAGAAAGGTTGACGGAGTCGGTGGGCGAGG
>ERZ802830.4217-NODE-4217-length-11670-cov-24.8647_pt1 | contig 11670 bp, 7 predicted proteins | sample MGYA00345654_ERZ802830 | MGnify/ENA primary metagenome ERZ802830 (study PRJEB30503, sample SAMEA104212375) | marine metagenome | biome: Westerlies Biome; feature: [SRF] surface water layer (ENVO:00010504) within the epipelagic zone...; material: water...
AAACTAAATTCATAATTCTGTTTAGTTGTGCTGCAACTTCTGACAACAGGGGGAGCAAGTAAAATGACAAAACCGTTATTCTATTATAGTGTATCGGTTTTTAATACCCCTTCAAATCATACCCCACAAAACTCCTCCCTAACTTATCACAAACGATTCCAGTAGTTCCACTACCCATAAAAGGGTCTAATACCAATTCAAACTCTTTAGATGTTTGAAGAATAGGTAAGGTGATAATCTCTTCAGGGAAAGGAGCGGGGTGTTCTACCTCGATATTTAACTTTTGATTTGCTACCGAAGTTCTCACAATATCCTCATTCCAAAAATCACCCATATTCTTTCCTTTAATATTGGGTAGATAGGGTGATATGGAATTTGAATACTCTCCATTTACACTTCTGTGTCTTGGTGGTAATGATGGTTTAGTTTTATCTGAGAGTTTGGTAAGTGTTGGATAATAATCATACTCCATAGATTTCACCAAATGAAAGATAAACTCATAAGAAGGAGTAAGATTAGATTTTGAAGAGGATGGTTTAGGATTGGTTTTAGACCAGATAATTGTGTTTCTCAATATCCATCCTTGTTCTTGAAGTTTAAGGATTACTCTATGAGGTATATTTTGAAGATTACCATTATAAAAAGTATCTCCGAGGTTTAAAAAGAAACTTCCTCTATCATTTAATACTCGTTTACAATCTCTAAGATGTTCTGATAGGTTTATTACAAACTCCTCTGAAGTTTTCTCATTTCCTAACCCTACTTCTTCAGAATACTTTCTTTTATTCCAATAGGGTGGAGAAGTAAAAATAGTTTGAACTTCACCATCTTTTAACTCACTCATATCGTGGGATGATTTCTGATAAAACCTCCACGATGAGTTATTGGTTGTTTTTGATTTATTGTTGGGATTACTTTCTCTACTTTCTTTCTCTTTTAATTCTCGTTGGATTTGAAGATAAGATTGATTTACAGTTAGAATTCCTTTATCCAAAAGTTCTATATGTTCTGGATGATGTTTATGAATAAAAATCAATCGTTGTAATTGAGAAGAAGAGATTCCCATTTCTTTTGAAACTATATCACGAGAAGAACTTCTGTTAGATTTAACAGAAGTTAAATCCGTTCTTCTCCCTTGTCCTTTTCTGTAATACCCATCAAGTATTAGGTATTCATTAATAAGTTCCTTAAAACTCTTTATTCTCTGTTTATTGAAGTGTATTAGGAGTAGTTCTTCTTCTCCTTCTTTAACTTCTTTAACCTCAACCTGGACTTCTTCCCAACCTAATCGTTTTACAGATTCAAATCTTCTGTTACCACTGATTACTTGATTACGAGAATCAATGATTAGAGGTTGTAACAATCCAAACTCTGAAATACTTTCCATCAGTTCCTCAATAGAGGATAAGGTGTAGATTTCTTTGTTCTTTGGATGATGTTTTAAAGTGGATACTTTAACCTTCATAGGGTGAAGGTAGCGAAGAATTTTGTGGTATGCAAGTAATCAGGAAATCAACTGTTTTACTTTCTCCTTCCAAATATCTTCAGGAAGTGTTCCCATTTCCTTTAACCTCAACAGTGTTTTTAATTGTTCTTCAGTTTCTGAAGTAATGGATTTTGATTTCTTATTCTTTTTCTGGTCAAGTTCTTGGTTGAATAATCCATCATTAACTTTCATAATATCCTTATCCAAAACATTGTAATATCCATCAAAGACCTTTTGAGTAGTATGTCCTGTCATTTTCATGATACTCCTAATCGGTGTTCCTAATTCTATATGTTCTCTAATAAAAGTTCTTCTCCCAATATGTGACGAGACTATTGAGTAAAGTGGAATAAAACTTGTGTTCTCCTCTTTTCCATTTAAATCCCAATCTCTAACTCTTACCCCTCTATCAAGACCAATATGTTTACAGATTTCTTTTATGTAACTGTTGTATTTCTGATTGGAAATTGCATTTCCGAACTTTGTTCTTGGAAAAAGGTAATTATGAGCATTTTTATTCTTTGAGTACTTCTTCCAAATCTCAAAAGTCATTCTGTTAATCCTAACTCTTACAGGCTCCTTTTGAATTTTAATCTTTTCCATAAAAAATGAAAAATACCCTAATCTTTTTCCATTGATTTCTTCTGTATCGTAATCAAAATCTCCAATCTTCATTTTAACCATATCTCCGAACCTACATCCTACATTACAGAGAAAAATCAACATGTCTTTATACACCTCAAAAGAGGTATAAGTAGAAGACCATCTTTTGTTTTCAGTATCAACCCAAGAATCATCAATATAGGTTAATCTCCTTTCCTTTTGAAGTACTTCTGTGTGATTCGGGTTTTGAATAGAGTACTTTTCATAATTGTATAGTTTGAGTACCTCATCCCTTTTGAAAAAGATTACTTCTCCTCCTCCATCACTAAGTACAATACCATCTGGTTTCTTTATACTAAAATTGGTTGCATACTTTTCATTACTCCAGTTTGAAAATCTTGTAAGAGCTTTCATTCTCTTTCTAATCGTGGATGGTCTTAACCCTTTTCTATCATAACTCCATCTGCAAAATCCATACACCCAATCACTATCCAAATCCTCAGGAAATAATAATACATTGTTTTTGGTTTGATACTCTGAAGTATATTCTCGTATTTGTTTGATACTTGTATTTGTACTTCTCTTAGTTGAGGTTCTGTTATTGTAGGAAGTTGAATTAATCCACTTTTCATATTCTGTAAGCATAGGTAAAAAATGAATCTCTCTTCTGCTAACAATCTCTTTAGTTCTTTTATCCTTTCTTAGATAACTTCTTACAAGTTCTACTAAGGGTTCTTTGTCTTGTTTTTTAATGGTAAGAACTATTCCGTTGATTTCATCCAGTTTGTTTTTAATCAGTAAGTTTTTATCACGGTAATCCTTATCGGAAGACTTTATCGGTTCTTTAGAAGTTTTCTTTCTCCAATTATCGTCCCAATCTTTTATCTGACAAACAACCCCTGTACTAACCTTTGTTCTCTTTCCCTTGTAGTAGTAATCAATAATGACGGGAACAGAATCCTTTTGATTAAGGTGATTCTTATTATTTTTATAGTCTAACCTGTAATAAAGTCCCATTAATCAGTCCATTAACTCTTTCTAATATACGAAAAATTCCTGTATTTTAGTACCCTATGTAGTACCCCAAGGGGGTTATTATGTAAAAACAAAACCCCAACGAGTTGTAAATCAACTAGTTGAGGTTTTCTGTTGGTGGTCCCACCTGGGCTCGAACCAGGGACCAACTGATTATGAGTCAGCTACTCTAACCAACTGAGCTATAGGACCAAATTGGCAAGCAAATATACAATATCATACATATTAATAAATGATATTATCATAAATCTTAATTAAAACATAATTAAATAATATTTAGTCTTTTGTTATAATGTTTTCTTAAATTTAGCTCTTTATAATATGATAAAAATGAAGTCAAAATCTATTTTCCTTACAATTAGCCTATTCTCATCGGTTTGTTTTGGACAATCCTCATTCAGCTATGGATCTAGTTCCAGTGAATTATTTGAGGTAACAAAAAAAATTAATAGTGTTAAATCATACGATAATAATTTGGGTGATATTGTCGGGAGCGCATACATGAATGATGAGTTTCAGTCGGGTGTAATTTTTAAAAACTCCGAATCGGATGGGTCATGGTTTATAAGATATAATGCTTACAATGATGAAATGGAAATATCAAAAGACATAAATTCAACTTCCTCAGCAGAAGCTCTTTTAAAAACCAGTGAAATCTACTGTGTGATTGGAACAGACAAGTATGTTTTTAAAAACTATACCGATGAGTCTAATTCAGATAAAGAGGGGTACTTAAGAGAAGTATTCAATGGAAATAAATATGAAGTTTATGTTCGTGACTTAAAAAAGTTTAAAGAAGAAACTAAAGCCAAAACAACATTAGAGAACGATACGCCCGCAAAGTTTAGCTACAAATACAAAATTCTAATAGCTAAAAAAAATAACAAACCAATAACAATAAAATTGAAGTCAAAAAAAATAATTAACGCTCTACTTGAAGGAGATAGAAAATTATTTTTGAAAAAAAATCCTTCATTAAGAAAAATTAACAATTTATCGAAATTTATAAACTCCATTAAAGAGATTGATAAAATAAATAGTTAGAAATTCAATTTTCCACAACATTTCAAGACTTGTCATTGCAAAATTTAAGATAAAATTTACTTTTTGTTAAGTTTTTATTAACAATATTCAAAAAACTCGTATATTGCATGTCCAAAATAATTATTTAGATATGAAGAAATTTTTGCTAACGTCAATCTTAATGCTATTTTCAGTAGCATTTTTGATTGCACAAAAAACAGTTTCAGGTGTAGTAGCGGACAGTGATGGTTTACCATTACCGGGTGCTACTGTAGTTGAACAAGGAACCAATAATGGAGTTTCTACGGATTTCGATGGTAATTATTCCATTGAAGTTGCCGAAGGTGCTACTATTGAGTTTAGTTTCGTTGGTTATGAATCACAGTCAGTAACTGTTGGTTCTTCAGATAACATTAATGTTACCCTGGCTGCCGGAAATGAACTTGAAGAAGTAGTTTTAACTGCATTAGGTTTAGAAAAAAGGAAAGACGAAGATCTTTCTTCCACAGCAACTGTTGAAGTTGGATCGGTTCAAAGATCGGGTGAGTCTGGAGTTCTCCAAGGTTTATCTGGTAAAACAGCCGGTGTAAATATCACTAGAAATGCTGGTGACCCGGGTTCTGGAGCATATATCCAGATAAGAGGTCAAAATACAATTAACGGTCCTGGCTCTCCACTTATTATACTTGACGGTGCGCCAATATCAAATGCTAACATTGGAGGAAACACTGCTGGTGTTGTTCAACAATCAAGATTAAATGATATTAATCCAGATGATATAGAATCTATTTCTGTTATTAAAGGTGCGGCTGCTGCTGCAGTTTATGGAACAGGAGCTGCGAATGGTGTATTAGTAATAAATACAAAAAGAGGTTCTAGAGATTCCAAAGGTTGGAGTGTTTCCGCAAAAAGTCAGTTCTCAGTTGAGAGCATAAACTTAGAGTGGGACAAACAAGACAAATGGGGACAAGGTTATTCAGAAATCTGGTATGGTACTGGAACTACTGGTAATGGTTATGATAATGGTCGATTTGTTCAGAATACTGGTTATTCTTACGGAGACTACATGCCAAACAGAGCTGGTGGTGCAAACACTATGGATCTTTCGAGTTCATACTTTGAAGCTGCTAGTGGAAAAGTTTATGGGGCTATCGCTAATGGATCATCAACTAACGCCTCAGGTGGAATGAATGATCGTCAATCATACAACGATATCAACAGAAATGCTGTATTTGGTGATGGTTACACAAGAGAAAACTCTGTAAGTTTTTCTTACAACGACGAAGGAACTAGAACTTATGTTTCTCTTTCAAACCTCAACCAAGACGGTATTATGAAAGGTAATTCTGATTATGAAAGGACTTCTTTAAAGCTTAACAATACTACACAAGCTACTGATAAGCTTTTATTTAAGATATCTTCATCTTACACAAAAATAAACTCTAACAGAGTACAAACTGGATCTAACTTGAATGGACTTTACTTAGGTTATTTAAGGAATTCTCCAGATTTTGACATCAGAGATTATAAGGGAACAGGTTATAGACTTTCTGATGGTGTGTTTGCGGTAACGCCAAACTCCCATAGATCTTACCGTCTAGGTACAGGTTCATACAGAACATTTGATACTGCTTCTGGTGCGTTTAATTACAGAGCTCCTTCCTATAACAACCCTTTATGGACGTTAAATGAGCAAAAAAACATCAATACTGTAGACAGATTTATTTTTGCTCCTGAAGTTAATTATAAGTTCAACGACAATTTAAGTCTTGCTATGAGATATAGTACTGACTACTTCCAAGATAACCGTGTTGATTACCAACCACCAGGATCTGCTGGTAGTGGTAACAATGGTACCTGGAATGAAGATAGAATAAGTAACAGATTAACTAACATTAACATTTTCTTTACTGGAAGCTATGACATCACAGATTCAATTGGATTAGACTATGTTCTTGGTTACCAGTCTTTAGAGGCGGACTACAGAAGATTAAGTGCTTCTGAGGCTGTATTTACAAACCCTGATCAAGAGTTTTTAAATCCTGGAAATGCTGATAGTGTTAACTCAACTCCAAGTGCTTATACGGAAATCACTCGTCAGAACGGTCTCTATGGTATATTAAACTTTAACTTTGGTGAAAACTTATTATTAGAATTAACAGGAAGAGGTGAAAAATTCTCAACTCTCCCAGGTGCTGGAACAATATTCTACCCATCTGCTTCTGTTGGTTATAAGTTAACTGATATTATAAATATTGATGCAATAAACTTCTTGAAAGTAAGAGTTTCTTACGGAGAAGTTGGAGTTGCAGCAAATGCATATGCTACTCAGACTGTACTTGGCCCTGGTGGAATTAGTTCCTCTTGGGGTGACTTCCATTCTGGTTCTTTATATGGTAACCCTTTTACTCAAAGTACATCAAGAGGTAATCCTAATTTAAAAGAAGAACGTAAGTCAGAAACTGAATTTGGTATTGATACTAGATTGTTTGATAATAAAATTAGTTTAGGAATTACAGTTTATAATAATGAGACTGAAGGTGGTATTTTAGCGCTACCTATTGCTCCATCATCTGGATTTAGCTCATCACTTCAAAATGCTGCGCTTATTACAAATGAAGGTGTTGAAATAGATTTTAGTGCTAAGCTTCTTCAGACAGATGACTTTAACTGGAGTATCAATGGTAGTTATACACAAAATAAAAACCTTGTAGAAGACCTTGCAGGAAGTGCTTATTTCGGACTTGCTGGATTTACTTCTACTTCTTCAGGTATTGCAGAAGGTTATCCTTATGGGGTAATGAGATCAGGGCAGTTTGCTAGTACATTTACATCAGCTGGTTTCCCTAACGCAGATCCAGAAAAGCTTGTTGGAGCTGGGGATCCAAATCCAGACTATAGAGCCGGATTAGGAACTTCATTAAACTACAAGAATTGGGCTTTAACTGCTCAACTAGAAACTTCTCAAGGAAATGACGTTTGGAATGGTACTTACGGTGTAATGCTATTCTGGGGTATTCATGAAGAAACTGATATTATCACAACCAATAATACTGGAGGTCCTATCGTAAACTCCGCTGGAACTACAATAGAAAACGGACAAGCATTTAGAGGTTATATTACTGACTTCGGTGCTGGTAATGTTGCTGTTGACAGTGAATGGTGGACTACAAACGGTGGTGGATTTGGTGATGTTGGAACTCAGTTTATAATGGATGGATCATGGGTTAAGTTACGTGAAGTGTCTTTAACATATGACTTTGAAAGTGATTTAGTTGATAGACTTGGTCTTGATAATATGTCACTTGCTGTTTCAGGTAGAAACTTATTTACTTGGACCGACATCGAAGGATTTGATCCTGAAAACAACCTAACGGGTGCATCAAAAGGTCGTGGTCTGGAATACTTTAGTAATCCTGGAACTAGATCAGTATTAACTACACTCCGATTTGGATTTTAATAATTATAATTATGAAAAATATATATAAATTAATAACAATTATTGCTACCCTAGGGGTGGTTGGATGCTCAGATTATACCGAAGGTATAAATGAAGATCCAAACAATTTTATAGTTGCTGCACCTGATTTAATTATTGGGCAAACGCAACTAGCATTAATGCAACACATGAGTAGTAACAATGCTCGTTATGGAGCTGTGTTCACTAATCAGTTTTCTGGTGCAGATAGACAGTACTTAACTTTAGAAACGTATTCTCCTAACAGAGGTAACTATAATGATATGTGGGGAGATACATACCTACAAGGTATTAATACTGCTGCTCTAATAATTAATAATCCAGATTCTGGAACACTTGTTAAAGGTATTGCTCAAATTCTGCAAGGTGCTATGTTTTGTGAAATGGCTGCTCTTTATGGAGACGTACCATTTAGTCAAGCTGTACAACCTGATGAATTTGCAAAGCCCGCATATGATTCTCAAGCTTCGGTTATGACTGGAGGTATGGCATTGATTGCCACGGGTATTGGTAATGTGGGATCTGCTTCTATTTCTGCTGGTTTTGGTGGAAACAGATTATCAGGATCTACATGGGCTGAAGCTGGTTACACGCTTCACGCAAGATATGCATTATTGAATGGTGATTATGCTACTGCTGCATCGAGTGGTGCTCTTGGAGTTTCTTCAAGTGCTAATAACCTAGTTACTCAGCACGGCACTTCCGTAGGAAATAGAAACTTGTACTATCAATTTGTCATTGATGAGAGACAGGATTATCTTAAAGCTAGCTCAGGTGGAAATAATTCTCACTTAGTTAATCTTTTAGATGGAACTGTAACAAGAAAATTACCTGCTTCAGCTGCTGGACAAAAAATGCAGTATGACAGTTATTTCTACACTGATTCAGGTGGAGATATAGCTATCAATACGGAAGATGGCGGAAGGTTTGCAATGACTGCACCATTTCCAATTGCTTCTTACCAAGAGAATCAGTTAATAATGGCCGAAGCTGCTGCAAAATCTGGTAATGATGCTACAGCACTTACACACCTTAATAACTTTAGATCTGACTTAGTAGCACATTACGGTGCAACTGCAGCTGATTTCCCAGCTTCTACTGCTTCTGGTGCAGCATTACTAAATCAAATTTTAGAAGAAAAATACATCGCTCTTGTAGGAGAGTTAGTAACTTTTCATGATTTAAGAAGAACTAGGAATTTAATAGGCGTGCCTAACAAAACTACTGGTAGTGTTGGCGCATCTGCTTTTCCTCAGAAATTCTTATATCCACAAAGTGAATTGGATACTAATGCGGAAAATGTTCCACAAGATGAATTTTTCACACCAACAGCTTTATTTACTTCTTACTAAGAAATAAATATAACTGCTAAGCAAAAAAGCCACCTTTAATAGGTGGCTTTTTTTATTCAAACATATTGATTAGTAGATTTTTAAATTAGAATTTATCTATATTTTATTTATCTTCGAATTCAAAGTAAATTTTCAATTTTGAATTACAAGTACATACACTTTGCGATAATATTTATTTTTTACAATATTGCTTTTTCACAGACTATTATTGACACTGAGGCTAGTCTAAAAAAAATTGATTCAACCTTTCATATTTTTGGAAATTTTATGGGAGATAAAAAAACAGGAAATTTTGATTTTGGATTTATAAAAGCAGACGTTACTCTTGGATCTAGAGTTAAAAACAATTTATTTCGTTTAACCTATTCTCACGCATCAAATGAATTTAACGGTAATCTTTTTGATAAGAGTACTAATTTTCAGTTTAGATGGAATAAAATACTGAATGAAGACCACAGCCTTTTCTTCTTTTTTCAGACTGGCCAAAGCATTAGGGCCTTTATTGATGAAAGAACGCTAGTTGGATTTGGATACAGGCATCATCTTTATAAAAAGGATAAAAATTATTTTGATTTAGCTGTTGGTCCTTTTTATGAATTTGAGGCTTATCCAGCATATTCTTTTGAAAATGTTGATTATGATGTCTCTAGTCAAAAAACCACTAGGATTTCATTTAATATTTTTGCTTCTGTAAAGCTTTTTGAAAATATTTCTGCATCTACTACACTTTATTCTCAATGGAAATATAATGAAATCGGAGACGTAAGAATTTTTGGAAATCAGTATGTAAGATTTAAGATAAATAAAAACGTTTCAACCTTTGTCAGATATGTTGTTCGTTACAGATCAATTAACTATATTAAACGTCTAAAAAATGACACAGACTTTATGTATGGTCTGGAAATAAATATATAGAAATGAGCATTAGAAAAGATGTAGATGATTTTTGGAATATAATACAATACAACTATGACCAAATAAGGTATGCTGAAGTTAAATCAAGTGTAGTTCTTTCTGTCTATAGCTTATTTTTTACTGCAGCCTATACTTTAGATATTCTAGATGAGGAAAATATATATGATTTTTCTATGGATTCCATTTGGGATTATATTTGCTTAATTTTTTTAATCCCTGGGTTATATTTTGCTTTTGATTCGATTACCTCCTGCATAAGGTGTTTCTTGCCTAGGCTAAAACAATCAACCCTAAAGTCTCCATTATTTTTTGGAGATATTGCGACTGATAATGAAAACTTTGAAGAGTACCTTAAAAAACTCATAAAACTAAGAGATGACAACCCAGAATACCATAAACATCTTTCACATATGGCTTATGTTACAGGAAACATCGCCTTTACAAAATTTAGACACGTTAATCAAGGAATCAAATCTTTGATAAAATCAATCTTATTGCTAATTACTTACATAATTGGCTTATATACTATTAATCTATTTTAAACTGAAAAAAATGAAAAAAATAATTTTATTACTAATTGGTTCTTTGACAATAATCTCTTGTTCTGAGACCAAAAAAGAATTGAAACGAATTACGTTTACCTCTGATTCTGAAGAAGCTGTCGCTCTGGTAGAAAAATTTGTAATGAATAACGAAAAAGGGGGGGCTGATCCTGTTATTCAAGAAAAGCTATTAGACTCTGCTCTGGCATTAGATCCGAATTTCGCAATGGCAAAAGTTTATAATTGGTGGGGATCAGGTGAACAAAATAGGGGTAGAGTAATTTCTGCATACGAAAGCATCGATAAAGTGACAGATCTTGAGGCAAGATTTATAAAAGCTGCCTATGAAAGAAGAGTTAATGGAAGCATAATTAAGCAAGATCAAATTATGGATGCTCTTATAAATGACTATCCAGAGTATTGGCAGTTAAGAGTTAACTCTGGCTATATTAAAAATCAATTATTAGATGCAACGGGTAGTGAAAAAAGATGGAATGAGGCGCTTGAAATATACCCAAACTCATACGAAGCTTTAAGAAGTTTAGCTTTTCTACATATTGAAACTGGAGATTTTACGATGTTACCTATTGAAAATAGAGACTTAGAAAAAGCTGAAAATTATTTCGAAAGAATCCGTGAAATAGATCCCAATAGTTCCAGGCCTGACAGATACCTTGGCAATATATACAGAAAACAAAATGATCTTGATAAAGCTTTAGCAGCATACCAAAGATCAAACAACATGATTGAAGATAAAGAGTCTAACCCATATAGAAACGGTCTTTTGATGGAGGGACATGTTTACACTTTTAAAGGGGAGTATGAGTCTGGAAGAGAGAAATACTACGAAGGAATGCAGAGTGCAATAAAAAATAAAGATTATAACTGGGTTGTCGGATTTACAAATTATATTGCCCAAGGATATTTATATCAAAAAGATTTTGCATCGGCTATTAATGTTTTATCCGAAACACAATTAATGATACCTAGTTTTGAAGAAACTGAATTGCAAAAAATTAATAGAGTGAACTTTTTAGAGTTCTTCAAATTTTTAGCATTTGGACATAGTCAAAAACCAGAAGAAACTCTTGCATCAATTTCCAGAATTAAAGAATTAAATGAAGATGCAACTGAGATAAGGTTATCTTCTACAGATCTAAATCAACAACAAAAAGAAAGAATAATTGTAAATAGAGATACCGGTAATCTTTCCTTTGATGTCTGGTATAACATATT
>ERZ802830.4220-NODE-4220-length-11659-cov-7.48595_pt1 | contig 11659 bp, 13 predicted proteins | sample MGYA00345654_ERZ802830 | MGnify/ENA primary metagenome ERZ802830 (study PRJEB30503, sample SAMEA104212375) | marine metagenome | biome: Westerlies Biome; feature: [SRF] surface water layer (ENVO:00010504) within the epipelagic zone...; material: water...
CGGTTATGGTCAAGCAGGTGGCGGAAAGGGTGGTTCTGCTAATGGAAGTACAAACTCAGATGGTACTGACGCAACAGCGAATACTGGTTCTGGCGGTGGTGGAGCAGGTGGTGGTGCTATTAATGCTAATGTTGCTAGAAATGGTGGAGATGGTGCAAATGGTATCTTCATTGTAAGGTATCAATAATGCCTAGAAAAAAATTTTAATGAAATGGTTTATAAGAATATTATTTATTTTATTCACAGCAAATGTATATGCTGCAGATAGTAATACTGTATCATCAACTGTAGTTACAAACAATACACCTAGTACAGCAAATGCTCCAAGTGTAGTTGTAAATAATTCAGATGTATGTAAGACAGCAGCTAGTGCCGCAATACAAACTCAGATACTTGGTCTTGCTTCTGGTATGACTATTACTGATGAGAATTGTGAAAGAATAAAACTATCAAGAAGTTTGTATGGTATGGGTATGAAAGTTGCAGCAGTATCTACACTATGTCAAGACCCTAGAGTTTTTGATGCAATGTGGATGAGTGGAACACCATGTCCTTATATGGGTAAGATTGGTGATGAAGCTAAAGTAAGTTGGGAAACTAATACAAATAGAATACCATCTAAAAGTTTAATTTACAAACAATTAGTTGCAGATAAAAAAGAAGAAGAAAAAGTTTGGAATGAAATCGAAACTGATGTTGAAGTAACTAAAGATGATTATAACTTATCAGATGACAAAAAACAAAATTCAGAAAACAAAGCGAACTTGGTTACCGGTGCTGTTATTCTTGGGGCTATTGCTCTCGGTGTCCCTGCTGTGTTCTAACGCAGAAGGTAACGATTGTTCAACAGATGTTACAGGGTTATGTACTCCCGGAGTAACAGAGATTATAGAAGAGACTATAACAGAAGAAACGACTTACGATAGTACAGGACAAACAACTATTACGACTACTGTTACTGATACAACAACGACAACAGTAACCAACGAAGACTCGGGTAATATACTAGATAGTAGTAATGGTTATGTTTCCTCTTCTAAAGAAGGAGATATGGATGTAGATTGGGGTGGTCAAGGACCTGCTTCAATGCCAAGCGGTAACTCCTGCGGACAGTTAGGTACAGATAAATGTGCAATGATAACTGGAAGTGGAAACAGTACAAGTACAATGGGTGTTAGTGGTATGGGTACAACCTTTTATCAAACTATTAACATATCAGATTTAGAAATAGATAGAGGTGGTGAAACAAACTATACTATCAAAGTAAATAAGTCTGACCCACAAGATAGAATTTACATGCATATTACTGGTAAAGATGGTAATACGCAAAAGTTTGCAGGAACAGATATACTTTCTGAAACTGGTGTAACAACAGGATATCAAGAGTACTCTGGTGGTTTTGATTTTTCTGGCGGACTAACAACACTAATTGTAGAAGTTGGTGGTAGAGATATTAATCTTGCAGTTGGTCCAATGTTTGATGATGTGACTATCAATGTATTATACAATGTAGTTAATACAATTGTGACACAACAAATAACAACAGTTGAAATGTTTATAGCTTTAAACATGGATGTTACAGAAGAGATTATAGATGTAGTTGAAACTATTTTTGATAACAATGATATCAATAATGACAATGGTTTTAGTTTTGAACCAATAGAACAACAACAAGAAGAGTTTTCATACGAGACAGTAGAGATGGAAATGGAAATAGAATTTGAAAACTTTACTGTAGAAATGCCTGTAGAAATAGATATGCCTATGGACATGAGTGGTAATATAGAAGCACCCATGGAAATCCAAGTAGCAAACTTAGAGATGGAAATGGAAATGGAAATGGACTTACCAATGCCAGAACCAGTTGAACCAGAAACAATAGAAGTTGCAGCAGTAGAAGAACCTGCAATGAATGATGAAGTTGAGACAAACGAACAACCAGAAGAAGTTAAAGAATCTCAACCAGAAGAAACTACAGAAGATATAAAAGAAGTTCAAGAAGAACCTAAAGAAGAAATTAAAGAAGTTAAGGAAGAGCCAAAGGAAGAACCAAAGGCAGAACCTAAAAAAGAAATTAAAAAAGTAGTAGCAAAGAAAGAAGATAAACAAAAAGCTGCTAACAAAATTGTAAAGAAGATGGGTGATAAAGGAAGATATGATTCTGGAAATCAACTTAAGACTTTGGTGGTAATGCAAGTATTAGGAAACTCAAAAGATTTTTTTAGTACACAACAAAATTTACCAGACATAGAAGGTTTCTTTACTGATACTAAATTACCAGACAGTAGTTTAAAAACAAATAATATAGGTCAATACTTTTTGTTTGGTTCTAGTAACAGTACACACAATGCGTTAGTAGATATGCAATACAAATGACAAGAAAAACTAATACAGCTTTAATTGCATTACTTGGTACAATATTAATGGGTTTAAGTACTTGGGTATTAATTACATTAATTGAATTACAAACAATTGTAGCAATGTTACAAACAGAAATACTAGGTTTAGATAAAGTTATAGGTCGTATTTATGCTCACATGGATAGACTGTCAAATTAATGGCAAAGAAATTTAAATCACATGTTGAACATGAACGAACACCTAAAGGTAGTTCAGTTGGAAGAAGACCAAATACAAGTACTATGAATAAACATAAACGAAGACAAACAGGTGTAAAAATTTATAAAGGACAAGGAAGAGTATAGTGGCACAAATAGAATTTGCAGGAATAAAATTTACTGGTGGTAAGATGGCACTTGTTATTACATTAGTAACTTCTCTTATTGGTGGACTATGGGGTGGATTTGAAGTGTATAAAGATTACATGGATATGAAAGCTAAGATACAAAATTACTCAGCACCAGATTTAAGTGGCTTTGATAAAAGAATAGCAGTACTTGAAAATGAATTAGATTTAATTATGGATGAAGTAACACTTGTTGCAGATGTAGCTAAAGAGTTAAAGAATGATTTAAAATCAGATGTTAGAAGAATAGAAACTATTGTAGAAGATGTAGAACAAAGAGTAAAAGAAGATTCAAGAACAAACCAAAAAGATTTAAACGAAACAATTAAACAAATTAAAATAGATATGGAACAACTAGAAGAAAAAGTAATTAAACAAATACAAATTGCTTTAGAAAATCCATTATCAAATATGAAATAGGAAACAAATGCAAATAGACCTTAAAGCACTAATATCATATGCACCTTTAATTTTAGCACTAGGAATTACTTGGGGAGTCTTCTCAACTAGACTAGATGCTGTGGCGGCTAAAGTAGATAACATAAGTCAAATGCAACAAGACATTGCAGTAATCAAAGCAAAAGTAATGTGGATGGAAGATTACTTAGTAAAAAATGGAAGAGATAAATAATGGCAATTAGAGATTTTAAAAAATTACCGACAGCATCAGAACCGGGACAAGCTACAGATATTGGTAAAAGAAACCAAGACATTGATAAATATTTATCAGACCAAATTGAAAAACCAGAAATAGCAGACGCAGCAAAACAAACATATACAAATCAAACAGTTCAATCCAATGAATTATTAAGTGGTTCTACTTTAGGTTCTCCTACAACTGTAGGTCAAGCTAGTTTAACTGCTCCTACCATTACAGGTGCAACTCCCGCATCAGCAACTACAATCGGACAACCTACAAATTTAACTGCTGGTCAAATGACTGGAGTACAAGGTACAGCACAAACTGGTACAGCAGCACAAGGTACAGTTGGAACTTCATCACAAGTTTCTGCAGCACAAGGTAGTTTATCTTCTGGTGCAACAGTAGCAGGTCAAACAGCTACACCTACTACTCAAGCAATTGCACAAGCTGCACAAGGTCAATTATCATCTGGTGCATTAGCACAAGCAGTTAGTGGAACAGCAGCAACAGTAAATGCACAAACAGCACAATTACCCGGAAGTATTCAAGCAGCAGTAGGAAGTAATCCTGCTCAAGTTACTAAAGCAATTATTAATCAACCAACTGCAGTACAAGCACAAGTCGCAGCTTTACCTACAACAACTTTAGTATCAGCACAATTACAAACTTTATTACAAGGTATTGAAACAGGTACGATACCTACATGGGCAAGAAGTGCAGTAGATGCAGTAGATGCTCAGTTAGCACAAAGAGGAATGAGTCGTTCTTCTGTTGGTAGAGATGCATTAATTAATTCTATTATACAATCAGCTATACCAATTGCACAAGCTAACTCTTCTATGTTGCAACAAACTGCAATGGCTAATTTAACTAATCAGCAACAAGCAGAAGTTTTAACTAAGCAACAACAGTTTCAAGCAGATATAAAAAATGCTGAGAATGCAATGAAAGCTAATTTAACTGATGCAGGTTTTGAACAGCAAATGGGATTAGCTAATTTACAAAATGCACAACAAGCAGTATTAACTACAGCTAATCAACAACAACAAGTTAGATTACAAAACTTAGCAAACTTACAATCAACTGCTTTAACAAATGCACAGTTACAACAACAAGTAACTATGGCAGGTATGAATAACAGTCAAGCTGTATCTTTAGCTAATGCTAAAACTATAGCAGGTATGGATGTATTAAATTTAAATAATGCACAACAAACTGTTATATCTAATTCAAATTTATTTAGAACATTTGAAGTAGCAAACTTAAGTAATGCACAACAAGCAACATTATCTAATGCTGCTAAGTTAGCTTCACTTGATATGGCTAATTTAAATAATAATCAACAAGCACAAGTTTTAAATGCACAAGCATTTCTTGGTATGGATATGAGTAATTTAAGTAACAGTCAACAAGTAGCTGTTCTTAACGCACAAAATAAACAACAGTCTATGTTATCTAATCAAGCAGCAAGTAATGCAGCAGCACAATTTAATGCAACAAGTACGAACCAAACAAATCAGTTTATGTCTAGTTTGGCAAATACAGTTAATCAAAGTAATGCACAAAGAGATGATGCTATGTCTCAGTTTAATACAACTGAAGCAAACAGAATAGCACAAGTAAATGCAGGTAATACTTTAGAAGCTGATAGATTAGAAGAACAATTAAATACACAAATAGACCAATACAATGCAAACTTAGGATTTCAAAGAGACCAGTTTAATACTCAGAATGCAATAGCAATTGAACAATCAAATGTACAATGGAGAAGACAAACTAATACTGCAAATACAGCAGGTCAAAACTCTGTTAATCAAGCTAACGCAATGAACGCATTTAATTTAAGTAATCAAGGTTTATCTTTCTTATGGCAAGAAATGAGAGATGCTGCTAAATGGGAATATGAAGCAGCACAAAATAGTGAAGATAGAGCAAGTGTATTAGCCCAAGCTGCACTTGGTAATGAAGCTGCAAGTGATGCAGTTAAATCAAACAACCTAAAAACTTTAGGTCAATGGGCAATAGATATTTGGAAAACAATATAGATAACATATGAATGATGTGCAGTCTGCATTGCACTTAATTTTAAAAGCAGACAATTACAAAAATATGTTTAATGGTAATGTTGGACATGCCTTAGATTATATTTTACCTGCAATAAAGTTAGGTCAATACCGAGTATTCAGAAGAGGTGAGTACCCATTTGCTTATACAAGTTGGGCTTACATGAATGAAGAGTCGGCAGAAGAATTTAAAAAAACAGGAATTATAGAAGATGATTCTTGGTGGAACAATGGTAATCAAGTTTGGCATATAGATACTGTTGTTGAAAAAGGATTTGATGTACTACCAATACATAGGTGGACATCACATAATATCGCTGAATTAAAAGGTGATAAAACAAAAATCAATTGGATAAGAATTGGTTTTAAAAATAATAATTTTTATATTAAAAAACAAGGACACGCAATAGCAAGGAGTGAAAAACAATGGGTGCAATAAGTAGAGTATTCAAAGGTGCAACTAAAGCAGTAAAAAAAGTAACCAAAGGTGTTACCAAAGCCGCTAAAAAAATTGGTAAAGGTATAGCTAAAATTGGTAAGTCTGTTTGGAATGGAGTTAAAAAACTAGGTGGTAAAGCTTTTGAAATGTATGGTAAAATAAGTGGTAAGCTTGGACCTATCGGTATGATAGGATTGTCCATGGCTATGCCATATCTAATGCCCGGTTTTTCAAGTGCTGCAGGTGGACTATGGACAAACTTTGGTGCTAAGTCTGTAACATGGGCTAACCATGCAAGTAATCCTTTTTTAAGAACAATGGGACAAATTGGTGGTAACATTTATAAAGGTACAAACTTTATTAAAGGTACTGCTCAAGGTATATCACAAACAATTGGTAAAACATTTAGTGGTTTTGCAGGTGAAGGTACACTTGGTAGTAGAGTATCAACAGGTTTTAGTAATTTATATAAAGGTACAACAGAAGTTTTAACTGGTCAAGCAGGTAAAGGTACTATGATACCTACACAATTTAAAAGTGCTTTAGGTACAACAGTTAATAAAAATTTATTAAATGTAAGTCCCGCATTTGAATCATCACAGTTTGCAGCATTTAATGCTAATACAATAACACAAACTGGTGGTATTACTCTTGGTAATATGAATGTAGCAAATAAATTTACATATGATGTTACTTCAGCAGCAATGAAAAATGCAGGAGTGTTTAATAACTTTAGTGAAGAATCAACTAAATATTTAAATACATTAAGAAAAGTTGGTGTTGATGATAATACTGCTTATCAATATTTAAGTAAAAATGGTATAACTGATGGTGTGTTAGATAAATCTTTATCAGCAGACTTTACATTTAAAGGAAGTCCTACATCTGGTGGTTATGAATTTACTGGTAGTAATTTAAAAGATAGTTTTAAAGCAGCAGATTATAATTATAATATGAAATTTACAAAACCTAAAGTAGATGGTGATGTATTTGCTCAACCAGATTCATTATTAAATCCATCTAAAGGAGTTTCTAAATCAAAAGATTATGCTAGTGCAGCTTTGAATAATGCATTAACAAATCAAAATGAAGATTTAGATGGTTATAAATTAGCTTCAGCTATTAAATCAACTGACCCTAATAGTACTACAGCAAACTATGGTGCTACTACTGGAGCATATACAAAAGAAGGTTTATTATTAAATCAAGCACAAAGAGACTTCTTTTTAAATCAAAACTTAGATATAGCAAAAGCATAAGAGTATAATGTCAAAAAAAAAGTCAACTGTAAATAAGGCAGGAAACTATACTAAACCGGGCATGAGAAAAAAAATATTTAATCGTATTAAAGCACAAGCTTCACATGGTACAGGAGCAGGTAAATGGTCTGCAAGAAAAGCACAAGCATTAGCTAAAGCTTATAAAAAAGCAGGTGGAGGATATAAATAATGGCATTAGCTAAGTCTCAACAAAGTTTAAAGTCATGGGGAAAACAAAAATGGAGAACAAAGTCTGGAAAAAAATCGAGCATTACTGGAGAAAGATACTTGCCTTCTGCAGCAATAAAGAGTTTGAGTGCTGCGGAGTATGCAGCGACAACAGCAGCAAAAAGAAAAGATAAGAAAAAAGGTAAGCAACATAGTAAGCAACCTAAAAGTATAGCAAACAAAACAAGGAAATATAGAAGAGCATAATATGTTAGATAAAACACAACCAAATAAATTTGAACAAGCAGGAATGAATCCATTTAATTCACCTGTTCCGGGTGAGTCATTGACACAAGACCCTAATCAAAAATTTCCATGGGAGCAACCTTCTGAAATTAATGATGTTGATAGTGCAATAAAAGAAATATTTATTAACATTACTGAAAAAAATACTTTAGTTGAATTGTTAAACATTTTAAAAAATGGACAACCAGTAGATGAGATTGCACAAGTAATTGCTTATAGAGGTGCAACAACAGGTAAATATAATAATGATTTAATGTTATTATTATTAGAACCCCTTATGTATTTAGTTATAGCTATAGCAGAAGAATATGAAATAGAACCAGTTATCTATGAAGGTATGGATAATGATATTGGTGATGAAGAAGATTATGACAGAGCAGTCGAACAAAAAGTAAAACCAGAAATTAAAAAAGATAGTGTACCTAGTTCAATATTAGCAAGAGTAAAAGAATTACCTTCTGAAGAAGAGTTAGGAATAGGAGAATAATATGGCTATAAATTTTGGAGATGTACTTTCATTTACTGCAGGTGTTGCAGAAAAAGATATGCAGTACATGCAAGAAAAAAGAAATGCAGATTTTAATTTAGCAATGGAAGAGTTTAAAGATAACAAAGCACTTGTTACTAAACTTGCAGAGAATAGATACTCAAGAGATGTTAATAAATATGATGACGAAGTTAAAAAATATGATGCAGTTAAATCTGTTTATAGTGCAATTGAAAATGATAAACTAAGTCCATTTGATGCAGCATATAGACTTGCTAGTGTTAATGACCCTAACTGGGGTAAGTATGATAAAGCAGAAAGAATTGCAATTGCTAAGAAAAATGCAGAAGGATTTGATTACACTTATTATACTGATGAAGATAGACTTAAAGGTTTATTACCAGAAGGTAAAAACATTGGTGACAAAAAATCATTTAGTGTTCAACATGATAAGTTAGAAATTACTGAACCTACTGCAGATAAATATTTCTTAGATAGTTCTTATTGGAAAGGTAAAGGTCCAGACCTAGATAACTTTAAAGGTGAAAGTATTCTTACTGGTCAAATTAAAAAACTTTTAGGTAAGACAGATTCAGATGGAAATGCTGAGAAAGTAGATATGTCTAATTATATTGCTGACTTAGAAAAATTAAAAACACAAGACATTAAATCTATTATTGGTAAAGAAACTTATACTTCAAATAATATAAGTGATTCTGTACTTGCTATTAGTGAGGGTAATTATGCTTTTGGTGATGGAACAAGTGGAGATATTCCTTCAGCACTATCAAGTAAGTATGCTACATATAGTGGAGTAGCTACTAATGATGTAAGAAAAAGTATTATTGCTCCAATGAATGCAATGAAAATAAAAGACATTGATAAGTTTTTTACTTCTAAAGAAAATGGAGAAGTAGTAATATTACCGGGTGGTACTTCAGCTTATATAGATGGTAGAGAATTATATAATGATGTTGTTAATAAATTATGTTATAATATTGTTTATTCTAATGGGCAGTTTGCAGGTAGAGAAGAATTATTTACTGACTCTAATATTAATAAACAATACAATATGGAATTTCAAAACAGAAGTATTAAATTAGATTTAAATGATGCAACAGGACTTTACATTATTCCAAGTAATGTTTTACCAGTAGGTGTAACTTTAGCAGATTTAGGTATTAACAAAAATGATATTGTTAATTATGTTCAGAAAAATTTCCCTAAAAATAAATCATTAAATGAATCTAAAGAAATGTTAAATGGTTTAGTATTTCAATATATTGCGGATAACAAAAAAGAAGTAACTAATACTTCTAATGTAAATGAAAATGTTAATAATAAAAATGAAGGCAGTATTACTGTAACTGAAAAAATTATTACAGACATTATGGAATTAAATGAAGGAACAACTAGAGAAGATATCATTAAACAATTACAAGACGATAAAAGATATAATGTACCAGAAAGTATTTTAAGTGGTGGTAATGAAACTTATGATGATAAGATGAAAGACCTTATTAAAAAAGATAAAAATTCTGGTGTAGAATATATTCCATTCGGTTAAAATAAAGGATAACTCATGGCAACTCAAGGGCTAAAACTTCCTTCATATCTTGAAGAGCAGCTTTCTGCTGTCTCTCCTGTAAATAATACAGACAACTCCCCAAAAGAAAATACTCTTACTCTTCCTAAATATCTTTCGGAAGAACCTAGTACTGTGCGTAAGTTACAGTATGGTGCTGCAGAAGAAACTTATTTATTAGGTGACATCTGGAGATTAACAGAATCTGCTATTAAAGCTATTGGTCCAGATACTTTTAAAGAAGCAAGAGAAGATGTTGAAGAAGATAGATTAAAAAAATTATATGCAGAGTTTCCAGAATTTGAAACAGGTCAATATGATAATGACGCAGCAGTATGGGGTGGTCGTGCAGCAATTATGGTATCTGACCCATTATATTTATTAATGCCTTGGGCAAGAGCAGCACAAGCAGGTAAATTAATTGGTAAAGGTGGATTAGCACTTGCAGGTTTAGGTGCGGGTGTTGGTGTAACAGATGCAACTATTAGAGGTTTAGCTAGAGATGGAGAAGTAAGTGGAAAACAAGTAGGATACTCTGCATTAGCAGGTGGTTTATTATCTCCGGCAGCTTTAGGAGTACAAAAATTAGGTGGTATTGGATTAAACAAAATGTTTCCTAATTTATTTAAGAATAAAACAAAAATACAATCAGAAGAAATAACTAATACATTAAGAAATAATTTTAAAAATAAATATAATTTAAATGATGTACAGTTAGATAATTTTTATAAAATATCTTCTCTTCCAAAGATTAGACAGTTGTTTGATGATATAGTTACATCAGAAAATAATTATAAAAATCTTATATTACCTAGAATACAATTGTTAGATAAATTAAATAAAGTTACAAATAATTTTTCTAAAAGTGTACCTTTAAGACCAGACCAATTAACAACTATTATAAAACAATTACCGGGTGGAAATAAAATAAAATTTAAATCTATTGGTGATAAAACTTTATTAACTGCAACTCAAGCAGAGAAAAAAATAATAACAAAAAATATTAAAACAGAAATAGATGATGTTATAAATGCATCAATTAAAGACCAAGCCAGAAGAAATCATTTATATCAAGTAGAAGTTATAAAACAAATACATAAAGCAGGTGGATTAAAATCTGCAGTAGGTAGAGCATTAGCTATTAATTTAACTAGACCTGTTGTTGGTGCAGGAGCAGGTGCTGTTACTGGAACTATTTTTACAGATTCTGATGAAGGATTTAATAAAATGGTTATGATTGGTGCAGGTGTTGGTTTTACACACAGAGTTTTAATGAGAGGTGGAATAAAAGGTATTCCTAAACCAGAACAAATTTCATTTGCTAATATAATGAAAAAAGAATTTTGGACTAATCTTGATAGAAAAATTAGAATCGGAACATCACAAACATTACAAAGTAAATTAACTAATAGAGGTCCAGTTTTAGATGAGTTTTCTAATTTATTATTTTCAAGACCAACTGATACAGTTAGATTAGATTGGTTAGGAAGGGTTGCTAAAAATCAAGACGAAACTATTGGTATTATTGGTACTGGTCGTTCAGTTGAAGAAGTAGCAGAAAAAAGAATAGCAGGATTTGTTGGTAGTATTTATGATGATGTTTTAGGTAACTCTGGAGGACAGATACAAGCAGATGCATTAAGTATTGTTAGAGGTTCAAAAGAAAAATTTTCTGATGAAGCTGTAGCATTATCTGGAAGAATTAAAAATTGGTTAAATGATTTTAGAACTTACTATAAAGATGTAGGTTTTACAGACGCACAACTTATTGATAATTATTTTCCTCGTAAATTTAATTATAAACAAATACTTCAATCAGATGCAAGTAAAGAACAATTTTTACAAACAGTAACTCAAGTATTTAAAAACTTAACTAAAAATGCTTCAGCTAAAAATCCAGTTAAAGTTGGTATGTCTGGTACAGGTAAGCCAGTATTAAGTAAGAAAAAATTTAATGATAAGAT
>ERZ802830.4221-NODE-4221-length-11654-cov-9.96379_pt1 | contig 11654 bp, 6 predicted proteins | sample MGYA00345654_ERZ802830 | MGnify/ENA primary metagenome ERZ802830 (study PRJEB30503, sample SAMEA104212375) | marine metagenome | biome: Westerlies Biome; feature: [SRF] surface water layer (ENVO:00010504) within the epipelagic zone...; material: water...
CTCGTTGATTCACGGTAAAGTTATGCGTTCCTCCCGTTAACGTATAGTTAGAGGCTAACCCAGATCCATCTGATAAACTAATTGCAGACTCTAAATTAGTAATTGTGTATGTTGCTGCATTAGGCGAACTTAAGGTATATGTTCCTGATTTATTTAATGTTTGCCCACTTACTATACCTGATAAGGTAAAATTAGCCGCAATCGCATCTGTATTTGCATCATATGTCTTTGACCCTGTAGAGCCTAAGACTTTCTGAGTAATTATGTATGTTTGTGTACCCCCTATTGTCGTATAATTAGAAGCCAGACCTCCATTTGAACCATTTCCAAGCGCAAATGTTCCCGCACTTGTATCACTCCCACTATACGTAGCAACATTAGGAACTGGGCTGATAGTTCCGCTCCCGCTTGACATTGTTAATGTCTCTGTTCCTGAGCCAGAGTTAACCGTATTGGTTATTCCTGTGACTGTTCCTGCAGCCATACTTGAAGTTCCATCGTATTCACGTGTTGCTGCTATATTTACTGGCCTTCGATTTATGGTAAAGCTATGGCTTCCACCAGTTAGTGTATAGTTTGATGCACTGCCCGTTCCATCACCAATTGAAGCCCCACTAAGGTTTGAAAGACTGTAACTTCCTACATTTTTTGAACTTGTAGTACCTGCGCCACTTAATGCTAATGTTTGACTATTCGCTAAATTACCCAAAGTTATCTCCGAATTACTTGCGGTTGTCGTCCCGTCATAAACTCGTGAACCTGAACTTGTCAGAACGCGTGGACTTATAGTCAGTGTGGTTCCAGTTAAATTATAATTAGCAATCAACCCACCGCTAGAAACTGATGCACCAGACCCGTTACCAACCGTTAATCCCCCGATTGTAACTGCCTGTGCACTCCCAGTTGCATTCGCATTTGATACAGTTCCATTAGTACCACCAAGAGTCAGTGTTTCGGCTGTACCGCTGACACTGACCAAACCTGAAAAAGTCTCTGTTATTGCAGAGTCTCCACTATTAGGCTTTGCTTGATTTGTAGCATCATATTGACGTGCTAAGGCTATTGAAAAATCTTTTTTTGTTATGTCTGTTTCATGCGTTCCACCCGTTAACGTATAATTGGTCGCTAATCCCCCATTTGAACCATCAGCAACCGTTATTCCGGAAGCGTTAGCCGCGATGCCAACATCTTCGGCAACATTTTTTTGCGCTCCTCCGGAACCAGTTGTTGTCGTACTTCCACTTAAAGCTATTGTCTCAGAACCAATAAGTCCGGCATGAGTTGTTAATTCTGCTGCCAAGACAGCATTGGTTCCGTCATAAACCTTACTTCCACTGAGGTTAAGAACCTTTGGTGTAACGGTATAGTCATGATTACCTGATGAAAGTGTTAGGGTATAATTAGCTGCCAACCCCCCATTTCCATCTGTACCGTCAACCAGGGCTAAATTACCATTACTACTAAGCGATGTAGCTGCACTGACATCCTTGCTATTACTCACTCCCGTTCCTGATACCGTTAGGGTTTGACTCCCTACCAAATTTCCAGAACTATAAGTCGAAGTATTTGCTGATCTGCCTACAGCTGTATAGGTTCCTTGGGCCGTAAGTGAGCTCATAGTTGACCCAGCCGCATTCGTATTTCCATCATAAACCTTGGTCCCTGCAAACTTAACTTCTCTTCGACCAATAACAATCTGCATAGAAGCTCCGGAAAATGTATAGTTTGATGCAGAATGTGTTTGGTCTGAGAGTGTCCATCCATCTTGTGTAACGTTTTGCGTTCCAACATTTGCAGAAGCAGATTCACCAAAACCTGCAAACAAGACATTTTCCCCGCTTATAATATTATTTATTCGAGCTTCATTTAATGTGTAGTCTGAACTAACATCTGTATCTCCATCATATACTTTCGATCCCGTGATATTTAATGGTATTGGGTTGACAGTTAGTGTGTGCGTACCTCCAGTAAGAGTATAGTTGGATCCTATCCCACCATTAGAGCCATTACCTAATGCCAATGTCCCAAGTGTTGAAATCGTTCTTGATCCTGCTGCTGCATTATTAAGTGTTCCTGATCCTGATATCGTCAATGTTTCGGACCCTATGGTTCCTGATGTGCTGACGTCTGACGCTGCTACTGCTGCTGTTCCTGTATAAAGTCTTGTGCCACCCAAACTTATTACTTTGGGTGAAATATCAACCGTTATATTTCCAGAAACTGCTATACTGTTGATATTATATGATCCAGCATCAGAACCTCCTAAAGCTAGTGTTCCTAAATTAGCTTGAGTAATAGTCACTCCATTTGATGCATTTGCGGATGAAGCGGTTCCTGAACCAGAGACAGTTACACTTGCAGATAGATTATTTGGGTCTACAAAACTTAATAAGGCTCCTGAGACAGTTAATGAACCGTCATAAGCACGAGTACCCGTGATATAAGCTTGGGTGGCTGTGATATCTAAAATATGTGTGCCTCCACTAAAAGTATAATTTGAAGCCAGTCCACCTCCACTTCCATTAGCAATTGAAAAACCTGACACATTAACTGAAACGTCATTTCCGGCAGTAGACTGGGCAGCCGTACCTGTCCCACTTAAGGTTAATGCCTCGCTTCCTACAAGATTAGTCAAACTCATAACAGACGCAGCAACTGAGGTTGAACCATTTGCTGCTCGAGCCCCTGTCATTCCTAAAACTCTTGGTGTAATGTTTGCGGTAATATTACCATTTACTATATAGTTACTAGATGCCCCGATTCCGTCCGCCAATGTAAATCCAGAAACTGTATAGTTATTAGCCACATTAGCAGAAGAAACGCTTCCAGTACCGCTAACACTAAGTGTTTCCGTACCGACGGTTCCTGAAAAAGTTGTTATATCTGATGCGTTAATGGTTGTTGTTGCATCATATTGACGCGATCCACTTAGAGTTACTGGTTTTTTGGTAATTAAATGTTCTATATTTCCTGATCTGCTGTAATTATCTGCCAACCCCCCATTTGTTCCATCTGCTAATGTCAACGTTCCATTACTTGTTAAAGTTCTATCGCCACCGCTAGGGTCTGCCACCATAGTGAACACAGTTCCCGAACCCGTTACGGTTAAAGTTTCAGAGCCAATCGTTCCCGAAACGTCTAGATCGCTTCCGTCTACTACATTCGTACCATTGTAATAGCGTTCACCTCGTATCGTCACATTTTTTCTAGTAATTCTACCATTTAGAGTTTTCGCACTTCCACTCACGTCTAATCCGTAAACAGTGCCATGTCTTGAGTGCGTGGGGTTTATTGTATACGCGGCATTTGCCGTCACAGTCAGACTCGTACCTCTGTTTTGTTGTGGATAAGTAAATGTTGGTGAGCTTAGGTTTGTCGTCACACCTGTTGGTGTTGCAGCACTGCTTGCGCCTGTAATTGTTGCTGATCCAAAAGTTGCAGCTCCACTCGCGGTTAAATTAGTTCCATCATAAGCTTTACTTACCTGATGACTTATTCCAGAAATATTACTGTAAGTTCTAGTAATATCTCCTGGATCATAAGCACTAAGAACTCCATTTCCTGAACCACTTACCCCACCACCTGTATAGGCATACTCAACAAAATTTGCTGCGGGCACACCGGTGAGCGCAGCGTTCTCTGCTCTTGTTTTTCTTAATCTCCAGTTACCGCTGGGTGTATTTAGTCCAGTTATACTTGTTAATCTTGGAACAGATACAGTCAGGGGAATCCCTGAGCCATTGGCCGTAAGAGTACCAGCACTAAACGTTTGACTTCCCGTTGCGGTACTTGCAATGCTAATTGTATTTGCTGCCGTTTGATTTCCAAATCGGATGTTTCCACCTGTAGCATTCACAGATATAGTATTAGCCGTCATTGCCCCGGTTAAATCAATCTCATCATAACTTGATGTACCATTTGACATTGTAATCGATAGCGTACCCGTTCCAACATCTATGGAACCCGTTCCATCTATGTCTCTACTTCCAGACCCAGAACTACTAACACCATTTGCTGACGTTTCATTGGCTACGAGGGTCAAGTTGCCGTTGGCGGTTGTAATATTACTGTTGATTCTTATGTGTCGTCCGGCTTGCATAGTTAAATTACCGCCAGAAGATCCCGTTGCCGTAATGGCTGAAGAAACCGTAATGTCACGGTTAGCCTGTAGCGTAACATTGGTGCCAGACGTTATTGCTGAAGCAATTGTAGAAGCATTTATGTAATAGGTAGATGTGCTCCCAGTGCTAAAACTAGAAACTTCACTTACAGTTCTTGTCCCTGAAGAATTAATCGTAATATGCCTCGGATCTATAAGTAGAGCTCCGCCATTAAGAGAAACACCTAAAATATTTGCTCTTTTGAGGTAATCTTTCGATGAAATTTCAACAAAGCCACCACCTTGTTCATAAACTATCGGTGGGGGAGGGTCTACCGATGATTTAATTTGGCTTTGATTTACTAAAATCTTTGGTGGTGGTGGGTCCTTCAACGATTCTATTTTTGCCGGAATTCTCTTTGATACAAGTTCTGGTGGGTCACTTGACGAAGCCAATAGATTATCATTGGTATTCATGCTTGCTAAGATAGGTAATTTTTCAGCTCCCATTGCATTAATTGTTCCCTCAAACTCTGTCTTTTCATCAGACCAAATAACTACTGTACCCCCTCTAGCATTTTGACTCGATACATCAATATTTGCATTTGCTGTAACAACTGTATGTTTTGCATTTTGTAATTCTGGCTGATCACCATAGCGACTGACAAATCCTTCTATCGTTTTTTTATCCGTTCCGGTTAAATATCCACCCAGATAATCTCCTCCTACTCTTACTTTCCCTCCTGTTAAATTTCCTGCTGCCGTTATATTTGCATCTGAGAGCTTGACCGTATTCCCAGTTACATCAACTTTTCCTCCATATCCGCTTTGTGAGTTCGCATTTAATGTTCCAGATGTAGTATTTGACCTCTTTGCTATTGATCTTATTGTACCGCCCTTATTTTGCCCTGAAACATTTACAATTGTTTTTTCTGAGATTTTAACTTGATCTTCTGATAAAAATACAACGCTCCCACCATTTTTTTTACTTCCTTTTGCAAAAACATTACCGTCAATATTCACACTTTCTCTTGAGAGAATTTTTACTTTACCACCTGAACTACCATTTGCATGAATATTTCCAGTATGATTTATATTCCTTCCTTGAATAATTAATGTGCCTGATGGACTTAGAGAGTTGGTTGGAGCAGATACATCAATAGTACCTGAAACTTTAATATTATGATCTTTAGGACTACCAATTACAATTCTTCCTGATTTTTCACCTACAGTTCTGGCTACCAGATAACCAGTTGAGCCAACATTAACCGATCCTCTTGATAAAGCATGGGCCGTATGGGCTGATAATTCAATTAATCCGCCGTTTGCCTTAATTTTCCCAGTATTCTTAATTAAAGAACTTAAAGTCCTACCTTTTGTGTCACGTATTAGTCCTAACTGTTTTGTTGGAACTGTTATTTTCATTAGTCCATCACCCACAAAATCAAGGGTAATTTGCTTTCCTGAACCCAATGATACTTTTCCAAGTCGTGCCAGGATAGTTCCTTCGTTGCTAACATACCCCCCAAGAAGTGAGGCATTTCCTCCACCACCAACTACAATCTTACCTGAATTCTCAACACCTTTTGGATTTTCCTTACCATTGAATGAATATATATCTTCAAGAAAATCATTATTTTTAATATCTAACGTTGAAGCTGCAAAAGAACCAGTATTTACAACTCCATTTTTGGTAATCGCTACCCCATTAGGATTAATAAGTAATACTTTTCCATTTGAATGTATTTGACCTGCAATTGTAGATGGAGTAGAGCCAGTTACTCTATTTAACGAAGAAGATTTAGAGGATGGCATATTGAAATCTACTCTTCCGCCTTTGTGTACTGAAAAACTATCCCAATTTAGGATAGATTTATGTGTAGATTGCTCAATCTTTAAGTGATCTGTGCCTTGTCCTTGAATTATCACTTTTCCTGACTGGACTTTCGCGTTTTTAGGCATTTCTCCAGATAAAGTTATATTATGTACTAGAACAGACAATAAGCTAACAACGACAGAGCCTCTTATTGGTCTGATAAAATGTTTTATATTACTAAATATAAGTAATCCCCTCTCTAAGTCATAGAATCAAAAAAGATTCAAAAGTTCATTGCTAGTAAAACTAGTAAATGTTGTTTTCTAAGCCTTACATCAGATAAATCTTCTAATTTACCTGTTGCCCAATTTTTAGAATATTCAACTTTCCCAGAGATTGTTTTTTGGAAGAATAATTTATCAAGTCCTTGAAATTTCATACCTAGACCTATTGATTTAGCTGCTGTAGCTCTTTCCTCCACCGTAGTTGGAGATAGAGTATATGCAACACCTGCTGCACCGTAGACATAAGGCGTGAGTTTGATTTGATTGCTTACATTATAGTTTCGATTTAATTGACCTCTAATATACCACGCTTCATCTCCAGAAATTGAACCAGATGTAAATCCACTGAGTTTATTCGAACCCGTTATAGATGTTTGTTCAGAATTTAATAAATCATCAAGCGAATATTGTCCTCCTGCATTTAAATCAACTTCATAATTGTCTACAGGTGAGAACTTATAATTTGTATTAAAGTTAAAATGAGAAAAATTTGTCTTTCCTTCAGATCTTGAAAGAGGCGTTCCATTTCCTGCTTCATTATGAGATCTCGATCCTACATCAATACCACGCGAGAACTGAAAGTCTAACCCAAGACATCCAGACTTACATTGATTAACACTAGCTCCAAACCTTAGCGTTGTAACCCTATCATGACTGAGGTCTTCATCCTCACCTGAGGTATTTGTATGCTGTACTTCATCTGTCCAACCTAGTGAAGCTCTCAGGAATGCAGCAGTATTCCTGCTATAATGTATTGGGTATGAGATAGTTCCCGTTGCGGATTTCATATTTGCTTCTAAAGCCAATGAACTTGCAGCACCGCCTGGTCTCGTCATACTTTCCATATATGAAACTCCTGCCGTTAATCCATTATGCCCTATCGGCACTGATACGGACACACCGCCAGCTCTAATAGGGGTATCCAAACCAGTTCCCTTCATCCCTTTAATGGTTGGTCTGGCTAATCCAAATAATGAAATTGATTCGCCTAAACCAAATGGTGAGTTAAATACTGCACTTAGCTGTCCTTGTTGCCTTCCTAGTTCTTCGCTTTGAGTATTATCAAACGTCATACCACCAGAGATTAATTTATGAGTTGCCTGAATAGCAAGAACAGTTCCACCTTCTTTGTCCCCAGGAAATAGTGTGCTCGTAAGATTTAAACCAGCCGTACCTTCAGCTAGCAATAATTTTCTTTCAATTTCCTCTAAACGTAATCCTTTTTTTTCTATCAATGGTTTTAAATATGCATAAGTCCTTAATAGCTGGGAAGCTGGCACTTGTGATAAATCTAATTTCTCTATAAAGCCCCCAACTACCTTAATAAAAACTGTTGCATCTTCTGGTTCTAATTCCTGTGTCGGTAAAAAAGCTCTAACGAGTGGGTAACCTTTTTGGTTATATTCTTGCTCTATTTTTAAAGCAAGTTCATAAAGTTGCTGAACACTTTGCTCGTTTCCAATAATATTATTTTTATAGCTTTCTATATCTATGACATCTTGCAACTCTTTAGGCGTCAGTATGATAAGCGTTTCAGGAACAATCTTAATTCCTGAATCGATTGGCTGATTGAGATTCTTTTTAGGAGCAATCTCAGGAAAAATTTCATCATTCTTTTTGATATCATAATAACTTGGACCCGGTTGCGTTCTGAACATTTCGGGTAATGCTTGACTTGGCACTCTTGGGTTGGCTGCAAACAAATGACTAAACGTAAATAAATTATAGACGCATGCTAAAATAATTAATGCTATAAATTTTATCCAAAACAATCTAAATTTGAAAATATTATTTTTATTATTTGTACATAACATTTCTTAAAAAACCCATTAACAAGTTTGGCAAAATTAGCCTGTGCAAAAGTCATAAATGCCTGTGGATAATATCACAGAAATCAAAGGTTCATACGGCTTTTTTTTACTAAAATTCTTAATAATTTTATTTTCTCAACATATTGTTATCGGTTGATCTTTTATGACTAAATATAGAAAAATTAAGCTAGCATTCTTTTTGTCAAGGCACCCATTTTGGGTAAGGAAACCTAATTAGTAAATAATTTAATTATTTTTTGAGAAGAATAAATTTAAGAACTTATTAATCAACGGCACAAAAATCAAAATTAAAATAAAAACTATTGGCCATGATCTCAATAATGCGGGAATCCAAAAAACAAAAAATTCTTTACTCATCCCTTTAGTCATAATAATAACTACAAATGAAACTGTTGAAGAAGTAATCAAAGACATAATAGAAGCGAAAATTACTCCATACATCATATTAGAAATTTTAATTTTGCTCTTAACCATTAAACTATACCTAATTCATTTAAAGAAACAGTCAACATAGTTAAATTCATGGAGCGGGAAACGAGATTCGAACTCGCGACCCTCACGTTGGCAACGTGATGCTCTACCACTGAGCTATTCCCGCATACATTAAAATTAACTATAACTTAAAATTCTAAATTTACAATAATTAGTCTTTAAGTTAATATTTTCCTAAAAAACCTTTAATTAGTGAAAAAATATAGCATATAAAGTATAATATCAACGGAGAAAACTTTGAAAACCTACAGTTTTGAAAAAAATTTAGAAGGACTACCAAATACTATACCTGTTTTTCCACTAAACAATGCTCTTCTTTTACCTAAGTGTACCCTGCCACTTAATTTATTTGAAAGTAGGTATCTTCATATGTTTGATTACGCATTAAAAAAAAATCGGATTATAGGAATGATTCAACCATTAGAAAAGGATTTACACGAAAAGAATCCAGATGTTTATTCAATTGGTTGTGCTGGTTTGATTGTAGCATTCACACAAACAAATGATAATAGATACGAAATTGTTCTAAAAGGATTATCCAGATACCAAGTTCTCAAAGAGACAGACCCATATAATGGTTTTAGGATTTTCAATATATCATGGGAGCCTTTTGAATCTGACATAAATAAAAATGTAGTCTCCAAACTTTCAAAAAGAAATCTTTTTGAAGATAAACTGAAACAATACTTTAAAAAGATGTCAATAAATGCTGACTGGCAAGCAATTGAGGCGTCAAACGATGAAGATCTGATTAACTCAATTTCAATGGGTTGCCCATTTACAAGTATTGAAAGACAAGCTCTTTTAGAAGCAAAAAGTCTAGACCATAGGATTGAGGTATTAAATTCATTAATTGATATGAGTATAAATGATAATGATTCTTTTAAGACTCAATCACTCTCATAAGTTATATTTGGATGAAGCCAAATTCTATTAAAGTTCTAAAGAAAGAAAGAAAAGTTTTATTTTACTATGAAGGCGGCAATTGCTTAATACTTGAATGTTCAGTTCTTAGAGCTTTAAGTCCGTCAGCTGAAAATAAAAGAAACATCAAAAACCCAGATATTGATAAACATAATTCTGTTAATATAAATAAAGTTGAAATGGTAGGGAATTATGCTCTGAGATTCTTTTTTGATGATGGTCACAATACAGGAATATTCTCTTGGGAATATATATTGGAAATCAGCCGTTTAAATTCAAATTCTTAAGGCCCATTGCCAAATTCATGAAACCCTTCTTTAAGAGTGGTAAATTATCAACTAATCTCAACCCATTGCTTCTAAAAAAACTCAATGTTGTGTTACGGTTGGAAAAAAGATTATTTAATAAATGAGTGGAAGTTATAAATAGTCTCTTATCTATCATTCTTTTGGATGAATACTCTGAAAGAATTTCTGGACTTCCTAAATCCATCCCAGACTTAATACCTAAAATTAATGAATCTAGTAGAACGTCGCAATCTCGCACTCCCAAATTAAAGCCTTGTCCAGCAATGGGGTGTATTCCTTGGGATGACTCTCCAATAAATACAATTCTATTTTTAAAATTTTCGTAAGCATATGTTAAACTTAAAGGGTAGGTTTTAGGTGTGGTTAGGGCTAGAACTTTTCCTAAATGATTATCGTATCGAACTAGAAATTCACTTTTAAACTCTTTTTTTGTTAGTTTTGATCAATCACCCAAGCTTTCGTCAAGTGTCCAGACAACTGATGATTGAAAAAAATATCTATTTTCTTTTTTCATTGGAAGTATAGCTAAAGGTCCCTCTGGGAAAAACTTCTCTAGCGCTATACCTCTATGATCTTTTTCATGCTGCATTATAAATACATATGCGTTCTGCTTATAGAAATGATTATAGCTTTTGATATTTACAAAGTTTCTTGAAAAAGAAAATCTGCCATCAGCAGAAATTATTAGATTACTGGTAATAATTTTGCTACCAATCCAAACCTGAGCTTTCTCATCTAAATCTAGATCATCTATTTTTATGTCCCTAACAATAGTTTCATCAATCAAATTTATATAATTGCTCTTATTTACTTCCTTTATTAGGAAATTTTTAAATAAATTATTTTCCACAATAAACCCTAGATCACCTTCATCTAATATCTTTGAATCAAAGGTAAGGCTTTTATGCATAGAATTATCTATAACTTCAATTTTTTCTATTGGTTGAACATGTTTTTTTATCAATCCCCATAAGTCAGATTTCATGAGAATTCTTTTTGTTCCCTGAGAAATTGCAGTGGTTCTTTCATCTTTTAGTTGAACATTGTTTTCTTTTAATTTATTTTTTTCAATAAGTGTTACCTTGATCTTATTTTTTGCTAAAAAAAGGGCCATCATTAGGCCCACAAGACCTGCACCTATTAAAACAATATCATAATGTTCGTTTTCTTTTTTCATAGATGTGATAATTTTTTCATATAAAAACTAAAATATCAACATTATATAATGTTTTGAACTAATGAGTAAATATAAACAATCAACTTCAATAAGAATCTTTACTGCATTGTTATTATTTACTTCAAGTTTATTAATTCTGAGTGGGCTTGTTTCATTTGATATAAACGATAATTCTTTATTTCAAAATGACTCTTCAATAAAAGTCAATAGTAATTTATTAGGTTCATTTGGTTCTTATAGTGCTGATCTTTTTTTTAGAGCCTTAGGTTTAAATGCTTACATAATTCCATTTATATTTATAGTATGGACTTTAAGTATCTTAATCCAAAAAGATTATGTCCATTGGGCTTCAGTTACCTCGTTCCCTATTTTCACAATTCTTTTTTCTTTCTTTTCGACTTTTTGGCTGAGTTTCGAGACACAGATTCTACCTTTTGGTAATCATGGATTTATAGGAAATGGTCTTAACCAAATGTATCTATTTCATTTAAACAACTTTCCAATTATTTATACTAAAATCATTCTAAGTTTTACCTGTCTAATCTTATTATTAGTTACGTTTAGTTTAAATATTGAATCTTGGAAAATAATTTTTTCTTTTATTGGGTTATTAATACAAAATATTATTTTATTTATTTTATTTGTTTTCCGTATTTGTTAAAACTTATACTTTTCTAAGTTGAAACTGTTATCTTATAAAAAAAATACAAATATTAAATCTA
>ERZ802830.4223-NODE-4223-length-11651-cov-5.18972_pt1 | contig 11651 bp, 10 predicted proteins | sample MGYA00345654_ERZ802830 | MGnify/ENA primary metagenome ERZ802830 (study PRJEB30503, sample SAMEA104212375) | marine metagenome | biome: Westerlies Biome; feature: [SRF] surface water layer (ENVO:00010504) within the epipelagic zone...; material: water...
CCCACCATCATGACCGCATGCAAAACAAAATTGGATAAACAATTCAAGAATAAGTTAACGGCCTGTCTGGCTAGTGGATTATCGCTGGCTTGGCCAGTGATATCAGCTGCCGATAGAGGCTGCCTATCGCCAGCGAAATAGCGGTAAGCACGTTCCAGCCCGCGCCCACTCAACACATCTTCAAAGCTGACCGTTCGGCCTGTTTCACTGGCAATGAATTGCATGAATGCTTGTTCTTCTGCATCGCGCGGCGCAAACGGCACATTCCCCCCTTCAGCCTCTAATGCACGCCATTCAATTTCACTGCTGCCGGATTTGTGAAGGGGGATAAGGGCAGACATACCAAGCCCAGTGCCAGCGCCTAAAATAGTGACAGGTGTTCCGGCAAGAGGGGTGCCTTCGCGGATAGGATGTTTGTCCGCCTCTCTCAAGGCAGGCGGCAATAAGGCCTGTGCGGTGAAATCATTAATGACGGTCAGGCGCTCTAGCTTTAGCGTTTGTTTCAGCTCTGCTTTGGAAAAAGACCAATTATTATTGCTCATAGATACAAAATCTGTTTCTACAGGGCCAGCTACTGCCAATGACAGACGGGTAGGCTGGACATTATTTTTTTTGCAATAAGCCTCTATCGCTATCGCAAGAGAGGGAAAATCACTGGTCTTGAAATAGTTTATCTGGCGCAGGCGGTCAGCGCTATCTTGTGTATCTTGCCAGAGGGCAAAGCGTGCATTGGTGCCGCCAATATCTGCTACTAAATCGACCATAGCTTTTTTTTACTCTCCTGTGCGGGCAGACGCACCTTGCCTTGCAAGCTGTACTTCACGCCGAACAATATAAAAGGCTGAACCGAAAATAATACTCGCCCCAATCCATGTCCAGATATCACTAAATTCAGCAAACATTAGCCAGCCTATTAGTGCCGCAAAAGGCAGGCGCGCATAATCTAGTGCCGCGATAAAGGAGGCATCCGCTAGGGAATAGGCTTTTGCCAGCGCGAAATGGCCAAAAAAGGCAAAGGGCGCAAAGCCTGCCAAAACAAGATAAAGCTCTAAAGGAAAGCTCTGCCAGACCAGCAAGGCAGGTATTAAGGAGGCTGGTGTCATAAAAAGATGGGATAAAAAGACAATCATCAAAGGGCTGTCTTTTGCGGTTAGATGTTTGATGAGCAGCATCGACATGCCCATCATCATAGCCGAGCCAACCGCTAATAAATGCCCGGTGCTTAACTCCACAAAGCCGGGCCGGACGATCACAACCGCCCCAAACAGGCCGATAAGTATAGCCAGCCAGCGGCGCATCCGCACAATCTCTCCCAGAAAAATAATGGCGCCCATAGTGGTAAAAATAGGGGCAAGGAAGCTCAAAGCCGTCTGGTCGGTAATTGGAATTATCGCAATACTGCTAAACCAGAGCCACATAGCGCAGATGCCTACAAAAGATCGCAGCAGATGCGCCTTTATCTGCGGGGTTTTTTTAAAATTTAGACCGGCCCGCATCGCAAAGGGCAGGATAAGAACCAGCGCAAAAAATAGGCGTATAAAAACCGTCTGTGCAGGGTGCATCCCAGCCTGTGCGGCAAACCGGCCAAGCGCCGCAATCATCGTCAAGCTAAAACAGCAGAAAAACATCCATGTAACAGCTTGAACGGTGCTGGAGGCAAAAAGGGATGCTGGCCTCATGCGCCAGTTTCCCGCAGGCTGGCAATATCAGGGCAGGGGCGCTTCGTCTGTGATGTGCTTGCGAAAAGCTGTTCAATAGCCAGCGCGATATTTAAAATCTTCCTATCGCTTCCGGGCGGGCCTAAAACTTGAAGGCCAAAAGGCAGGCCATTTTTATCTAAACCGCAAGGGATAGCAGCCGCACAGGCTAGCGCCATAGTCGGCCGGTAGGTCAGGCCAAGCCAGCTCATATAGGTGGGCATAGCGATGCCATCAATTTCCTTTACTGTCCAATTTTCATGGGCAAAGGGCGGCACGGAACAGGCAGGGGCTATAACCGCATCTACACCCTCGAACATAGCCAGCCAAGATTTTGCTATTTTAGATTGCTGGCTATGGGCTAGCGCGATATCTGCGGCAGTATAGGCCAGCCCGCGCTCTACATTGTCGATAACAAACGGGCCTAGCTTGTCTTTGTGTTGCTGCACTTTCTGGCCGTGGGCAGCAATGAAATTTACCCCGCGCAATACCTCAAACGCATTATCGGCGCCGTCAAAATCAGGGTGACCATCCCGCGCATCAAAAGCTTGGTTGCGCAGAGCTTGCGTTTTTTCGGCAAAGAGCTGGCGATATTCGGCGCAGAGCGGCGCGCCATCTAGGTCATCTGAAAGCAGAAGCGTCACGCTAGATAAGTCGGCCGCTTCAAGGGGTAATTCTAAGTCATAATCAACCGCCACAGAGAAAGGATCACGTCTATCTGCGCCAAGCTGGGCACGAAGCAGCAAATCTATGTCGCCTATATTACGTGCCATCGGGCCCAATACCGAAAAAGGAGATAGGCTAACAGGCTTATCTTCAGCCGGAATGGTGCCCGGGCTGGGGCGAAAACCCGCTACGCCGCAAAATCCAGACGGGGTGCGCACAGAGCCGCCATAATCAGAGCCTGTTGCCAATGCCATCATACCGGTTGCCAGCCCTGCTGCTGCCCCGCCAGACGAGCCGCCAGAGGTCTTGCTAATATCAAACGGGTTGCTCGTCGCGCCAAAAAGAAGATTGCGTGTATTCCCGCCAGCCCCAAATTCAGGGGTGTTTGTTTTGCCGATGATAATCGCGCCTTCACGGCGAAGCGCAGCCACAGAAGATTGATCATGTGCCGGGATATTATCTGCAAAAAGTTTGGAGCCAAAACTAGTGCGTAGCCCCTTGGTTATTTCCAGATCTTTCACCCCAACAGGCAAGCCATGTAACAGGCCAAGCTCCTGTCCCTCTAGCACTGCTTTTTCAGCTGCCTTGGCTTCATTGCGGGCTGCCTCAAAATTATCTGTTACCACGGCATTCAAAACTGGATTTAGCGCTTGGATGCGGGTGATGCTTGCTTCGATAAGCGCCACAGGGGACAGCTCCTTTTTCCTGATTAGCGCTGCGAGCTTGGTTGCTGGCAGGTCTAATATCTCATCATTTTTATCCATATTGCCCGCCTCTATTTTTTATATGGCTTCTATTTTTTATGTGGCCCCTATTTTTTATGCTCAACTCTGCGCCTTATCACGAAGGGCTGGCAGACCTACGCCAGTTGCTTCAAACCCGCCATCAGCGGCGAGCACTTGTCCGGTGATATAGCTCGCCCGCTCCGAAGCTAAAAAGAAAATCGCTTCGGCTATTTCACGCTCCTGCCCATAGCGGTTTAGCGGTATCGCGTCATGATAAGCATCAATAATATCTTGGGTATGAACAGCCATTGCTAATTTAGTTCGCACGGGCCCCGGAGCGATGCAATTCACGCGGATGCCAAATTCGCCTAGCTCAACCGCTTGCTGGAGGGTGAGTTGCATCACGCCAGCTTTGGAAGTGCCATAAGCTACCCGCAAGGTCGATGCCCGCAAGCCGGAAATAGAGGCAATATTCACAATCGCGCCGCGGGTTGCCTTCAAGGCTGGAATGGCCGCTTGGGATACAAGAAAAACACCATCTAAATTAGTGGCCATCACCTTGCGCCATCTCTCAAAATCAGTTTCCTCGATAGGGCCAAAATCAGCGATACCCGCATTATTTACAAGTGCATCAATTTGGCCAGCCCAGCTAAGGGCATCCGCTATCATGCCTTGCACGGCTTTCGGCTCTGATACATCACAGACGAGCCCTATGCCATTTTCAAATGCCTTCGCGCTCTTTTCTAGCGCTTCTGCATCCCAGTCAACCAGCACAATATTCCAGCCAGCTTCGTGCATTAGATGGGCGGTAGCTAGCCCGATACCTCTGGCTGCACCCGTGATGATAACTGTTTTACGGGCAGATGGTGTTTTAGTCTCCATTGGGGTCTCTCTTCTGCATGCTTTCTGGTGGGTCAATTTTTGGGCTGTCTAATTTTTGGGCGGGATGGAATAAGTCATGGTTGCCTGTGCTAGCGCGTTCTCGCGCCCCTGATCAGTTTTACTATAGATAAGAACATCCCCAACCACCAAGCTGCGCCCAACTTTTAATAAGCGCGGCAGGGCTATCAGATTGCCAGCCTCAGGTTTGCGCATAAAATTAATAGCCGCGTTGGTGGTTACGGTTAAGGCTTCTGGGCCAATTTTGCGCAGTATCGCTAAATAAAACGATACATCTGCTAAACAGAACATGGAGGGGCCAGAAACCGTACCCCCCGGACGCAGATGTCGTTCTTCTATACGCATTTCTAATACCAGTTCCCCCTCTTCCTCATGGACGAGAAAGTCGCGGGCTACTTGGGGAAAAGCTTGCTGCATGAAGTCAGCTAGTGCTTCTATGGTCATGCTCATATCCCGATCGCCTCTTCTTATTAAAAGAACTGCCCCTTTTTAAATCCTAGATTTTTCGGATAAGGCGAAGCAAGAAAAATTACCGGCCCGTTAAATTCTTTTTCAATACTGGCTAGTCAAGAATTTTTACACTGCTAGAGTTAAAGGACGCTTATGTTTGACATTCATATGTGCATATCACGATAAGGGCTTTGTATCTGAAATGAAATTAACATTGCATCATATAAATTTATCTACCCAGAAGGTAGAAGAGATGGACCAGTTCTATCGCGAGGTTATTGGGCTGGATACGGAAACAAAGGGTCTGCCTGTGCTAGAGAAGAAAAAAGGCTATGCAGGGGATGTTGCTTTTGTCAGTGATGGACATATCCAGATGCATCTAGCGGCCAAGGATATTCATGCAAGCTTTCGCACTGGCCAAATCGTTAATCCGGTCTCAAATGGGCATATTGCTTATCGAACAGATGATCTAAAGGGCTTTATGGCGCATTTAGATAAGCTTGGCGTGCCCTATTCAGATTGGGGCGACAGGGCGGTAGCTGGCTGGCATCAGATTTTCTTTTATGACCCAGATGGTAATGTGATCGAGGTGCATCAAATCACTGAACCCAACGAAAACCTGTAATTAGGTAGGGGCGTTTACTATGCAAGACGGGGTGATAAAAAAGGGGGTAAGACTAGGTGTAGATATTGGCGGTACCTTCACAGATGCGGTGCTGGAGGTTGAGGGGTCTCGCTATTCCACCAAAGTGCTGACGACCTATCATGCCCCAGAAGAAGCGATATTGGACGCGATGATGCAAGTCTGCACCAAGGCTGGTATCCAGCCAGAAAATATTGAGCAGATTATTCACGGCACCACCTTAGCGACCAACGCGCTTATCGAGCGACGCGGGGCCAAGACAGCTTTTATCACCACCAAAGGGTTTCGTGATGTTATCGAAATGCGCACAGAAAGCCGGTTCGAGCAGTATGATCTGAATTTGAAGCTTCCTGAGCCGCTTTTGCCCCGAAATCGCCGCTATGTCATTGAGGAGCGGGTTGCTGCCTCAGGCAAAATACGTATTCCGCTAGATGTAAACGCCGTCGAAACCTTGGCAGATGAACTGGCAGAGGCAAAATATGAAAGTATCGCTATCGGCCTGTTACATGCTTATGCAAATGATGGGCATGAGCAAAAAATTGCTGAGATTTTGCGTCAGCGTATGCCATCGGTGCTGCTATCCCTATCAAGCAGTGTATCCCCGCAAATGCGCGAATATGAACGCTTTAATACCACGATTGCTAATGCCTATATTCAGCCCTTGATGAAAGCCTATCTCGATAGGTTAAAAGGCAGGCTGGAAGATGCTGGCGCGGCTTGTCCAGTATTTTTGATGCATTCTGGCGGCGGGATTATATCGCTGGAAAGCGCAGCGGCCTTTCCGGTGCGGCTGGTCGAATCTGGGCCTGCGGGCGGGGCAATTTTTGCAGCAGAAGTAGCCGCCAGACATCAGCTAGATAAGGTGTTGTCTTTTGATATGGGCGGTACAACAGCAAAAATCTGTCTCATCCAAGGGCAAACACCAAAAACCGCCCGTGTCTTTGAAGTGGCAAGAAGCTATCGCTTTAAAAAAGGTTCTGGCATGCCTATTTCGATACCGGTCATTGATATGGTGGAAATAGGGGCTGGTGGCGGGTCGCTCGCGCATGTTGATAATTTGCGGCAGATTCGTGTGGGGCCGGAAAGTGCGGGCTCAGAGCCGGGCCCTGCCTGTTATGGGCGTGGAGGTTTACGGCCTGCGGTTACGGACGCTGATCTTATCATGGGCAAGCTGGATGCAGATAATTTTGCTGGCGGCACAATACAGCTTGTGCCACAAAAATCCGCTGACGCGCTTAAGGGGCATATTGGGGATGTGCTGGATATGGATGCCGCAGAGGCCGCTTGGGGGCTTGCAGAGGTGGTGGATGAGAATATGGCCAATGCGGCGCGGGTTCATGCTATTGAAAATGGCGAAGATTTATCAGATTATGTGATGATAGCCTTTGGCGGTGCCGCCCCGTTACATGCAGCCCGCTTGTGTGAGAAGTTAGGGATTTCGCGCTGCCTTGTGCCCAAAGGCGCAGGGGTTGGCTCAGCGATCGGCTTTTTATGTGCGCCTTTCAGCTTTGAAGCGAACCGATCTGTTTTTATGCCGATGCGCAGCTTTGAGCCGGAAGCCATAAAACAGCTCTTTGCGGATATGCAAGACGAAGCTACCAAGTTTGTGCGCTCTTGCGATAACACAGCCCAGATAGACCTCGAATATAAGATATATATGCGCTATGCAGGGCAAGGATGGGAAATTCCTATCCCCTTAGAGGCAAGCGACGCGGCTAACCCTGATGCCAAACGCTTTCTGGCCCGTTTCGAAGAAGATTATAAGCGGTTATTTGGGCGCATTGTTCAAGGTATGGAAGCGGAAATTACGGTCTGGTCGGTTAATGCGTTTACGCCAACCACGCCGCCCAACCGCGCAGAAGCGCCAAAAACGGTAAAGCGCATTGAGACCAGCCAGACCCGCGCTTGTTTTGACCCCGCTTTGGGGCAAGCCGTGGAAGCCCAAATAATAGAGAGAGATGCGCTAGAGATGGGCATGGGCGTTGAAGGGCCTGCGCTGATAATTGAGGATGAGACGACCATTGTTCTGCCGGCCAGCCGTTCCGCTAGCGTCGCGTCAGACGGTACCATAGAAATTCGCGCAAAGGGGCGCCCTGCGCAACCTTAAAAAACTGAACAGATTAATGAGATAGGAGAAGGCCGCAATAGAAGCGCCTTAGGAGAAGGGATGAAGATTTCAGAAGTCGCCTATCAGGTTATGTGGAACCGGCTTATTTCTGTGGTGGAAGAGCAGGCACAAGCGCTGGTGCGTACCGCTTTTTCCACTTCTGTGCGCGAGGCAGGGGATCTGTCCGCTGGTGTGTATAATGATAAGGGCGAGATGCTGGCACAGGCGGTTACCGGCACGCCGGGCCATGTGAATGCAATGGCAGATGCGGTGCCGCATTTTATCCGCCGGATTGGCCGGCAAAATATGTTTGCAGGCGATGTGTATATTACCAATGACCCTTGGGAGGGTACCGGCCATTTACATGATATAACCATTGTAACCCCCTCCTTTCGCGAAGGTCAGCTGGTTGGTTTTTTTGCCTGCACAGCGCATGTAACCGATATAGGCGGGCGCGGTTTTGGCGCGGATGGCAATTCTGTCTATGAAGAAGGCCTATATCTGCCAGTGATGAAATTTGCGGATAAGGGCGAGGTAGATAGCACGCTGGTAAAGCTGATAAGAGGCAATGTGCGGGAGCCTGATCAGCTTATCGGGGATATTTACGCGCTGGTGACCTGTAATTTGGTAGGGGATCGCCGCCTGCAAGATATGATGGCAGAGTTTGGCCTTAGTGATCTTTCGGGTATTTCAGAATTTATTTTGGAAAATTCACGCCAAGCCACATTGGAATGTATTAACGCCCTTACCCCGGGCACGGCAGAAGGGGCCATGCGCATAGATGGCTATGAGCAACCTATTGAGCTAAAGGTATCGCTGAGCATTGAAAAAGACCGTATTCTCAGCGATTGGGAAGGCACTTCAAGGGTAGATAAAAAGGGCATTAATGTGCCGCTTGTCTATACCAAAGCCTATGCGTGCTATGCGCTGAAATGTGCAATTGCACCAGATATACCTAATAATGCTGCCTCTCTAGCGCCATTTGAGATTACCGCGCCCGAAAATTCCATTGTGAACGCGTTGCACCCTGCACCTGTTGCTTTGCGGCATATTATCGGCCATATGGTGCCTGATACGATATTTGACGCCCTTGATAAGCTACTGCCAGACAGGGTGCCAGCAGAAGGGGCGGGATGCTTATGCAATTTCCAGCTGCAGCTGCGTCCACGCCGTGATGAAATCGCGCCGCCTGAAGCCCGTTATGCGGAGGTTCTTATTTTTAATTCAGGGGGGTCAGGTGCACGCCCCACAATAGATGGTCTCAATGCTACCGCTTTTCCGTCTGGGGTGATGACCATGCCTGTAGAGGCAACCGAACAGGTGGGCCCGGTAATCATTTGGCGTAAAGAATTGCGCACCGGCTCTGGCGGGGCTGGCCAATATCGCGGCGGGCTTGGTCAATATATGGATGTCGGGGCAGAAGAGGGCCATGAATTTTATCTGCAAGCGATGTTTGACAGGCTGGCGCATCCGGCGCGTGGGCGTCATGGCGGGATGGCTGGTGCGCCAACCCTCATTGCTCAAGATGATGGAACCGCAATGCGCGGCAAGGGCAAGCAGTTTGTAGCCCATGGCCGGGTTGTGCAAATGGGCTTTCCGGGCGGTGCCGGCTATGGGCAGCCAGAGAAGCGGAGCCGCGAGGCCGTGCGGCGCGATTTAGCCTATGGCTATATAACGTCTGAACAGGCAGCAGAAGATTATGGGTTAAGCGAGGCCGAAATAGCTGACATACTCAGCCTCGCCCGCAGCGGCGCTGATTTTTAACCTCTTTTGCAGGGATTGGCTAAAGCCTGCCGATTCTAACTGATTTTGTCTGTCGAAGCCTGATTCTTTTGAATCTTTTAAGTAATTTTTAAGAAATAGGCCTGTTCAACCATAGAAGTTTTTGTACTTTTTTCTTTCCAATTTTGGCTATGCCAGCTGAAAACAAGCACTGCTGCGCCCCCTAAAACGGCGATTAAAACATAAATTAACAGCCTTTTTGCGCGTGCGCTTAAACCAGAATTAGTGATTTTTTCCATTGCCAGCCAAGCGAGGCCTGCAAGGGCTAAAAACGCAATTCCTCCAACAAGAACAGTATCTTCAAGCATAGCTTCCCTCTCATCCTGATGCGTGAATTTAAACCTTTTATGCGCCCAGATTAGACAAGCTTTAGTAATCTGACTAGTACATTCCGGCGTATAGGTGTTGATGGTCGATATTTCGTTCCTGTTAAAAAGTTAACAAAAACTTGCCAACAGAAAAAAACAAGGTAATATTGGCTGCTAACGGGGAGAGGTCTGTCAGGACGGGTGTTTTGGCAGGGATAAAAAGTAGGACGTTCTAGAACGCGACGTTTTGGGGAGTGTCCTATGTCAATTAAGAACCTTTTTAAGTTCACTGCACCTGCAGCTGTACTTTCAATCATGCCTGCCATTGCTCAGGCATCTAACTTGAAATCTGACGATTTCGTGGGCATCAGTTTTTGGCTGATCTCAATGGCTCTTGTAGCCGCTACAGCTTTCTTCTTTCTTGAAACACAGAGAGTGGAAGCAAAATGGAAGACCTCGCTTGTTGTGTCAGGTCTGGTTTGTCTAGTTGCTGCAGTGCATTATTTCTACATGAGAGATGTGTGGGTAGCTACTGGCGATACACCAACAGTCTATCGTTACATCGACTGGTTGATCACAGTGCCATTGCTGATGATCGAGTTCTATCTGATTTTGCGTGCGATTACCAACGTATCAGGCGGCGTTTTCTGGCGTTTGACTATCGGTTCGCTGGTAATGCTTATCGGTGGTTACTTGGGTGAAGCGGGTTACATGAATGTAACTTTAGCCTTTGCTATCGGTATGGTAGGTTGGGCCTACATTCTGTATGAAATCTTTGCTGGCGAAGCTGGGAAAGTTGCAGCAGAAAAAGCAGCACCTGCAGTAGCTTCAGCCTATTCAACAATGCGTTGGATTGTAACCATTGGTTGGGCGATTTATCCACTCGGATACTTCTTCGGCTACATGGCCGGTGGCGCCGATATGGCATCGCTAAATATCATCTACAATTTAGCTGACGTCCTGAACAAGATTGCGTTCGGTGTGATCATCTGGAATGTGGCTGTGTCACAGTCGGAAGCGGCTAAATAAATTATTTGCAAAGCAGGGTGCCCCAGCGGGCGACCCTGCTTTGCGACCTTTCGCCAAATACTTAATTTATAAATTTAAAAATATTATAGACTAATTAAGGGTGAGGATGATGCCAGAGAGCTTCAACAGCAATTTCCAGCCTGCCATTCTTAGCAGAGACGTATCGCCACCGCTTTCTGATATCTCTCAATCTTTATCAGAATTTATTATCAGCCGCTTGCCAGATAACAGCCATCCGCTTGGTAAGCCAGCCCATCATCATTTCAAAAAAGCTGGAAAACAGTTACGTGGGCGTATGGCGCTAACGGCTGCTGATTGCTTTGGTGTGCCGCGTTCTTTATCTATGCGCTGGGCCGCAGCTGTTGAAATTCTGCATAATGCCTCGCTTGTCCATGATGATATTTGTGACGGTGATATGGTACGCCGCGGCATGCCATCTGTATGGGCACAATATGGTAAGGATACAGCCCTTGCGCTAGGCGACTGGCTTATCGCGCTTTCGTTTGAGCTTGCTTCAGAGGCAGCCTGCATCGGCCAGACACCTAAATTGGTATCTGTTCTCTCGCACCATATGGCTGCAACAACCACCGGGCAGGCATTAGAATTTGCTATAGATAGCTACCCGAGCTGGTCAAAATATATGGATATCAGCACTGGCAAGACGGCCCCTTTATTTGTCGCCTCTGTCGAGGGGATTGCCCATCTTGCTGACCGCAATGATGTGGTAACACCTTTGCAACGTTTCTTTACGGCTGCTGGTGGATGTTATCAGATTGCGAATGATATGCTGAATGTTATTGGCAAAGACGGGGCAGCGAGCCCAGCATCCGATCTGTTGCGGCGTGCACCAAATGCAGTGATTGTGATGTTCAGAACAACGTTGGATAGGGAACATGCAGCTGAGTTTGATAGCTGGCTTGCTTCTGGTAGCGAACATAATGCGCTGAACTGGCAGACCCGTCTGCGCCGTTCGCCTGCGCTTTCTATGACCGGTTCCGCCCTAATGAGCATGTTTGATGAGGCCGAAAGCTCATCAGACGCCCTACCTTCAGATTGTCAGGCGATAATTACGCCAATTAAAGCGCAATTGCGCCATGTCTGTAGAGATCTTGTTGCAGAAAACAGCTAATTGCTGTCTAAGTAATAGGCGAGAGACAGGTTCAATTTTTTGCCTATTCGACCGGCTTTTTTAATCATTTTAACCCTTATTGAGGGGAGTGCAGCTTGCCATGGATGACATGGGCAGATTTGATGCATCTGATAATACGACACATACGCTTGTTATTGGCGCTGGCTTCGGGGGCATTGCGGCGGCTTTGCGGATGCGTGCTAGAGGGAATAACG
>ERZ802830.4226-NODE-4226-length-11643-cov-7.05851_pt1 | contig 11643 bp, 15 predicted proteins | sample MGYA00345654_ERZ802830 | MGnify/ENA primary metagenome ERZ802830 (study PRJEB30503, sample SAMEA104212375) | marine metagenome | biome: Westerlies Biome; feature: [SRF] surface water layer (ENVO:00010504) within the epipelagic zone...; material: water...
AACATCTGTAAAAATGATGAATAGTGAACCTTTGTCAAAAAGTGATTTTCACACAACTCCAAACCTACATGAATTGGCCTCTAAAAGTATTAGATTTTCTGATGCTTATGCAGCTGCTCCTGTCTGTGCACCATCCAGATATAGTATACAATTTGGTAAAACACCTGCAAGACTTTCTCTTATAAGAGTTGGAATGAATAGTGATCATATTCCACATGAAAAATTCAAAAGTATTCCTAAAGCTTTAAAAGAAGTAGACGATAGTTATGTTACTGCTCATTTTGGAAAATGGGGAATAGGGGGCTCACCTAAAATTTTAGGATATGATTATAGTGATGGGACCACAAAAAATAAGGACGGAGGATTTGTAAATAATAAAGATCAATGGATAAATACTGTAATGGATGACCCAAAAAAAATCTTTTCTCTAACCGAAAAAGCTACTCAATTTATGGAAAATAATGTCCATAATAATACCCCTTTTTTTCTACAGGTTTCTCATTATGCGGTTCATGCTTCTTTACAAATGAGAGATGAAAGTTTAAAGAAATTTCAGAACAAAGAGAAAGGCCAATTTCAAAAAAATTCAGGTTTTGCTGCAATGACTTTAGACTTAGACGAAGGACTTGGCATCTTACTTCAAAAAGTAAAAGATCTTGGAATTGAGGACAATACTTATATTATTTATATGTCTGATAATGGTTCGGTCCCTAATATTCCAGGAGCCAAAAAATATACCCATAGCTATAATTATCCATTAAGTAGAGGTAAATGGGACGCCATGGAAGGAGGAATAAGGGTCCCCTTGATTATTTCTGGTCCAGGAATAAATTCTTCCAAAGAAGTTAATACACCAGTTTCTGGATCTGATCTTTTACCAACTATTACTGATCTAGCAGGTCAAAACAAAGTAATATTTGATCATATTGACGGTGGTAGCCTTAAGAACATCATTTTAGGAGAGGATAAAAATCTTGTAGAAAGAGAAGTTGATGGAATCTTTTTTCATGTACCTTATAAAAATGGAATAGCGTTAAAAAGACCACATTCTGCTATCAGAAGAGGAGAATATAAGTTAATTAAATTTCAAGATAATGGGGAAATTCTACTATTTAATATGATTGATGACATAAAAGAAGAAAATAACTTATTTGCCTATAATAAAAAGATAGCTAAAAATTTAGAGAAGATATTAGACAATTACTTAGATGAGGTAGATGCTCCAAAATGGCAAGAAGGGATAACTTGGAAAAATAAACCGTTAAAAGAATTTAATTCTCATCATTAATTCAGCTAAAGATGAATTAGCTCTTTAAATTCACCTACACTAAAACCTTTATTTTCTAATTCTTTTCTTTCATTGCTACTACTATTAATTAATGGATTGGTGTGATTTAGATGAATAAATTTAATTTTAGATTTTTCTTTATTTGATTCTTTATTAAACAGTTCCATTGTTTCTACCACAAAGGGATGAGGAATTTCAGACATGTCTCTATAATTAATCTCTTTACTATTGTAAAAAGTGCCATCAACCAGTGCCATGTCTATTGTTTTAATTTTATCCAATAGGTTTTGATTCCATTTGCCCCATTTATCAATATCTGGAATAAAAAGAATGGTTTTATTGGGACCTTTGATTTCATATCCTACAGTTTCTGAAAATTCGTCTCTATGAGGAACCAAGAATGGGGAAATAGACACACGACTGCTCAGCTCTATTTCTTGAAGATGATCTATATTATTTATCTTAATATTTTCTAGCTTTAAAAGTTGACTCCAAGGTCCATTTTGAATTAAGAAACCTTTCATCCTTGTCATTGCATATATTGGAATATTAGCACTATTATAAGATTCTCTCCCTAAATACATTAAGCCAGTATAGTGACCAATATGAGCATGGGTTAAAAAGATGGCATCGGGTAATTTACCATGTTCAAAAGCAGCTATTTTTTTTAATGCATTACATTGTTCTGTAAAGTCTGGAGTGGCTTCTATCATCCAATATTTTTTTTCTTCAGGGTCTACAATCCCAAGACTAATTACTTTTCTATTAGGGTCAGGATTTTCAAATAGATTTTTACAACAAGATTTTTCACAGCCCATGTGAGGAGATCCAGCATCTTGAATGTTTCCAAGAATTACTAAAAAAGGATTGGAATTTAAAGAGTTTTGACCATTAATAAAAAAATGGAATAACTGTAAAAAAAGAACAATTCTCAAGGCCATATTTATGTGAAAATTAATTACAATTTAAAAATTTTATAGCTTTTAGAAGTATTCAAATTTATTATTTGTATTAAATAATTACCAGTTTGTAAATTGTTCCATGAGTAATTTTTTAGTTCTATTTCATTTAAAAAACATTGAATTTTCCTTCCCTCTGAAGAATAAAGAATCGCTTGTTCTAATGGCTGTTCTAATATGAAATTAAGCTCATTGTTAAATGGATTTGGAAATATTTTTAAGTCTTTTTGGCTGTTATTTACTAGAATATTTGAAGGGGATTCTTGGTATATTCTCACAAAGTCTACTTCCATTTTACTATTATTAAAAAATGGATCTATTGAAAACCAAGTGCTACCCATAGCAATATTTAGTAGTAGATATTGATCTTCATCATAAGGCCAATTGGCCATATTTTTTGGCTGTGGATTGTACTCATAAAAAACCATACTATCTAAGCTAAATCTTATTTCATTTTCAGTCCATTCCATAGCATAAAGATGAAAATCATTAGCAACATCCGAGGCCATAGTTCCTCCATGATTGATAGTATTTCCAGACGAAAAAGTATTGTGCAATGCACTTTGTACATAATTGGGGTTGTGTCCCCAATGTTCCATAATATCAATTTCTCCACAAGCAGGCCAATTAGTTGTTCCGTAATTGGAATACCAATATCCACCATTTTCAGTTATGCTTTTACCTAATGTCCATATGGCAGGCCAAGTTCCTGAACCTGAGGGTAATTTAGCTCTAACTTCAATTCTTCCATAGGTAAATGCAAACTTTGAATTAAGTCTTGCAGAAGTGTAGTTTTTAGTAACCCCTTGATCTGTAAATACTTCTTTTTTGGCAACAATGCTTAGAAGTCCATTGTTTTGATAAGAATTGGTAATGCTATTTGTATAATGCTGTTGCTCCCCATTCCACCAGCTATTTCCGTTAGGAAGTAAAGTTTGATGATGCCATTTGTTGTTGTCAATTATTCCATTACCAGAAAATTCATCATTCCAAACTAAAGTGTTAAAATTGGGATTAAACTGACCTGGTGTTATGATATTTATAAAAATGAATAATAAAAATATAAGCTTCATTCTTTTTTTAAGATTAAAATTAATTAAAAAAAGGAAGTTAGCTCTTAACTTTTAATTTTTGAAACTAAATATGCTAGCCCTATTAAAATAAACTGAATAGGCAATCTAACCCAAGAAGCCATAAAACTTGAAATACCAATTTTATTTTGAGCAACTTCATTAAATGCCAGATATATATTGGCAGGATAGACAGCTATTAATAATAAAATTAATCCCCAAGAAGCATATTTTCTAAAGAATTTAATCATTATTCCCATCCCAAATATTATTTCAAAAAACCCACTTAAATAAACCGATTCTACGTGGAAAGGAAAACTTGGCGGCATAATTTTCAAAAAAAAATCAGTATTGTAAAAATGACTAATTCCTACCCAAATATAACCTAACCCCATTATATAAGTCAATAGAATTTTAAAACTCATTTTCTGCTTTTTTTACTTCTTCTAATTTTTTTCTTTTTTGTTGAAGTATAATTTGTCATTTTTAATTCTGGAATAGGACTACGAGTATGTGCTATGTCTTTAGCTTTCGCAAGACCATAAGGGACTCCTTCCTCTACAGATTTATTATTATTATTAAGATGTTTTCGGGAGTTTACTAAAAAAAGATTCATTTTTTGAAAATCATTTTTTTCTGAAAAGTACCTTTCATTGTATTTAGCTTTTGCACAAGGCAAAATTTGGTATTGGTACTTTCCATCATCCATAAATTTATGAACCCATGTAAGAACATATTCTTTTCTAGAAATATAAACTTTACCCCCTTTTTTTTCAAAAGATAGCCTAAACATGGCTCCTCCATCTTTTCTAGATTCTCTCTGGTTTGAAACAAAATTCCCTAAAGAAAATACGGTTAAAAACTCTTTATTATTTTCAATATTATAAATCATTGGCTGCAAAACATGAGGGTGGGATCCAATTACTACATCCACTCCAATTTCATTGAAGAAGGTGTTAAACTTCTTTTGGTAAGAATTAGGGAAGTCTCTGTATTCGTAGCCCCAATGCACAAATACAATAAGCTTATCTAATTTTTTCTTTCTAGCATTTATAACATCTTGTTTAATTAAGCTAGAGTCTAACATATTTACATAAGCTGGGGTTGAAAAGGGAATCCCATTAGTTCCATATGTGTAATTTAGTAATCCTACTTTTATTCCTTTTTTAGAGAGGATTAATAAATTCTCTTGATCTCTCTTTTTTTCATCTTTGAAGGTACCTGTATGTAAAATTTTAAAACTATCCAGAACTTCTACAGTTCTTATAACACCACTATTTTTTCTATCACAAGAATGATTGTTAGCCGTTACCAATACATCCACCCCATTATTTTTGCACGCCTCTGCCAATTCATCAGGGGAACTAAATTGAGGATAGCCCATATATGGAGGACCTGCAAGAGTTACTTCTAAATTGGCTACTGCAAAATCAACGGATGAAATAATATCTTCTAAGGGCTCAAATACTTTGTCATAATTATATTTTTTTTCGGAATTCTGATAAGCTGATCTTATTTGTGGGCCATGTCCCATAATATCTCCCATAAACAGAAAGCTTACTTCTTGACTTTGAAACGGTCCGCTAACAAGAAAAAATAAAACAGAAAATATTTTTATTAGATTAAATTGACTATTAATCATGACTGGTGTAGCATCTGTTATTTTCTTCATCAATTTCATGAATGATTTCATACAACTCATCCTTAATTTTTTCCAATTGATTACTATTATTTGCCATTAGCATAGTTTTTATATATGCTAACCTCAATGAAATAGAATTAATAGTCTTTGGAGCTAATTTCATAAATTAGGAGGAATAAATTTTAGAGAAACTGAGTTTACACAATGCCGAATATTTTTTTTAGTTAATTGTTCTCCAATAAAAACATGTCCCAAGTGACCATCACAATTGTTACATAATATCTCAGTTCTCCTTCCATCTGCATCAGTTATTCTTTTTACGGCCCCATCTATTTCATCATCAAAACTAGGCCATCCACAATTTGATTTAAATTTATCATCAGATTTATACAGTGGATTTTCACATCTTTTACAGACATAAGTCCCTTTAAGATAATGATTGTTGTATTCTCCTGAGAATGGATATTCAGTTCCTTTATTAATGATTACTCTCTCTTCTTCTTTTGTAAGATGGTTATATTTTTGATCTTTCATGGTTATCTCTTCTTTATTTTGACAATAGGTAGTTAAACTCAAAATTATAAATAGAAATAAGATTAAATTAGTTCTATTCATCGTAGTTATTATTAAATAAATTGGATATTGTAATACCCAACTCTATGTCTTTATAAGTTATTTCTTCTTCATCATGAGTGGTTAAAAAAACTTCCAACTTATTATAAGAGCTAATTACTTTTGGATGATGATTCTTCTTATCAGCCTCATCAGCAATCAAATTATAAAACTTTGTAGCCTTACTAAAGTTTTGGAAAATAAATTTTTTGTAAATCTGATTCTCAATTATTTCCCAATTATATTTATTTAAGAACTTATATAATTCTGAATCATCCATAGTTACCTTTTCATTGTATTTAGATGTTTTTCAAATTTTTTCATTACCAATAAATGAGCTTTTGCTTGGGTAAATTTATAGACAACCCATGGCAGTCTAGGGACAAATTCGTGAATAGCAGTTATGATGTAACTATCATCTAAAATAGTTCTAAACTCTAACCATCCTCTATTGGTTCTTTTTGTAAGGTATCCTCCTGTTATGTAAAATAATTGTCTGTTTTTATCGCTTCTATTTTTAATATGTTCTAAACGAAGTAAGGTAAGACCTAAAATTTTAAATTTAAGTAGGTTATTATCTTCTTCTGCCTCGATAACTTTATTAAACATTTTACTTAGCCAAATAGGGTAGGACTGCGCCACCCATTCAGCAGTTTTTCTTCCAGGATTGGCTATTCTTTGTACACTTCTAACCGTATTTTTATCTTTTGTTTGAGCCAGTCCTTTTGGAGTCGTTGGAATAGTAATTGAAGAATCAGATGCTCTTTTGATAGTTTCTTTCAAAGTAAAATTTGGTAAATTTTTCAAAGAAACACTTTTTTTTAAAGTCATGTCATGTCTTAAACTTTCTATCAGTGGGGATACAAAATTTCTATTAGAACCACTAAACAAACCTACCCAAAGCTTGGACATTCCAAGTGAGAAGAATGGTATAGAAAATATCCATCTTTTCCTTTTCATTTCTTTAGCCGTAATTTTAAGAATATCCATGTAGGTAACAATTTCTGATCCCCCAATTTCAATAGGAATATTGAAAAACTTTTCATTTCCGAAAATTTGTTCTATACTTTTAAGAGCTATTCTTAAATCTACGGGCTGGTTTTTTGATTTTGTCCATTTTGGACATGCCATAACAGGTAAATTTTTAACCAGTTTTTGAACAATTCTAAATGAAGATCCTCCTGGACCAATAATAATTCCAGCTCTAAGTGTTGTTAGAGGGCTAGATCTTGAACCTAAGACTTGCTCCACTTCAAACCTTGATTTTAAATGCTTAGAGATATTGAGGTCATCCTTAGGGAGAATTCCACCTACGTAAACAATATGTTTTAATTTACAGGTTTCAGCAGCTCTTGAAAAATTATCCGCCAACAACAAATCTGTATCTTCAAAATTGCTTTGATTCAGTCTAGTAGATGGTTGCATGGAATGAACTAAATAAAGAGCATAATCCACTCCTTTTAAAGCATTTACACTACTTGAGATTGAAAAAAGATCCACCATTCTCCATTCAACATCATCACTTTGAGGGACAATTTTTTTTCTTGAAAGAGCAATAATATTGTATTGATGTTTGTAAGTTTCAATGAACCAACGACCAATAAATCCTGTTGCTCCTGCAACTGCTAATGTTTTTTTTTTCGACAAATTTTATTGATAAATATAGAAAAAAGTAATGTTTAAATTACTTAATAAGTATATTTAAAAGCAGTGGTCAAAAATTATATAACTCAATTTAAAAAGGGAATTATAGCATATAAAAAAGCTTTTATTTTTTTATTGAAAAACAAGCTTATGTATTTCCTTATATTTCCAATTATATTCAACTTTTTTCTTTCTTATTTAGGTTTTTATTTTATAGAAATTGCTTCAGATTATTTACATGATCAAGCACTTTTTTTAATTAATAGTGTAATGGGAACTATCGTTTTAAAAGGTGGAGTTATTTCAAAAGTAATTTCAATTGCATTGTGGATATTTTCTAAAATACTTTTTCTTTTTTTATTCTTCATGTTTAGTGGATATATCACAATTATTATTTTGTCTCCAATTTTCACTTTTCTTTCTGAAAAGATAGCTGCTATTAAAAATGGTTATTCCTTTAGCTTTAACTTATCACAATTTTTTAAAGATATTTTAAGAGCATGTTTCATTGCTATAAGAAATATTTTTATTCAATTTTTTTTAATGTTTTTATTTTTTCTATTAGGGTTTGTTCCATTAATTGGTTGGGGAATATCAATTTTAGGTAATATAATAGTGGCAAGTTATTTTTATGGTTTTTCTTTTATAGATTTCAGTAATGAAAGGAATAAACTGTCAATAAAAGAGTCGGTTAATTTTATCAGAAAAAAATATGGAATTGCCATCGGGATTGGATCAGTATTTTACTGTTGTTTATTAATTCCTTTGGTGGGGAGTTTTTTAGCAAGTTTACTTTCTATATTATCTTTAACAGCAGCTACTATTTATGTTGAAGAAATGAATATTAGTACAATAGATCTTCAATCTTCTTAATCATTGAGTTAAATTCTTTTTCTTCAAAAAGTCTAGTCATATAAACGATCTCTCCCCTTTTATTAACAACAATATTTCGAGTGACTCCTGCTCCCTCAATTGTGAAATCGGAAAAAATTTTCCCTTTTGGATCGTATGCAATTGGATAAGTAACTCCAATTTTATCAATAAACACATCCACTTTTTCTTCAGGCTCTTTGGTGTCGATTCCAATTAAAATAAAATCATCATTTTTAAACCTTTGCCAAACTTTCTTTTCCAGTTCTGGCATTTCTCTTCTACAGACACTACACCAAGAGCCAGTAAATTGAATAACGATTACTTTATTTTCAAAATTTTTATTTGTCCAAATATCTCCATTTCTCATTTTCATTTTAATTACTGGAATTTGGTCTCCAATATTTACCTTATATCCTCTGTTTGTTTCATTTTGAGCAAAACAATAACTCGACAACGAAATAAAAAAACTTAGGATTAAAATATTTTTCATTTATTAAAGTATGTTAATTGTTTAATGGCTACACTAATTCAATTTGCTTAAGTAAAAATATAAACTTAAATTTGTTTAAGTTTCAATATAAAAGTCTAAACAAAAATAAAGTTGCTAATGAACTTAAAAAGTTTTTTTATTATTGCTGTGATATTGTTCTTCATTAGTTGTTCTAAAGATAAGACTAATAGTTGTACTATCAACCCAACTTATGATGTTGAAATATCATCTATTATGAGTTCTTATTGTATAGCTTGTCATCAATCAAATAATGCATCAGGTGGTGTGAGTTTAGAGGATGAAAATCTGGTAGAACAGCATATCAATCAAATTATTTTAGAAATTGAAGCACAATCAATGCCACCTTATGGAATGCCAGTACCAACAGATTTGGAAAGAGACTCTATAATTGTTATACTTAATTGTTGGTTAGAGAATGTAGTTCGATAATCAATCTTAAATAAAATTTAATTTGTTATGAAAAAAATAATTTCTTTTACGCTTTCTTTAACTCTTTTTGCAGCTTGGGTCTTAACAAATCAAAATCCACACCAAATACAAAAGCATGCATCAGTTATCAATTCTGGAGGTGCACCAACAGGTAAAACCGGAGCTCCTGGGGAAAGTAATTGCACCATGTGCCATTCTGGAAATGTAAACGATGGATCTAGCGTTTCAACTATTTCTTTTTCTGGTTTAAATAATGAATATATACCTGGTGTAACCTATGATTTAAATTTATCATTAAACAATGGCTCAAGTAAAAATGGATTTCAGCTGGTAATTTTAGATTCTATAACAGAAAGTAACGCTGGAACAATAACAACAACTGATGCTGTCAATACTCAAATATCATCAGGCAATAACAGAACATATTTAAATCATACTTCTTCAGGTAATTCTTTAAACCTATGGGATTTTCAATGGACAGCACCTGCCAATGATGTGGGTCCTGTTAAGATTTATTATGCTTACAATGTTGCCGGATATCCATACAGTAACACTTCAGGAGATTTAATTTATACAAATCATATCACATTAAGACCTTCAAATACAACCCCCACCTGCAATAATGATTTATTAGATTTTAAATGTTATGTAGTCGATCAAAAGCAGCTAAACATCATATCCAATATAAATTCATCTGAAAAAACACAAATCAAAATTTACAATATGATTGGAGAAGAAGTATTTATGAAAAAATTAAATATTATTAATAATCAAATATTTCAATTAAGCTTACCGAGTAATTTAATTTCAGGAACCTATATTGTTTCCTTAAAAGTGGGTGCAGAGATTAAAAACCAGAAATTTATTTTTTGAGGTTTTGTTATCATCAATAGAAATAGATAGAATAATTCAAATGGCTTGGGAAGACAGAACTCCCTTTGAAGCCATAAAATACCAATTCAATATTACTGAAAAAGAAGTCATACGTTTGATGAAAAAAGAGATGACGGAAAAGAATTGGAAAAAATGGAGAGAAAGAGTTCAAGGGAGAAAGACTAAACATTTAAAACTCAGGGAGCGGGGTATGAATAGATTTAAATCATCTAGACAAAAGAATATTAGTGGAAATAGAATAAGTAAGCGATAAATGAGATATATTTTAATTTCTTTTTCATTATTATTGTCGTTTTGCATTCATTCTCAAGAAAATTGGGAGTTTGACAAAAAAGAATATAAAGTAAAATTATTTTTAGACACCAGAGGAGTTAACGGACACACCGTTAACACTCTTGAAAAAAAAGTTTTAGATTTTAGAATCACACATAGATTTGGTGAGATAGGCACCCCACAAGCGTATAGAACTTTATTTGGTTTTGATAATTCGACTGATATCAGAATAGCTCTTGAATACGGAATTACTGATAAGATAATGATTGGATTTGGTAGATGTAAAGGTGCTGGCCCTTTTTTAGAATATTGGGATTCCTTTTTAAAGTATAATTTGTATACTACTAATAAAGAAAAATTAAAAGTTACTGCAAGCACTAAATTATTTTTTACCTCTATGCCTAGCTCCAATGATTTATCCTCTGTTACCTACTTTAATAACTTTTCTCATAGACTTTCTTATCATTCCGAACTTTCATTAGCTTATCAAGTTCACAAAAAAGTAGCTGTTCAAATGAGCCCAGGATTATTATATAGAAATCTGACCAATTTTGAAGATGATAATTTATTAATTGATTTAGCAACTTTAGCAAAAATACATTTGTTTAAAAAAGTAAGTCTAATGCTAGAACATTTTTGGATTATTAATTCAAATGATTACCGATCAAATAAATATACCAATCCTTTTGGCATAGGAATTGAGATCAATACCTTTGCACACGTATTTCAATTAAATTTCATGAATTCTGTGGGATTAGGTGAGGGACAATTTATTCCATATACTTCTAGCAAATGGAGTGATGGAGAATTTAGATTTGGATTTACTATTGCAAGAAAATTTAATACTTAAAAAATGAAAAAACAAATATTATCAATTTTATATATCACTATAGTTTCTCTTGGATTTGCTCAAGATTTTAAGATTAAATCAGAAGAATCTGTAGTTGAGTTTAATTATGTTAGCGAAGATGCTATTGGGACTATAAAAGGAGTTTCTGGCACTATTCATTTTGATATAAATAATTTATCTAATTCCTATTTTGAAACAAAAGCGGATATATCATCCATTAATACTTCTAATAAAACAAGAGACAAACATTTAAATGCTTCTGACTATTTTCATACTGAGAAGTACCCTCATTTAATTTTTAAAAGCGAAAGTCTTAAAATGGATAAAGGTGAATTTGTTTTAGTTGGTAAAATGACTATCAAAGAAATTTCTCAAACAGAAGAAATTAGATTTAATTATAAGGATAATGTTTTTGAAGGTAGATGTGTTATTTATTCTAATGATTACGAAATTAAAAAACAGAAAACTAGAGAAAAAAGCAAAATCTTAGTAAAAATCACAGTACCAGTAATTTAATCTTTATCTTTTTATAGATTTAAATATTGATGAACTTTTTATTAAAAGTTTTTCTTGATGTCCACATTACTAAATTTGGATT
>ERZ802830.4229-NODE-4229-length-11636-cov-6.02003_pt1 | contig 11636 bp, 9 predicted proteins | sample MGYA00345654_ERZ802830 | MGnify/ENA primary metagenome ERZ802830 (study PRJEB30503, sample SAMEA104212375) | marine metagenome | biome: Westerlies Biome; feature: [SRF] surface water layer (ENVO:00010504) within the epipelagic zone...; material: water...
CAGGTCGCCCGCGGCGGCCTCATAACGATCTGCCGCCTGAGGATGCCGTCCTTCGGTATACACGACCAAGCCACCATCGAGCACTGCCCCGGCCATGTCGACGCTGGCACCCAGCACACCGCCGGGGTTATTGCGCAGGTCGAGCACGACGCCCTTGAGCGCACCCTCAGTCAGTGCCTTTTCTAGAGTGGAAATGGCCTCTAGCCCGGTGTCTTTTTGAAACTGTGACGCCCGCAACCACAGGTAGCCTTCCATCAATTCGCGGCTGCGTACACTGGGGACTTTGATGATGTCGCGTATCACGGCCACATCAAAAGGGTCCGCCACCCCTCGCCGGCCAATGGTCAGCATGACCTCAGAGCCGGTCGGGCCCCGCATGAGATCCACAGACTTGTTAACGGGTAGATCGCGAATAGACTCCCCGTCGATTTTAAGAATGATATCGCCGGCTTCGAGTCCCGCTGCCTCGGCGGGTGATCCGTCGATCGGCGCGATGATCGTGATGTAGCCGCGGTCCTGCCCAATCTCGATGCCAAGGCCACTGAACTCGCCCTGTGTGGTCTCCTGAAGAGAGTCGTAGGCTTTTTCCTGAAGAAAAACCGAGTGGGGGTCGAGTCCCGACAGCATGCCCTGCACGGCGAGCTCGAACAGCTCGCTGTCGGGAACGGACTCGACATAACCCTGACGAATTTGGTTAAACACATCGGCAAACATTTGCAGCTCTTCAAGCGGCAGCGATTGAGCGGCAGTGTCCGCTGCACCGTCGGCAGCATCCTGCGGACCCGCACCATGCGGATGAGTGATCGTGTCGGTGACAGCCTCATCTGCCCAGGCAGGAAAACAGGTTGCCAGAGTGAGCAGCAGCCCGATGCCGCAGGAGCGAAAACGCACGTCCATGATGGATACCTGAAATAATAGGCCGCTAATGGTACCCGATTATCCGATGACTACTCAGCGGCGAATCCAGTCAGCCGGGTCAACCGGTTTACCCTGATGCCGAATCTCGAAATAGAGACCGGGTGTCTCGCTGCCGCCGCTGGCGCCCGCCCTGGCGATCGTCTGGCCGGCGTTGACGCGATCGCCGACTTTTCTCAGCAGACTTCGGTTGTGGGCGTATAGGGAAAGCCAACCGTCGCCATGATCCAGTACCAGCAACAAGCCTTGACCTCGCAACCAGTCTGCATAGATAACGTGACCATCGTGGATGGCCTGAACGGGCTCGCCTTCTTTGGCAGCAATCAGCCACCCGCGCCAGCGAATGTCGGCGTTGCGTCGCGCGCCAAACCGGTTCGTGGGTGTGCCCGAGACGGGCATCGGCAGTGCACCCCGGGTGTCGGAAAAGGGTTGTGGCTCAATCAATGGCGAGGGTGATGGAAGGGAAAGCGACTGGAGTTCGTCGAGCAGCGCATTGAGGCGTTGTTGGTCCCGTGTGAGCATGGCCAAGCGCTGCTGGTTATTCCCCAGCTGCGTGTTGATCTCCGCCAAGGCCTGTTGCTGTAAAGCTTGCTGGATTGCCAGTTTTTCTCTGGTTTCGCCCACAAGATCGGTCTGTTGTGCCAGTTTGACTTCCGTTTCGGCAGTGGCATCTCGGTTGCTTTCAATGGCGCTTAGGCCTTGCTCATACTCGGCTAGGATCGTTCGTTGATCCTCGATAATCGTCTGAAAAAACGCGAGGTGGCGGGCAACATCACCAGGGTTGTGATTGCCCAGCCAGACCCGCAAACCGCCGCCTTGCTGTAACACCCATAATTGCTCGATGCTGTCCTCGATGTGGTCACTGCGTTGCTGCTGTGCGGCCTTGAGCTGCGCTCGCTGTGTGTCGAGATGACCCAGTTGGTTTTGTATGGCGACATGCTGGCGGGAAAGCACATGCAGCTGCCCGTCATAAACACCAATCTGGATATCTGCTTCGCGGAGCGTTTCCTGCAAGGTATCGCGGGTTTGCTCCTGCGCGTCCAGCTGCGACTGAATGGCGTCGATCTCGGCTTTGAGGGCGGCGAGTTGTTCCGCGGTCTGATCTGCAGGCTCAGATGACTGTGCCGATAAGTGAGCGCTAAACAGTAAACACGCTGCAAGGTAGCCAACCTGGAGTAACGGGCGGAACGCGAAAACACGGGCCACCTGTGAGGTGCTCAGTGCGTTAAAAGGCTGCGTCCCGACATGGCCTCAGGGATGTCGAGTCCCATCATCGTCAGGACAGTCGGTGCGACATCGGCGAGGATGCCGCCATTGGGGTCCAGCGCGCGCGCTTGTTCACCGATATAAATCAGCGGCACTGGTTCCGTGGTGTGCTGGGTATGGGGCTGGTCATTTTCATAATCCCGCATTTGTTCGCAGTTACCGTGGTCAGCAGTGATCAGGCCTTCGCCACCGCGAGCGAGCAATGCAGCCTCGATCCGGCCAATACACTGGTCCAACGTTTCGACTGCAGCGATAGCTGCTTCATATTGGCCTGTGTGCCCAACCATATCGCCGTTGGCAAAGTTTACGACGATGAAGTCATAGTCGCCGGACTCAATCGACTCTACCAATGAGTCAGTCACTTCTCGGGCACTCATCTCTGGCTTGAGGTCATAAGTCGCGACATCGGGCGATGGAATCAGTAGGCGGGTTTCACCTGCAAAGGTATCTTCGCGACCGCCACTGAAGAAAAAAGTGACGTGCGCGTATTTTTCGGTTTCGGCGATACGCAGCTGGGTCAGCCCTTCATTTGCCAAGACCTCGGCAAGACTGTCTTCCAGGGTGTCGGGGGGAAACGCAACCGGACAGGGCAGGGCGGCGGCGTATTCAGTGGTGGTGACGAGACAAATATCGGGTTGAGCGCCACGGGCAAAGCCAGTGAAGTTCGGGTCTGTTAGCGCCTGTGCCATTTGCCGCGCGCGGTCGGCACGAAAATTCATAAATAGCACCGCGTCACCCTCTGCAAAGGCAGCTGGATCCCCAATCCGCGTGGGCTCGACAAATTCGTCGTCTTCACCCCGTGCATAAGCGGCTTCGAGTGCTGCCAAAGCCGTGGCAGATTGGTGTGCGGCCGCGCCTTGTGTCAGCAAGCCGTAGCTCTTTTCAATGCGCTCCCAGCGATTGTCGCGATCCATCGCCCAGTAGCGCCCACGAACGGAGGCGATCTGCCCAATTCCGAGTGCTTCCAGCGCTGCCTCTGCCCGCTGCAGGGAGGGTGCAGCGCTGCGCGGTGGCATATCCCTGCCGTCGAGAAACGCATGCAGGTAGACACGCTCTGCGCCTCGCGCCGCTGCCAGCCGAAGTGCGGCGAACAGCTGCTCTTCGTGGCTATGGACGCCACCGGGAGAGAGCAATCCCATAATGTGGACCGCTTTCCCTGCTGCGACTGCCGCATCAATTGCCTGCACGTAAGCCTGATTGCTTGCAAACTCGCCATTGGCAATGGCCTGATCGATGCGAGTGATGGATTGGTGCACAATGCGCCCCGCCCCTAGACTCATGTGCCCCACCTCAGAGTTTCCCATTTGCCCTTCGGGCAGGCCGACATCGGGACCGGAACCCGACACCAGCGTATGAGAGGCGTCGCGCCGCAGGCGATCAAGGTTGGGGGTCTGCGCGGCAAGAATGGCGTTGTCTTCGGTCGCCGTGCGGTGACCGAAACCGTCCAGAATGACGAGCAATGTGGTGCGTCGGGGCGTAGACACGGTGCTGGGGGCTCGGGCGACTGAGAGATTCATTGTAACGCGCCGTTGCCGGCGGAGCACTGTCCCAGAAGCATCCCCTGGTAAAAAAGAAAGGTGGAGGTGTCTCGAAGTCAATGAGCGACCCGCCATTATGAGGATAGAGCCGACTGGAGGGTGTTCGATTGAACGGATATACTCGCGCCCCGAACCAAGCGCAGCCACCGCCTCGGTGACGCCGCGCTACCAGACTGCCACCATCAGCGCGGTCATTAGCGAGGCGATGTGTTGGGTGCTTACAGGACAGGAATAGCGTGTCAGCAGATTTAATTTTTCAGTTTTTAGGCGAACAGTGGATTCTGGTCGCGGCCTTGGCCACGACACTGGGCATGCTGATTCTTCATGAGACCCGCAAGGCAGGGCCCGCGTTGTCGATTAGCGAAGCCGTGCAGCTGGTCAATAATGATGAAGGGGTATTCCTCGATATCCGCGACGCAGGCGATTACGCCCGTGGACATATCACGGACGCGCTGCATATTCCGGCGGCAACGTTGGCTAAACGCGCCGGCGAACTGGAAAAATTCCGTGAAAAACCCGTCGTGGTCGTGTGTAAAATGGGGCAGTCTGCAGGCCCTGCGACGAAAACGCTCAGAGCGCAGGGGTTTAGCAGGGCGCAAAAGCTGTCTGGCGGCATGATGGAATGGGATGCGCAAAAGCTCCCGGTTGTCACGCAATGACTGCAGTGGTGATCTACACCACGCGGTGGTGTCCATTCTGCGTTCGGGCAAAGGCATTGCTTGATCAAAAAGGGGTTTCATACCAGGAAATCCCCGTAGATGGTGAGCCCGTCGCGCGACAGCAGATGGCCGAGCGCGCCGGGCAGACCTCGGTGCCGCAGATTTGGATTGGCGAACAACATATTGGTGGTTGTGACGAGCTTTATGGTCTCGAGCGCTCTGGCGGGTTAGACCCGCTGCTGGCGTGACAGGCAGGCGATCATTTCGATTTTGAAAGACAAGGAGAGCCAGCATGGCTGAAGAAGATACCGCAGCCGCTCAGGAAGCAGCCGCACAACAGCAGTTTGTGACCCAGCGCATTTACACAAAGGATATTTCCTTCGAGTCACCCATTACGCCCAATGTCTTTCGGCAGGAGTGGAAGCCGGCAGTCAACGTGGATCTCAACACCAAGAGCAGTCGGGTCGACGAGGAGGGCAACCACGAAGTAGTGCTAACACTGACGATCACTGCCAAACTCGAAGAGCAAACCGCTTTTCTGGTGGAGGTGCAGCAGGCGGGTATTTTCTTCGTGGCGGGAATCGAGGGTGATGCGCTGCGACAGTTGCTGTCGACGGTAGCCCCCACCATTTTATTTCCTTACGCCAGAGAAGCCATAGACAGTCTGGTTGTGAAGGGCGGTTTCCCCGCTTTGATGATTGCACCGGTCAATTTTGACGCGCTGTTCCGTCAGGCAGTGGCGCAGCAGGCCGAAGAAGGTGCGGCGGAGCCCGCTGTTGAGGGCGGTGAAGCACCTCCCGAGGGCGCCACCCACTGATTGCCCCAGCCAGTAATCAGTCTGCTGGCAAATCGAGATCCTTGATTTTACGGGTGAGGGTGTTTCTACCCCACCCGAGGAGTTCCGCGGCCTCTGCTTTACGTCCCCCGGTGTGTTGGAGCGCCGCCTCGATCATGATGGTCTCAAATAGCGGCAGGGCCTGACGCAAGACGTTTGACTGACCTTCGGACAGCTGTCGATTCGCCCAGCTGGCGAGCTGCTCGTGCCAGGTTTCGGCGTCGTTTTTCGGGCTGGTGGCGCTGTGCTGTAAGAGCTCCGGCGGAAGATCCGATCGCAGCACCTCTCTCCCTGCCGCCATGACGGTGAGCCAGCGGCAGGTGTTTTCAAGCTGCCTGACGTTGCCCGGCCACGGCAACTGGGTCAGAACGTTCAGTGCTTCTTCAGAGAGTGCTTTGGTTTCGACTCCCAGCTCATTGCTGGCAGCGGCCAAAAAGTGCATCAGCAAACGGGGGATGTCCTCGCGCCGCTCAGACAGCCGTGGGACGTGAATTCGAATGACGTTCAGGCGGTGAAACAGGTCCTCGCGAAACGCACCCGTCTCCACTAATGATTCAAGCTTCTGATGGGTCGCGGCGATAATACGGACGTCCGCCTTGATCGAGTCAACGCCCCCGACACGGAAAAACTCGCCATCCTGCAGAACGCGCAGCAGCCGGGTTTGCGTGGCAGCGGGCATATCGCCGATTTCATCGAGAAACAGTGCGCCGCCGCGAGCCTGCTCGAAGCGACCCTCGCGACGGTTGTTGGCACCCGTGAAGGCGCCTTTTTCATGCCCGAATAGTTCTGATTCCATCAGCTCCTGGGGTATCGCGGCCATATTCAGCGCGACAAAAGCATTGTTTGCGCGCGGGCTGTGCCGGTGCAGTGCGCGCGCAACCAGCTCCTTACCGGTGCCCGATTCACCATTAATCAGCACGGTAATATGGCTTTGCGCAAGACGCCCGATGGCGCGGAAAACTTCCTGCATAGCGGGCGCGTTGCCGATGATCTCTGCGGACTGGTTCTCGCTGTTGCTATGGTCTGTTTGGGTGCCCTGTGAGCGCTGAGACTGCGCGCGAGTGACGGTGGCGACCATCTCGTCAATATCAAAGGGTTTGGGTAGATACTCAAATGCGCCTTCTTCATAGGAGTTCACGGCACTGTCGAGATCTGAGTGTGCGGTGGTGATGATCACCGGCAGATCGGGCTGTTGAGCCTTGATCTGGGACAGCAGGACGATGCCGTCCATGCCCGGCATTCTAATGTCACTCACTACGACCATGGGCTCCTCCTGAGCCAGTGCATCCATGACATCGTTGCCGTTCTCAAACGCGCGGCAGCTGAGGCCCGCTTTTGACAGTGCCTTCTCCATTACCCAGCGAATAGAACTGTCGTCGTCGACGATCCATACCTGCTCAGTCACTGGCATCTTGGGTCTCCATGGGTAGCAGTAGGGTGAAGCAGGTCTCACCTGGCACGCTTTGCACTTGAATGAGCCCACCGTGTTGATTGGCGATGCGCTGCGCGATGGATAACCCAAGACCCGTTCCCTGCGCGTTACCCGTTACCATGGGTAGAAACAATCTTGGGAGCATCTCTTTGGCAACGCCGGGGCCGTCATCCGAGACTTGCAGTGCGCAAACGAGTTTGTGGCGGTTGCCGCCGACGGTGAACTGCCTGTGCACCCGGGTACGCAAGGTAATCACGCCATCTGACCCGCAGGCCTGCCAGGCGTTGCGAACCAGATTGAGCACCGCTTGGGTCAGCTGGCCCCCATCGGCCAGAAAATCTGGCAGGCTCGGGTCGTAATCACGCCCAATGCACAGCGTGCCTTTCGATTCCGCTTCAATCAGCTGGCGCACGTGCTCGGTGACTTCGTGGATATTGGTGAGTTCGGACTCCAGACGCTCCCGGGGGCCGAGCATGCGATCCACCAGCGTCCGGAGTCGGTCAACTTCAGAAATAATAATGTCGGTGTATTCATGCAGATTGGGGTTGGCGAGTTCTCCAGCCAGGAGCTGGGCAGCACCGCGAATCCCCCCCAGCGGATTTTTCACTTCGTGGGCCACCCCCTTCATGATTTCTTTCAAAGACGCCTGTGCTTGCCACTCACTCTCGTCGCGGCTGATAGCCTGTAACCGGTCGACCATATTGAGCTCGACCAGCAGGCAACGGTTGCCAACGGTTCCCGCGATCGGGCTCAGCGTAATGTCGACAGTCCGCTCCTGCCCCATTCGTGTGGTCAGGGGAATCGCACGTCGCACCATGGGGTAATTGTCGGACAGCGCTTGATATAAAAGCGGGTACCACTCGTTGGATTCGTCGAGCAACTCCTTCAGAGGGCTACCCACCGCGCGACTGGCCGACACTTCCATCAAGGTTTCTGCCGACAGGTTCAGCGCCTGAATGTGGAGATCAGCGTCCAATAAAATAACGCCGGTGGCCAGCAGATCCAGCTGGTACTCAGCGGTTAAGTCCGCGAGGGATTCGGCGGCCATCACGTTATGGCTTCACTATGGGCCGCATGACGTACACCGTTCGCTGTCCCGATGCGTCTAGCTGCCGACCTGCGCCCGTCAGGCGCACCACCCGCAGCTGATGTGCTCCGCGATAGACATTGGTGAGTTGCCAGATCGGTATTCGCTGGGGCGCGCCGACGGGTTCTCCATCGAGCAGTAACGACAGCCTCTCGTCACCCTTCATTGCCGGGCTCAATGACGCCTCGACAGTGAAGTTTCCGGGACCCATTGGAATAGTGGCGTTTTCGGCTGGCGTGACAATGCGGGTGTCGTAACGGATTGGCTCACTGGGTTCGCCGGCCTTGGAAATCGGCTCAGCGGTGGAGACGGCCTTGGCGGTGTTGGTGGGATTCAACGTCTGCGCCTCTACCTGCACCTGCCCATTACCCCGAGGGGTGTCGGTGAAGGTCACATTACCGTCTTCGTCGGTCACCCGATAAACCGGCTGCGCTGCCAGATCGGCCCCAATGCAGAGCCATAGCGCACCGCACAACAGTCGCCCGGCGGGGAAACTCAGATACGGCTTGTCATCATTGCGTCGTGTCACGGTATCTCTCGGGATGCTGCCTTGTTACGCCACGGCTTGTAATGCCCCGCTTTGGTGCGAACCGCCGCGGGTGGGGGCCAGAGAAACAAAAGCCCGCATAACGCGGGCTTTTGCTCTGTTGACCGTGGCCTGAGTGATCTGCCTTACAAAGAGTAGTACAGGTCAAATTCGACCGGGTGAGTGGTCATATTCAGCCTCTCGACGTCCTCACGCTTGAGTTCGATGTACGCATCGATCATATCGTCAGTGAACACACCACCCGCGGTCAGGAAGTCCCGATCTGCCGCGAGTGCGTCCAGCGCCATTTCCAGACTGGAGGCCACCGTGGGGATATTCGCGGCTTCCTCTGCTGGCAGGTCGTAAAGATCCTTGTCCGCGGCGTCACCGGGGTGGATCTTGTTCTGAATGCCGTCGATGCCCGCCATCAAAAGCGCCGCAAAGGCGAGATAAGGGTTGGCAGTCGGGTCGGGGAAGCGCACTTCGATACGCTTACCTTTTGGTGAAGGCTCATAGGGGATACGAATCGACGCTGAGCGATTGCGTGCTGAGTAGGCCAGCATGACGGGCGCCTCAAAGCCGGGGACTAACCGCTTGTAGCTGTTGGTCGATGCATTCGTAAAGGCATTGAGTGCCCGCGCATGCTTGATGATGCCGCCGATGTAGTAAAGCGCGGTGTCAGAAAGGCCTGCGTATCCGTCTCCGGCAAAGGTGTTGTCGCCGCCCTTGGCGATTGACTGGTGCACGTGCATACCCGAACCGTTGTCTCCCACCAGTGGCTTGGGCATGAATGTCGCGGTCTTGCCATAGGCATGCGCCACATTGAGCACGCAGTACTTAAGGATCTGCACTTCGTCGGCCTTGGAGACTAGCGTGTTGAACTTAATACCGATCTCACATTGTCCAGCGGTACCCACCTCGTGGTGATGAACCTCGACATCCAAACCCATTTGCTCCATCGCAGAGCACATGGCAGCCCGAATGTCGTGCAAGGAGTCGACGGGCGGAACAGGGAAGTAGCCTCCTTTAACGCCAGGTCGGTGGCCTGTATTGCCGTCTTCAAACTCGAGGTTTGATGACCATGCCGCTTCTTCAGCATTGATGGCGTAGCTGGCACCGCTCATGCCGGCACTCCATTTCACGTCATCAAATACGAAAAACTCTGGCTCGGGGCCGAAGAACGCCGTATCACCCAGGCCGGTTGAGGTGAGATAGGCCTCTGCTTTTTTAGCGATGCTTCGCGGATCTCGGTCGTAGCCTTGCATGGTGGTCGGCTCGACAATATCGCACCGCAGAATCACAGTGGGATCGTCAGTGAAGGGATCCAGGATGGCCGTACTGTCGTCGGGCATCAGGATCATGTCGGACTCGTTGATACCTTTCCATCCAGAAATGGACGAGCCGTCAAACATCTTGCCGCCCTCAAAGAAATCTTCATCCACCACACTGGAAGGAATCGAGACGTGCTGCTCCTTTCCTTTGGTGTCGGTGAATCGCAGATCCACCCAGCTAATATCATTTTTGCTGATTAAATCGAGCGTGCGCTCTGACATGTCTTTTTCCTCCGGTAGTCACTTTCCCAGCACTGACTGGGTGGTAAAAATTCAGAAAGTGCATGGGCACTGGCTGAGCCCATAAAATAGTGCAAGCATCGTGCCAACTTTTGCGCTGCCACGGAAAGCGCTTAACCAATTGTTTTAATTGAATAATATGTTTTCTTTTGGGCAGGTCTTATCTTGTGATTGCACTATAATAGTGCAATGCTCTCGATATGTGAACTATCTTGGTGCAAAAAAGGTCGCGCTGTAAAGTAAACCGGTTCGCCAGTGCTGGTGTACACTCCGCGCGCGCCCGCCACCCCCCTCATTATTCACAGCCCGGATTCTGTATGAAAGCGCTCCGCAACATCGCCATTATCGCCCACGTTGATCATGGGAAAACCACGCTCGTTGACTGCCTGCTGCAGCAATCTGGCACGCTGGATCGCAAAAGTGCGGGCGCCGAGCGCATCATGGATTCCAATGATCAGGAGCGTGAGCGGGGCATTACCATTCTCGCCAAGAACACGGCCATCAATTGGAACGATTATCGGATCAACATTGTGGATACCCCCGGACACGCTGACTTCGGTGGCGAAGTGGAGCGGGTGTTGTCGATGGTCGACTCTGTGTTGCTATTGGTTGATGCGGTCGATGGACCCATGCCGCAAACGCGGTTTGTCACGTCAAAAGCGTTCGAACGGGGTCTCAAACCCATCGTGGTGGTCAATAAAATTGATCGGCCGGGCGCGCGGCCCGATTGGGTGGTGGACCAGGTTTTTGATCTCTTTGACACCCTCGGTGCGACCGAGGAGCAGCTCGATTTTCCGGTGATTTTCGCTTCGGCGATTAATGGTGTGGCAGGAGAAGACTACGACGATATGTCGGCAGATATGTCGCCACTGTTTCAGGCCATTGTTGATAAGGTCGCCCCGCCCGAGGTCAATGCAGAGGGCGCGTTGCAGTTGCAAATATCGGCGCTCGATTACAACAGTTACGTGGGTGTCATCGGCGTTGGTCGCATTACCCGCGGTGTCCTGACCCCCAATACATCAGTTGCGGTGGTCGATCGAGAAGGCGGTGCACGCAATGGCAAGGTGCTTCAGGTCATGGGGTATATGGGTCTGGAGCGGGTTGACGCCGACCGCGCCGAAGCGGGCGATATTGTCTGTGTGACGGGCATCGACGCACTCAATATTTCCGATACGCTTTGCGATCCCGCCGAACCCGAAGCACTGCCGCCGCTGACCGTGGATGAACCTACGGTCAGTATGACCTTTCAGGTTAACGACTCGCCTTTCGCTGGCCGCGAGGGGAAGTATGTCACCTCACGCAACCTCAAAGAGCGCCTCGAACGCGAATTGATTCACAACGTGGCGCTGCGGGTGGAGCAGGGTGATGGGCCCGACAAGTTTAAGGTATCAGGCCGCGGTGAGCTGCATCTCTCAGTGCTGATTGAAAATATGCGTCGGGAGGGATTTGAGCTCGGCGTATCGCGACCTGAGGTGATTCAGAAGGAGATCGACGGTGTGACCTGCGAACCGTATGAGCATCTGGTCATTGATTGTGAGGAAGTCCATCAGGGCGGAGTGATGGAAGAGCTGGGTATACGCCGTGCCGAGCTCAAGAACCTGATCACCGATGGGGCTGACCGAGTCCGCCTTGAGTTCATCGTACCCGCTCGTGGCTTGATCGGGTTTCGTTCTCAGTTCCTGACCTTAACCTCGGGCTCCGGCATTATGACCCACGTGTTTGATCACTATGGGCCGGTAGCGAAGTCGGAGCTGGGGGCCCGTAATAACGGCGTGTTGGTATCGATGGTATCGGGTAAGACGCTCGC
>ERZ802830.4231-NODE-4231-length-11632-cov-10.761_pt1 | contig 11632 bp, 10 predicted proteins | sample MGYA00345654_ERZ802830 | MGnify/ENA primary metagenome ERZ802830 (study PRJEB30503, sample SAMEA104212375) | marine metagenome | biome: Westerlies Biome; feature: [SRF] surface water layer (ENVO:00010504) within the epipelagic zone...; material: water...
GCGAGTGAGGGGATGGTTTCGCTTAGGCCCGTGAGTGGGTCAGTAACAAGAACGTTGTTGAGGGTCTGATTGCCTGAATTGGTGACAGTGATCTGGTAATTGATGACATCACCGACCTGGTTGGCGAGGCCATCACCAATGGGATCAACAGAGAGGACGGTTTTGTTGATGCCGAGCAGAGGGGTCTGCTCAGGGAATACCTCTCCTTGATCAGACGTATCTGTTTCTAATTCAGCTTGGTCAAGCGTGGCTGTTTCTAATTCAGCAAGAGCTTGTTGAATATCAGGATTATTTGTGTCCAATACATTGCCGGAAAGTATTGTTGCGGCAAGTGAAGCTGGAACGAGTATAATGAGATTTCCAGTATCAAATCCTGCAGTTCCTAGTGAAAGATTGCCGCCTCCATTTCCCAATGGCTGAAGAACAGGGTCTGCTCCATTCAGTACTTGTACGTTTGGTGGTGGAAGAGCATCAACATTTTCAGAGTATCCTTGATAATCGCGAAGTGATATGGGTGTCCACCCCTCCTTATTGATTATTGTATTGGTTTCAGTGTTCTTCTGATTAGAGCCAAGCAGGGCGGCAGCCAGTTGGTCACGTTGCTCTTGTGCCGAAAAATCTTCAAACACTTGTCAACACAAGGTCTACCTTACTACTTAAAGTAATCGCTCGAGTTCTTAAGTCAACTGATTACCAGGAAGTTTACACTCCAGGGATCATCAGCATCTGATTGGGTGTCGAATTGTAAATAGACTACAGGCTTGATGGCCTTCAATACCCTGCCCATCATAACAAATATGAAGCTTGAAACTGAGTTAACTGAATTAATTGGTTTCTCGGAATGCTGATCCTACGGTACGCGTAAATGGCTGCAAGAGGTAACGCAAAACACTCCTTTGTTGGCCTTTGATATCTCCGATAAGTGGCATTCCGGACTGTATGGTTAACTTCTTGTCGTTTATATCTAGATATTGATGATCTAAGCTTGCTCTGGCTAAGTAGTAGTACTTACCTGTGACTGGATCTTGAACCGTTGTGCCTGCGATGGAAGTAATCTTACCAGGCATGGTTCCATAGATACTAGAATCGAAAGGCAGTAAGTTAATATCGACTTTTTGACCAATACTAACGAAACCGATATCTTTTGAAGGGACTCGCAATTCTACAATCTTACTTCCCTGGTTGGGTACGACTTGCAGAACAACTGCTCCAGGTCCTACGACTGAACCTGGTGCTTTATATCGAAGATCACTCACAACTCCATCCACAGGCGAAATGATTTTGGTGCGTTCGAGTTGATTTTTGATTTTATTTATATTTTTGCTGATGACAGCCTCTTCTCCCACGAGCTCAGCAATTTTGGAATTATTTTCAAATATCATTCCCGATTCTAATCCTCTTAGATTTGCCTCAGCTTGTTTCAGTGCTTTTTGAGCTTCATTTCTTGCGCCTATCATTTCGGCAAGTTTGCCTTGAGCTGTTACCATTTGTAGTTTTGAAGCAGCACCTGAATCTGTCAACGAATCCCACATTCTTATTTCTTGACGTTGAAACATTATTTGTTCACTAAGTCCCGCGACTTCTGCTTTCTTTTCTGCTACTGAAGCCTTCGCGGCATCAATTTGGTCTGATTTATTTTCTAATCGACTAGTTAATAATTTTTGCTGAGACAATGTAACTTTGTCATTGCTATTAGACGAACCATCGAGGATCTTTTGCCCTTTAATTGCTGATCTTAGCTGTATTTGCTGTAAGACAAGATTGTCTAATTCTTGAATGGCTGCATCGTAAGCACTACCTACAAGCTGAGGGTTTAACTCGAGCAAAACCTCTCCTTTTCTCACCTGTTGGCCATTATCAACATTGACTGAGGATACTATTCCTCCTTCAAGGTGCTGAATAATATTTACCGACCCTTTTGGTACAACTTCACCTGATGCCTCAATAACTTGAGTTATGGGTGTCAATGCTGCGATTGGAAAAAATAATATTACTGCACCACTTAGGTAATATAATCCACGTATTAAGTGATGATTACTTGCTTTTTCTTCCAGATCTAATGCTTGTGTAAGACGGTGACTACCCATTAAAGACGTCAAGTCATTTTGATCAATTCTTCGATGTTTTCTAAGCCATAGTTTTTGACTTTTTTTACTTGTCGCTTGTGAATCACCTGTAGAGATACCCTCCGAGTCGTTGATTTTTGATGTGCTTGAGGAAGAGTTGACTTGGTTTTTCATAATCAAAAAATTTGGATCAGTTACAGTGGAGTTAATTGAATTTATGCATTTTGCTGTAGACGTTTTCGTAAATCTTCCGTTGAACCCTGGAAAGTGGTTAATCCATTGTCCAAAATGCATATTTGATTTGCTTGCTCTAATATATGATGATTATCAGTTGCTATGAGTATACTTCGCATTTTTCCTGAGAGTTCTGACTGACACAAAGTGGGAAGTATATCCATAAAACTATCAAATTGTTCTGCTGATAGGCCCTGTGTAAAATCATCAATAAGAAGGATTGGCGTATCCTTGATCAGGGCTTGTGCAAGAGCCAACATTTTTTTAACCCCTTTTGGAAGCTGGTAAAAAATAGATTCACTCATCGATGTATTTAAACCTTTTGGCAGCGCTTCTATATACGTTGAAATTTGTAGTTTATTAAGAATTAGATGAATCTGCTGCAACGAAACGTCGGTATTCATTGCTGAAAGGTTTGTAAGGATAGTACCTGGAAGTAGTTTTGTATTTCCCATTACAAGTGATATATTCTTTTGGATTGTTTCTGTACTGAATTGTCGATAATCCCTTCCGTCAAACAATAATGTTCCTTGTGTTAGAGGGCAAATTTGATTAATTACCCCTATTAAGGTGGATTTACCACACCCTGATTTGCCTGTAACGGCAATTATTTCTCCTGGATTAATTTTAATAGAAGCACGTGTGAGTGCATATATATTCTGCTTTCCAATTTTGCAGGCTGCTGTATCTAGAATGATGCCTCCAAAGAGTTGCGGATCATTCATTGATGAGTTAACTAGCTTTGTGGTTCGTGTTTTTAAGAATTGGTCTAGTTTCTTAAATTGCCTACGCATGAGACCGAAACGTAAAACGGCATTCATCAGTTGTTGAAATGGTGTAAATACTCTCCATACAAAAAACATTGCCGCAATTAGTGTTCCCAGTAGTTCTGCATTTGTTGGATTTGAGTAGGCAATCCAAACTCCTGTTGATATTGTTAGAATACTTGCAAGTTGCGACGATGTGTTGACTAGAATCTGCAAACGACCTATTTGACGATTGATCGAAAGTGAACTATTGGTACTTTCTGCAGACAATCCACGTAATCTTTGAATCCAAACCCATTCAAGATTTGATTGCTTTATTTCTAAGAATCGATGAACCAACTCGTCTTGAGCTTCTGAAACGCTAATCTCGCTGTTAATATTGATCTTACCTGCAGTATCATAATATTTTCCTAATAATAAGACTAATAATGCCGTTATAGCCATTATCGTAACGGGTACCAAGACTAGTAACCCAGCAATTAAATAAATTGCTATCAAATAAATGATTACAAAAGGAAAATCAAGAAGAGCTGGCCCTAATGAATTATGTAAATAAGTCATTAAGGAGTCAAGGCTTCTCTGTTGATTTTTAAAATTTTTTGAACCAAGTATTGAACTTTGATTTTGATCTAAATTAAGTGATTTTTGAATGATCTTCAAGCCTAGAATTGCCTCAAGTCGAGCAACAATTTCTGACAGTTCTTTACTTCTCCATTGCCTTAAATTCCAATCTACAAAGAATAATAGTGTCACTCCTATATACATACCACTGCCTGTTAGAAATCCCTGACTAGGAATTACTTGATTGTAGACAACCCTTATATAGAAAGGAACTAACAATGCAAGTACTGATATCGCAAAACTAATGCGATATAGTTTCAAAATTCTGCTGCGAAATCTATAAATAACTTCTTGAATAAGCGTTGTTTTCCCTTTATTCTCGTCAAATTCTCTGAATATTACTATTGTACCACCATCCTCCTCAATAAGGTCTAGTTTTTTTTGATCACTTATGTTTGCAGCTATTAATTGATTACTTTGGTCTGAGTAAATGACATAAGGGATTTGATAGGTGCTTAGATATAGTGCAGGTAAACTTGCGGAGTTAAGTTGATCCCAACTATTCAATTCTTCTTGAATGCTTGTGTAACCAAGTTTAAACATTATATTTCGAGCATCGACAAGATCCATGTTTGATGGATCATTGCCAAATAAATCTAACAATTTACTTTGGTTGCCAATCCAATTCATTTTTTGCAGTAAAAGTCTTATACAGAATGACAATGGTGCATCAGTTGATAAAGTAAGATCTCGAAGTAATTGCGAATTTTTTGTTAATTGTGAATTATTTGGTAATTGATTGCTCATTGAAGTACCTCCTTAGATGTTTCTTGTAGATACAATGATTTTTTTGTAATTTTAGAAAAAACAGGACCTCCTCCTCCGATTAAAACAATTTTGCCGAGCTCACATCTTTTTAATATTTTCTCGAGTCTATCAACAAATTGTTTGCCGTAGGAGTAGTTTGATAAATCGATCATTATTAATTTGGGATCTTGACTTAATGCTGTGACAATGTGGGCAATTGCTTCTGTATCTCGAGAAAGTGTATTTGACGTAGTATCACTCATTTGTGTATTGTAACCATCAGGTAGTTTTCTAACTTCTTCATCAAGTCCGCTGAGCATTGACCAAAAAAGTGCAAGTCTACGGTTTTTCTTAAATTGGAACCCTGTTAAATTTTCTAGTAAAGTACCCTTAAAAAACGATCGTGAGGGATCAATATATGTAATATATTCTTTTAGATAATCGCTTGAAATTTCTTCCACATTGATATCATTGATTAATAACCCATTGCTTTGTTTGATTCCTGCAATCTCCAAAAATATATGACGAGTGTTTTCACCGTGGAGTTGATCTTTAATTAATATTATCTCACCCTCCTCTGCGGTTATGGCGATATCTTTGTTTCTATTGATCTTTATATAATGCCAGTCTCCTATTGATTTCTTCCCTGGTTTTGATGTTATTGGTATTGACATTAATGATTTATATTCATCCCTTGAATGGGCTATCCGACGGTAGCTGTTCAATAGATTCATTGCTTGCTGCCATGGAGTAAGAATTTTGCCAAGAAGAAGAATTGAAGCTGCCAGTGCACCTACACTCAAATTATCTGTAATAACTAAGAATGCACCCAATGTGATTCCTGTCGAGAAAGTTAGCTGTCCAGTTAAGGAACCAAAGGCTTGGAATATACCGGACTGTTGATTTTGTCGCATACGTTCGTGTGCACGCCTGTCTTGATAAATTTCACTCTCCACAATCATTTTTTGTTGAAGTCCGTTAGCCTTGATTAAGTCCGCCGCTTCAATTACTTCCTCATGAAACGACCGTGTTTGTAAATCGATTAGATCGCGAGAACGCGATATCTCCTCATACTCTTTGGAGAATTTGAATGCTTTGAATAAATAGATTGCGATACCTCCTATGGCCGCAAATCCGACAGCACCCCCAATCACAAAGAGCACGATAATGAATAAAACTGAAAACATCAAATCAATGGCTGTTATTAGAGATTGCAGAGAACTTTCGTCCTTGAGTACATTAATTGCTGATAATCTCTGGATGTGTTGTGTTGGACTAAGATTAAAAAAATCATTCATGTCTATCTGTAAAAAATGTGAGATTGCTTCGAGCCTCTTTTTGTGATCAATTCTTGCGCCTCCATCTCCAATCAAGGACAGTCGAACGGATTTGATCCATCCATTGATAATCATCAGTGTGACGACAATCACTGTCAGTACGATTAGGCTTGATACGGATTCTGAAGGTAGAATCGAGGTGTAGACAATGTTAATGTATAAAGGCGATGCAAGCTCTAAAATATTGATGATGATTGAAGCTACTATTATCGGTTTTAATTGGTAGCTTTCCCAATTTGTTTCTTGTAATGGGCTGATGTTTTTTTGATTGAGAAAATTAATTAATGATCTGGTTGGTTTCGATACAGCTGGGTGCAGATATTTCATTAATTTACTATTAAGCGATTGGTGTTTTGATTTCATTGCTCCGGCAAGATTGACGGTTACCACCGATCATGTTTATTACTTTCTATATTAGCTTTTGGTGCTGTTTATTCAACCTCGCCTTTCATCGATTTTTGTCAGCTTTTCGGCACATCATCGGGCTTGTCTTTGGCTTGATCGTTCTTTTATTCTGCATAACTTTTGTTTGCTTTTGCTGAATGAGCTGTTCTGGCCTAGATTGCAATTGATTTTGACAGGTTCCTTTTGTATCGCTTTCTCCTGCCTGGACCACGTTGCCAGCTCGAGCTTGTTGGTTTAGGTGTTGGTCGCGAGCTTAGTTTTCAAATTCTAGGTCCTTCAACAGAGGCCTCTTTCGTTGAGGAGTTGATCTGTCAACACTTTGGTTCTTTGAGAGTTCTCCCTAAGTCTTTGTTTTTGTTTTTAGTCCAAGATCCCTGGATTGGTGAATTTTTTCAAGCCCCTGAGCTTGTTAGTGGTGACCTTGAGGCGATTGATATTTCCTTAATGCCTTGCTTTTCTGATCAGCCACTTGGATTGAAGCTCGTTGAGGCAGGGGTTTTGGATAAGAATGAGTTGGATCAGCTCTTGCTTCAGTATCAATCCCTTTCAACTCAGTTTCGTTTTGGCGAATTCTTGAGGCTTAATCACCGAATTCCACATGGTGTCATACGTTTTTTCCTTGAACCAGATTTTTTCCAACGTCAAGGATTTAATCAGATGCCTTTAGGCCAACGACTTTGTTCTTTAGGTCTCATCGAAAACCGTGATCTCATTTCCGCGTGTCAGCAAGAGCAAGATATTGGTGGTGCTCTCGCTGAGACCTTAATTAACAGGGGTTTTATCTCGCCTGTGACTGCAAACTTTTTTCAAGCCGTTTATGTCGATGAAACGGGTCGGGTCCATCTCAGTGAAAGCCCTGTGTAAGTTTTTGATGTTTTTTTTGATGGGGTAGTATTAATGAGATCACTTCTTGTTGTCAGTTATTGCCTTTGTTCCTCGTCTTTGCTTTATCTATAAGTTTTTTATTATTGACGAGGCGGTTTTCTAGTTTGCTTTAGATTTCCTTCTTGATGCATCGCTCATTGCACAGTTGCTCAAGGCTCATTCTCCCTGTTATTTTAAGTCTGTTTTTCGCCCATATTGTGTAAAGCCTGTCGACGAAGTATCCGATTAATGGCCATGTTGTTGGTTTATAAATCCAGCCTAAATTGATGAGTTTGTACGCTTCGCGAAATACGGCTACATCCTTTAAGATAGTTCCATCTGAGCGGATTGCATGAATTCGTTCCATTGCTTGCCGATATGTGATGTTTTGAAAGTGTTCGGGCGAATACTCAGTTTCATTCACATCCACAAATTTTAGCCTTTCCCATTGATCTCGTCTTTGGAGAAAGTCCACTTCTCTGAGGCAGAGTGGGCAACCGCCGTCGTAAAGGATTGTGAGTTCGATGCCCGTTCTCATGCAGATTAAGTGAATTGATCCTTTCTAGCGAATTCCTTCATGGCTTTCGTTTGATTGCAGCCCCCATGCTCACCACCTGATGGATCGGACCAACATCGTGCACCCGCAAGACATGCACGCCTGCGGCCTGGGCACGTGCGCAGACTGCAGCAGTCCCCCAGATGCGTGCTTTAGGTCGTGGCTGGTTCAAGACCGCGCCGATGAAGCGTTTTCGAGATGGGCCCAGTAACAAGGGAATGCCATCGTGTTGAAGTTCTTCGAGCTGGCGGATTAGCTCCAGGTTCTGTTCATTGTCTTTCGCAAATCCCAGCCCTGGATCCCAAATCAGTTGCGCCTGATTCACCCCTTCGTTCAGGGCTTGCTTGGTGCGATCTCTCAGTTCTCGCCGCACTGCGTTCACCACACCCTCCGTCCCGTAATTGGTGCAAGAGTCCATCGTTGCGCTGTTTCCCCGGCTGTGCATCAACACATAAGGACATCCCGCTTCAGCAATGAGCGGAAGCATGGCTGAATCGTGGAGGCCTCCGCTGACATCATTGATCCAGTCGGCACCTGCATCGAGTGCCGCTGAAGCCACAGCAGCCAGGAATGTGTCGACGGAAATGATCACATCGGGATGGGCGTGTCTGATCGCTTTGAGGCAGGGGATCAGACGTCTGAGTTCCTCTTCCGCACCCACTTCGTCGGCCCCAGGTCGCGTGCTTTGAGCACCAAGATCGAGCACATCGGCTCCATCACGGATCTGTCGATCGGCTTCTCTTGTGGCCTGATCCTCACCGTTGAATTGGCCTCCATCACTGAAGGAGTCTGGGGTGAGGTTGATCACACCCATCACAGCCGGTTTTTGTCCCCAGCAGGTGGGATGGCGCATCGCTCGCTCAGGCTTTCTGGTAGTTCGCGATTCTCGCGAAGCCCTCCGGGTCTAGTGATGCTCCACCGACCAGCACACCATCAATGTCGCTCATGCCCATGAGCTCATCGATGTTTGCCGGCTTCACCGAACCTCCGTACTGAATGATCAGATCAGGTGAACCCACCCAGCTTCGAATCAGTCCACAGATTCGATTCGCCTCCGCGGACTCACAGGTTTTTCCCGTACCGATAGCCCAGATTGGTTCGTAGGCCACGACCAACCGAGCCGGATCGAGACCTTCAAGGCCCTGTTCCACCTGTCGACGGATGACTCGTTCCGCCTCACCACGGCTGCGTTGCTCATCGCTCTCGCCTACGCACACGATGGGGATCAGGTCGTGAGCTTGCGCTGAACGAGCCCTGTGATTGATCTGTTCGTCACTTTCGCTGAAGTATTTACGAGGCTCGCTGTGGCCAACAATGGCGTAACGCACGCCATGCTCCTGAAGCATCGCTGGTGAGATCTCGCCTGTGTAGGCCCCGTGGCCTTCCCAGTGCACATTTTGACTCGAGATTTCAACCCGACTCCCAGCTCCCACAGTCGCCAATGTGCTGATCGCGGTGAAGGGCGGTGCCACCACCAAGTGACGGTCATCCGGGGTCTCAGCGATCAGGGGTAGGAACGTACCCATCCAGTCCCGGGTCTGGGCACAGGTCATGTGCATCTTCCAGTTGCCTGCGATCACCGGTTTGCGCACGCTTGCGTCCTCTGCTATTCAGCAGCAGCCAACTTAAGGCCCTGCCTGAGGCTCTTCAGGGACTGTGGCGGTTTCTCCTCCAAGTTCGACTTGATCTCCCGCGGCCAGCTGCCTGCCTCGTCGGGATTCCACAATGCCGTTGACCAGCACCTGGCCATCGCGGATACGCAGTTTGGCCTCGCCTCCTGTGGAAACCCATCCCTGCCATTTGAGGAACTGATCGAGCTTCATCAGGGCAGTGCGTCTGGTTGCCATTGATAGTGTGCACCGATGCTGACCCCTTCCGAAGCCGGATTCCGCAGACTTCTTCCCCTCCTGCGGCCGCATTCCGTCCAGTTGCTTTGGGGTGCGCTCAGCATGATCCTTTTTGTTAGCAGCTGGCCGCTGTTGATGAATCTGGTGGGGCGCCTGATCCCTGCTCTTGGCTCCGGTGATTTGTCGATCGTGCTCCCAGTGATCGGGCTCGTTCTTGTGGTGTTTCTGCTCCAGAAGTTGGCTCAGTTTGCTCAGGATTCTTTGTTGGCCGGTCCGGCACTGCAAGTGAGCCAGAGCCTGCGCAGGGATCTCTTCCGGCAGCTGCAGCAGGTGGAACTCGGTGCCCTGGAGAAGCTCTCAGCGGGGGACCTCACGTATCGGCTGACTGAAGACGCGGACCGTGTCAGTGAAGTCATCTACAAAACTCTCCACGACACGATTCCCAGTGCCCTTCAGCTTCTGGCTGTTCTGGGTTACATGCTGTGGCTCGACTGGAAACTCACCCTGGCGATTTTTTTGCTGGCGCCGCTGATCATTTGGTTGATCAGTCTGTTTGGTGGGAGGGTCATGGCTGCCACCGAACGCAGTCAGAAAAAAGTCAGTGAGTTGGCAGGGCTTCTCGGCGAGGCGATTGAGGGTTTGCCTCTAGTGCGGGCCTTTGCCGCCGAACCTTGGTTGCAGGGCCGCTTTGAACAGGAGATCGATCAGCACAGGAGGGCCCGCTACAACACCTACCGGCTGGTTGCCTTGCAACATCCGGTTGTTGGCATCATCGAAGTGCTAGGCATTGCGGTGGTTCTCGTTCTCGCTGCTTACAGGCTGAGCAATGGAGACCTCGACAGCAAGGGTCTCACCAGCTACGTGACCGGTCTTGTGGTGCTGATCGACCCCATCGCTCATCTCACCACGAATTACAACGAGTTTCAGCAAGGTCAGGCTTCGTTGCGACGTCTGAGGGCGATCGAGAAAGAGCCTTCAGAGCCCGCCGATCCCGATCCTGCTCTTCCCCTTGATCGGCTCCGTGGCGATCTCGTGTTCAAGAACGTGCAGTTCGGTTATCGCCTTGATCAACCCGTTCTGCATGACCTCAATCTGACCATTGAAGCGGGAAGCGTTGTGGCCCTGGTCGGTCCTTCGGGGGCCGGCAAGAGCACACTGTTTTCACTGGTGCTGCGCTTCAACACGGCACAGAGCGGCCAGGTTCTGCTGGACGGCAAGAATCTGGCTCAAGTGAAGGCCCGGGACCTGCGCCAGCAGGTGGCCCTGGTTCCGCAGCGCAGCAGCGTGTTCTCAGGCACTATCGCCGAGGCGATTCGCTTCGGTCGCGCGTCGAGCCAAGAGCAGGTGGTGGAAGCGGCCCGTCTGGCCAATGCCCACGATTTCATTATCAACCTCCCGGAGGGATACGCGACCCATCTGGAAGAGAGGGGTACCAATGTGTCCGGGGGACAGCTTCAGCGCATTGCCATCGCCCGCGCCGTTCTTGGAGACCCTGCGGTGATGCTGCTTGATGAAGCCACCAGTGCTCTTGATGCTGAAGCGGAAGCAGCAGTTCAGGTTGGTCTTCGCCAGGCCATGCGGGGGCGCACGGTGCTGGTGATCGCTCACCGTCTGGCAACCGTACAAGAGGCGGATCGGATCGTTGTTCTCGAGAAGGGTTCGATCATCGAGCAGGGAACGCACGATGCTCTGATGAAACAGTACGGGCGTTACCGGGAATTGTGTCAAAAACAGATGATTCGAGAGGAAATTTGCTAAACTCGCCCAGCTTTGCGCGCTATTAGCACTGCTTCATGTCTGAATCCCCTCAAAAGAACGCCATCCTTACGTTTGAAGGAAAGCGCTATGACTTAAACAGTCTTTCTAAAGAACTGAAAGAGTTGGTCAAAGGTATGCAGGTGGCTGATGCTCAGCTCCGTATGCATGAAGACACCCTTAAAGTTCTTGCTGTTGGTCGTCAGTCCATGGCAGCTCAGCTTAACGAACAACTGAAGAGTGTGACTCCTCTGCCTGAGAACGGCTGAGTTTGTAGTCCCCAGTGATCTTTAAGATCACTGGGGACAAAGGGGAAGGGATCTGAGAGTGGAGATAGCCATCAATCCATTCAGAATATCTGCAATCATCCAAACCACGTCAAAACTGTCGATTGCTTCGATAACAACTGCTGCCATCCAAATCAGGCGAAACC
>ERZ802830.4234-NODE-4234-length-11627-cov-49.2448_pt1 | contig 11627 bp, 10 predicted proteins | sample MGYA00345654_ERZ802830 | MGnify/ENA primary metagenome ERZ802830 (study PRJEB30503, sample SAMEA104212375) | marine metagenome | biome: Westerlies Biome; feature: [SRF] surface water layer (ENVO:00010504) within the epipelagic zone...; material: water...
ATATTTTAATTAAATTGACTTTTTATTTTTATTACGTTTTACTTCACTACATACAAATTCTAAAAAATAATAGTGATTATTTCAGCATTAAAATCTATTGATCCAAAAGATCACAGGTCACCAATCCATCCAGATACTATTAGTGCTTTAACGAGCCTAAAAGCTGAAATAAATTTTGAGCGTGGCATTGGAGAGGGTATAAATTCAGACGATAGCGTTTTTGAGAACCTTGGCCTCAAAAGTTTTTCAAGGCCCGAGTGCATTGAAAAATCAGATTTACTGATTACCAATCAACCAATTTCAGTAGAAGAAATATCATCTATGAAAAAAGGCTCAACATTAATAGGAATGGTCAGTCCATTTTCAAATCAAGAGTTAATAAACGCTTGTGCAGCAAATAACATTAATTTAGTTAGCATGGAGTTTATTCCAAGAATAACCAGAGCTCAGAAAATGGATGTACTCAGCTCTCAAGCTAATCTTGCAGGTTATGCTGCAGTGATTGAATCAGCTAAACATTTATCTACTGCTCTTCCTATGATGATGACGGCTGCTGGTACTTTAAAGCCCGCAAGAGTTTTTGTAATTGGTGTTGGAGTTGCTGGCCTTCAAGCTATTGCAACAGCAAAAAGGCTTGGTGCCAGAGTAGACGCTTTTGATACAAGAGATGTTGTAGAAGAACAGGTACAATCTTTAGGAGCTAAATTTGTAAAAATTGATCTTGGAGAAACAGGTCAGACAGATCAAGGCTATGCAAAAGAGTTAACACCAGAACAGGTTCAAAAACAAAAAGATTTGCAAGCTGATGTTTGTGCAAGGTCTGACATTGTTATTACAACTGCACAATTATTTGGAAGACCGGCACCAAAATTGATTGATACTGCCACGATAGAAAAAATGAAACCTGGTAGTGTAATTTTTGATATGGCTGTTGAATCAGGTGGTAATGTTGAAGGATCTGTGGCCGATGAAGTAGTAATTAAAAATGGTGTGAAAATTATTGGTATTTCCAACTTAGCATCTTCGGTTTCCAATCACGCATCTTTAGCACTATCAAATAATTTTAATCATTGGATTACAGATTTTTTTAACAAAGAAGAAAGTTCGATCAACTTTGATTTCGATGACGAGATCATAAAAAGCAGCGTCATTGTATTTAATAGTAAAATTTTAAATGAGAGGTTCCAGTAACATGGAAATATATGCTTTATTAGGTTTCGTTCTTATCCTTTCTATTTACTTAGGTTTAGAGCTAATATCAAAAGTGCCAAGTACTCTTCACACTCCTTTAATGTCTGGAGCAAACGCTATTTCAGGTATTGCATTGGTGGGAGCTTTAGTCTTGTCAACAGATTCAAATCTTCAAAGCGCAATAGCTTTTTTAGCTGTCCTTTTTGCTTCAATTAATGTATTTGGTGGATATCTTGTTACTAATAGAATGCTGAAAATGTTTAAGAAAAAATAGTTATGAGTATTTTTGAAGACATAACTGCAATACAAAATATTATTTATATTGTTGCTTCTATTCTTTTTATATCAGGTATTAAAATGCTTGGTAAAGAGGACACAGCTGTAAAAGGTAACTTCTTGTCAGCTTTTGCAATGTTTATTGCTGTTTTAGCAACTATTATCTTTATAGTTGATCCGGTTATATTACTTGGTGGTATTTTACTTGGCGCTATTATTGGTTCAACAATAGCATTAAAAGTGAAGATGACTTCTATACCTGAAATGGTAGCTTTATTTAATGGTTTTGGTGGATTGGCAACATTCTTAATTGCTTGGTCTGAATATAATTCAATTCCAGATAATTATTTCCAGTATTTATTGGTCATGGTCACTATATACATTGGAGGCGTTACCTTTACAGGGAGCTTGATAGCTTACGGAAAGTTGTCTGAAAAATTAAAAGTAGCTAAAACTTCTATTGTTACAAAAATTTTTACTACTATTTTTTATGGATCAATATTATTTTTAATTTTTAGTATCTTGCTGCCATTTATGCCTGCAATCGGCTTTAATTTCTTTACAGTGCTGCTAGCGATTACTCTTCTTGGTGGTATAGGTTTCGTTTTGCCTATTGGAGGCGGCGATATGCCAGTAGTTATATCTCTGTTAAATTCATTTTCAGGAATTGCTGCTGCATTTGCCGGTCTTCTTTTATTAAATAATGTTTTAATTGTTGCTGGGTCACTTGTCGGTGCAAGTGGACTTATTCTTACAGTGATAATGGCAAAAGCAATGAATAGATCTATCAATAATATTTTATTCGTTGGTTACGCTAGCGCATCTAAAGGCTCATCTTCAGAGGAGCAGGGTGAAGTAAGCCCAATTAATGTTGCTGATGCATTTTTAATTTTAGAAAGTGCAAGCTCAGTATTAATTATTCCTGGTTACGGCATGGCTGTTGCTCAAGCTCAGCATGTAGTTAGAGAGCTGGGTGAGTTACTTGAAGAAAATGGTACAGAAGTAAAATATGGCATACATCCTGTCGCAGGTAGAATGCCAGGCCATATGAATGTCTTATTAGCAGAAGCAAATGTTCCTTATGATGTTTTAGCTGAACCTGATGATGTTAATCCAATTATGGACTCAGTCGATGTAGCTGTAGTTATTGGCGCCAATGATGTTGTTAACCCCTCTGCCACTGAGGAGCCAGGTAGCCCGATATATGGAATGCCAATCATTGAAGTGCATAACGCAAAGACAGTTTTTGTTCTAAAAAGATCAATGTCTTCAGGCTTTGCAGGTGTTCAAAATCCATTATTTTTTAAACAAAATACTAGAATGTTATTCGGTGATGCAAAAGAGTCAATTGGTGGCTTAGTTTCCGAATTTAAAGACTAATTACTACATAAAATATGCTAAAATATACCCTAAATTAGGGACCTTTTTTTACATCAAAAATACATAGCATATGAGTGACTTCGCAAAAGAAATAATTTCAGTAAATATTGAGGATGAGCTTAAGCAATCTTATCTTAGTTATGCTCTTAGCGTTATTCATGGAAGAGCTCTCCCAGATATAAGAGATGGTCTTAAACCAGTCCACAGACGTATTTTATATGCGATGTATGACCTTAAAAATTCATATAACAAACCTTATAAAAAATCAGCAAGAGTAGTTGGTGATGTTATTGGTAAATATCATCCTCATGGCGATAGTGCTGTATATGACGCAATGGTAAGAATGGCACAAGATTTTTCAATGAGATATCCAATTGTTGAGGGCCAGGGAAATTTTGGTTCTATAGATGGTGATCCACCTGCTGCAATGAGATATACAGAAGTAAGGATGGCGAAGATCACTGATCAGATGTATGGAGATATTGAAAAAGAAACAGTCTCGTATTCACCAAACTATGATGGAAGTGAATTCATTCCAGATGTTTTACCTACAAAAATTCCAAATCTCTTAGTAAATGGTTCATCGGGTATAGCTGTGGGTATGGCTACAAATATCCCGCCGCATAATCTTACTGAAGTTCTTAATGCAAGCGTTAACTTAATAAATGACCCCAAACTTTCCATTGATGATCTTATTAAAGACATCTCCGGTCCGGATTTTCCAACGGGTGGAACAATTGACGGAAAAGCTGGCATATATGAAGCCTACAAGACTGGAAGAGGTATTATTCACATTAGATCTAATACTTCCATTGAAGAAGATGAGAAATCAGGCAAACAATCGCTCATAATCAATGAAATTCCCTTTATGGTAAATAAAGCTAAGATGCTTGAAAAAATTGCTGAATTAGTCAAAGAGAAAAAGATAGAAGGAATTACAGAAATAAGAGATGAGTCTGATAAGGATGGGTTGCGAGTCGTCATTGAAGTAAGAAAAGGAGATTCTGTAGAGGTTTTAGAAAATAATCTTTTTGCACAAACTCAATTAGAACAATCATTTGGTATCAATTTTACCGTTTTAGTTGATGGACAGCCAAAGGAAGTAAATCTAAAAGAAATGCTCGAAGCTTTCATCAAGCATCGTAAGGACATCATAACTAAACGTACAAAATACGATTTAAAAAAGGCTAAGGATAGAGGTCATATTGTTGAAGGGCTTATGGTCGCTATAGCTAATATTGATGAAGTTATAACAATTATTAAGAAGTCAAAAGATCCAAAATTAGCTGCTGATGCTCTGTGTAAAAAAGTTTGGAAAGCGGGACCGGTTGAGGCTATTCTTAAAAAAGTTGGTAAAGATGCATGCAAACCAAAAGGCTTAAGCAAAGATCTTGGTATCAATGGCAAAAAATATAAACTTTCTCCTGATCAAGCAAAAGCAATTTTAGAACTAAGATTGGGAAGACTAACTGGTTTAGAGCAAGATAATTTAAGTAATGAGTTTTCTGACATAGTTGCAAAAATTATAGATCTTCAAAAAATATTAGATGACAAAGAGACTCTAAAGAATTTGATGATAGAAGAGCTTGAAGAGGTAAAAACTAATTTTGGAGACGAAAGAAGAACTTTAATTAATGATACAAGAAGAGGGATAACTAACGAGGATCTTATTCCTGAGGAGATGAGAGTTTTAACTGTATCAAGAAGTGGATATGCAAAAACTCAGCCTCTCGACGAATATAGAGAGCAGAGAAGAGGAGGACAAGGTAAAGCTGCAGCTGCTGTAAAAGAAGAGGATTTAATTCAGAATCTTTATGTGCTTAGCAGTCATATGCAAATTTTATGTTTTACAACTAAAGGTAAAGTTTTTTGGTTAAAAGTTTATGAAATTCCTGTGGCCTCTAGAACCTCGAAAGGAAGACCTTTAGTAAACATGTTAAATCTTGACGATGATGAATCGGTAAGTGATATTCTTCCGGTAAGTGAGTTTTCAGATGATCAGTTTATTTTCATGGCTACTAGAAATGGTACTACTAAAAAGACAAACCTAAGTTTGTTTTCTAAAAAATATAAATCAGGTATTAAAGCAATAAATTTAGACGAAGATGACAAGCTTGTTGGTACAGCAATAACCTCAGGAGATAATGAAATTCTATTAGCATCATCATCTGGAAAATTAATTAGATTTAATGAATCACATGTTAGGCCAATGGGCAGAACTGCAAGAGGTGTCAGAGGTATTAGACTTAAAAAAGATGAAAAACTAATTTCTCTGATGATAGCTGATCCAGAAAAAACTATATTGTGTGTTTCCGAAAATGGATATGGTAAAAAAACTGCTTTGGATGATTTTCCTTCACACAATAGAGGCGGGCAAGGAGTTATTTCAATGAAAACCAGTGAAAGAAACGGCTCTATGGTTTCAGCAGCATTGGTAGAAAATGAAGATGGAATAATGTTAATTAGTGACAAAGGAACCATGATTAGAACAAGTGTTTCACAAGTACCTACATTAAGCAGAAATACACAAGGTGTTAAAGTTATTACTCCAAAGGAAGGAGAAAAACTCATCGAATGTGTGACAATTCCAAACGAAGATAACGAAGAGGACGAATAATGCGCAAGTGGAATTTTTGCGCTGGACCCGCTGTCATATCTGAACAGGTACTGTCTGAAGTAAAAGATGAGTTACTAGAATGGGGTGACTCAGGCATGTCTATTATGGAAATGAGTCATAGATCAAAAATCTATGACGGTGTTGCTGTAGACGCAAAACAAGATTTCATAGATATCTTAAATGTTCCATCATCACATGAAGTTCTTTTTCTTCAGGGAGGAGCAACACATCAATTTTCTATGGTTCCATTAAATTTTGCTCATAACATTAATGCTGATTATGTTTTATCAGGCTCGTGGTCTAAAAAAGCAATTGCAGAAGCATCAAAATTAACTAAGGTAAATACTATTGCCTCTTCAGAAAATCTTGGCTTTTCATATGCCCCAGCTGAAGAGGATTGGAAATATTCTGAGGACTCTGCATATGTTCATTATTGTCCTAATGAAACCATCCAAGGAGTTGCAATACATGAAGCACCAGATGTAAACAATCACTTAATTGCTGATATGTCTTCAGTTATATTGAGTGAGCCATTAGATGTATCTAAATTTTCATTAATTTATGCAGGAGCTCAAAAAAATATTGGACCAGCAGGCTTGACTATGGTCATTATTAGAAAAGACTTAATGGAACTAGAAAATGAAAATTTGCCGAATATATTAAGATACTCCAAACACTCAGAATCTGATTCTATGTTAAATACGCCACCAACCTTTGCATGGTATATGGCAGGAAAAGTTTTCAAATGGATAAAGCAATCAGGCGGTTTAGAGTTTTTCAAAGAACAAAATCATTTAAAAGCATCAACTCTTTATAACTACATAGACAACTCAGAATTTTATTCAAATCCAGTTAAGATTGAAAATAGGTCTATTATGAACGTTCCTTTTATACTTGCTGATAATGATCTAGATAGCGTATTCTTGAAAGAATCTGAAGGAAATGGATTATTAAACCTCAAAGGCCATAGATCTGTTGGCGGAATGAGAGCAAGTATATATAATGCAATGCCTTTGGAGGGAATTAACGAGCTTGTAGACTTCATGAAAGTCTTTGAAGCTAAATATGGCTAACTAAAAATGTCTAAGGAAAATTTAAAATCTTTAAGGTCAAAAATAGATAAAATCGATAAAGACCTTTTAAAACTTATACAAAAAAGAGCAGCTCTTGCAGTTAGCATAGGAAAAATTAAATCAAAAATTAGTCCCAACACTTCTTTTTATAAGCCAGATAGAGAAGCTACTATTCTTAGGAACATACTTAAAGCAAATGAAAAAGGGGCCCTTTCTAACGAGAAAGTAAGAACTATTTATAAAGAACTTATTTCAGGATGTCTTTCATTAGAAGAGGCTTTAAGAATTTCCTATTTGGGTCCTGAGGGAACTCATTCAGAAGCTGCAGTTCATGGTCACTTTGGATCTTTAGTTTCCAGAATTCCATCACCAACTATTGATGATGTTTTCCATCAAGTTTTAAAAGGAGAAGCGGATATAGGTGTTGTGCCCGTAGAAAATTCTTCTGAAGGAGTAATTAATACAACATTAAATTGTTTAGCAGACAATGATTCTCTTTCTATAATCGGAGAAATATATCTAGATATTAATCATCAACTAGCATCTGGTAATAAATTTGATATTAAAGATGCTTTTGCAATTGCATCTCACCCTCAAGCCCTAGGTCAATGTAACAAATGGATAGAAAAAAATATTGGTTCAATCAAACGGTTAGAAATGCCAAGCTCTGCAGTTGCTGCTAAATATGCAAAAGAAAACAAGAATATTTTATGTATAGTCAATTCTCTTGCTGTTGAAAAATATAAGCTAAGATTGCAGAAAAAAGATATTCAAGATTATTCAGATAACAAAACTAGATTTCTAGTTATTGGTCAAAATGATTTAGCTTCAACTGGAAAAGATAAAACTTCATTTTTAATTCAGACCACGAATACCCCTGGTGCTTTAATAAATATTCTGAGACCTTTTGAAAAAAGAAAAATTAATTTAAGTAAGATTGAAACACGACCATCAAGAGGAAATATTAATTCTCATGATTTTTTCATTGACTGTGAAGGTCATCAAAATGATCAAAAGCTTCGACTGGCAATAAAAGAAGTTAAAACAACTGGTTCTTTGGTACGAATATTAGGATCGTATCCACAACATGTATGAGTAAACTTTTAAATTATCTCAATGAAGGAATATCTGATCTTCACCCTTACGAGCCGGGCCGCTCGATAGATGAGGTCGTTGCAGAATATAAGCCTGATAAAGTTGTAAAACTAGCCAGCAATGAAAATCCACTAGGCCCATCTCCAAAAGCTATTGAAACACTAGCTTTGAGTAATGATTTACATTTATATCCTGATGGCGATTCTAAAAAACTCAAATCTTTAATTGCAGACCATGAATCAGTTGGCACTGAAAATATTATTGTTGGTAACGGATCTAATGAAATATTAGAACTTGCAGCAAGAGCATTTCTTAATAAAGACGTAAGTGCAGTTATGTCTAAGCATGCTTTTGCAGTATATAAAATAGTAACCAAAGCATGTGGATCAGAAATAATTGAAGTCCCAGCAAAAGACTGGAAGCATGATCTAGATGAATTTCCCTCAGCTACAAAAGAAAATACTAGAGTATGTTTTATTGCTAATCCAAACAATCCAACAGGTACATATAACTCACATTCAGAATTTGAATCATTGATGGAAAAGATATCGCCTTCAATTTTAGTAATTCTTGATTTAGCATATTTTGAATACGTTAAGGCTGATGACTATATAAAAATTAATGAACTGCTAGATAAATATCAAAATTTATTAATTACAAAAACATTTTCAAAAATACAAGGTCTTGCAAGTCTAAGAATTGGTTATGGTCTTGCATGTCAGGACTTGATTGGTGTTTTAAATAAAATTAGACAACCTTTTAATTCTAATGCTATTGCTCAGGAGGCAGCATGCAATGCTATTTTGGATAAAGAACATATTACAAAAAGTATTGAATTAAATTATTCTCAACGAGAATTTTTATTTAAAGAACTTACCAAGTTAGGAATGGAGTGCATTCCATCACAAGGAAATTTTATCTCTTTTAAAGGTAATTTTAATGCTCAAGAGTTATTTACTGAATTGATGAAGCAGGGAGTAATTGTAAGACCTGTAGCATTATATGATATGCCTGAATATATCCGTGTAACAGTTGGAACAGAAGATGAAAACTTATATTTTCTTAAAAAATTAAAGGAGCTTACTTGATGAGCAATCCAGCTAAGGAAATATTAGTAATTGGTTTAGGTTTAATAGGTTCCTCACTTGCTAAGGCTGCAAAAAATAAAGGGTTAATAGTTCATGGTTTTGATGAGGATAAAAATAGCCTTGAGGAAGCATTAAATAAAAACATCATAGATAGCTCATTTGAATCTTTAAAAGATATAAATGATAAAAGTTTAGTAGGAAAGATAGATATATTAATCGTTGCTGTTTCCCCTAGAGCAACCCAGGTTGTGATTTCTGAGTTAAAGAATTTATGGAACACAGAAATATCAATAACCGAAACATCAAGTGTTAAAAATCAACTTAACTTTGACTCACCCAATAACATAATCTTCTCTCATCCCATAGCAGGTTCAGATAAGTCTGGTATTGGCGGTATAGATGAAGAACTATTTCTCAATAAAAAGACAATCATTTGTAATCCATATAATGTAAATGAAGCACATATGACCAAGATAAAAAATTTCTGGCAGCATGCGCTTTCAATGAGAGTAAGCGAAATGTCTGTTAAAGAACATGATCTTTTATTTGCTATGACAAGTCACTTGCCTCATTTGATTTCATATGCACTTATCGATTCGATAAGATTGGCTGAAAAAGACGTAGGTGATAATGCGGGTGGAGGACTTAAAGAATTTATAAGGCTGAGCGGATCAAATCCTGAAATGTGGAAAGATATATTTGAGCTTAATGAAAAAAATATTATTAAATCATTAGCCAGCTTCCAATTATCAATAAATAATTTATTAGAATTAATAACAAAAATTAAAGAGATACCAAGCTCATTCTCTCATTCAGATATTCTTAAAAACGAACTAGAAGAAATCAAAAAATATAAAGAAGATACGTTTTGAATTTAGTTGCACAATATACCCCTTCAATTTCAGGCGAAGTTTTGTGTCCAGGTGATAAATCTATTTCCCAAAGAGCGGTAATAATAGGTTCGCTTTTAAATGAAGATATTGAAATTAGTGGCTTCTTAAACGGAGAAGATCCAATATCTACAGCTAATGCTTTAAATGCAATAGGCTCTAGTATCAAAATTAATGGCACATCAGTTTCAATAAAAAAAAGAGATATTCCTTTCAAAGATCCTTCTGTAAATGTTGATCTTGGAAATTCAGGCACTGGCATGAGATTAATGATGGGTTTAATTTCAAGTCTTGGCATTAAAGCAACTCTTGTTGGAGATGAATCATTAACAAAGCGCCCGATGTTAAGGGTTGCCAATCCCCTAAATGATATGGGTGCAACAGTAACTTGTAATGAGGGTAAGCCGCCTGTAAAAATCTTAGATGGATTAATTAAAGATAATTTTTCTTACGAGATGCCTATAGCAAGTGCGCAAGTTAAATCTAGTATTATTCTCGCAGCTTTAGCTGCAAATAAAAAAGTAACTGTTATCGAAAAACACCCAACCAGAAATCATACAGAAAGAATGATAAGTTACTTTAATGGAGATATTCACACTGAATCACATGACTTGGGTAATAAAATTACACTCATGCCTTCAAAATTAATTCCAACTAAAAAATATGAAGTTGCTGGTGACTTTTCATCAGCATCATTTTTAATAGTTGCTGGTTTAATTGCAAAAGAATCAAATTTACTGATAAAAAATGTTGGACTTAATCCAACAAGATGCGGGTTAATAAGTGTCTTAAGGTCGATGGGGGCAAAAATAGAAATAAAAAATGAACGTCTTATATCTAATGAAGAGGTTGGAGATATTCATGTTGTCTCATCAGAGTTGCATGGTATTGCTATAAGTGGAGATATTATTCCAAATATAATTGATGAAATTCCAATCTTAAGTATTGCTGCATCTTTTGCTAAAGGAGAAACATTAATTACTGAGGCAGAAGAGCTGAGAGTTAAGGAATCTGATAGGCTTCAAGCAATATCAGATGGATTACAAAAAATAAATATACATCACGAGTTATTTCATGATGGAATCAAAATTATTGGCTCCTCTGAAGATATACCTGTAATAGCTGAAATTGACTCTCACGGTGATCATAGAATTGCAATGAGTTTTCTTATTGCTAGCTTAAGATCTAAAAAGGGAATCTATGTTGAAGACTGTAAAAATATCTTAACTTCGTTTCCTAATTTTATTGAAGTAATGAGCTCACTAGGTGTTGCAATAAATGAAAGATAATATCGTTACCATTGATGGGCCCTCTGCTTCAGGAAAAGGTACTCTAGCAAGAAATATTGCAAAATATTTAGGTTTTGAAATCCTCGATAGTGGTTTGTTATATAGAGTTTATGCTTATTTATATGACTGCGGGATTGAACATGCTCAAATAATAAAAACTATCAATCAGGATATAACTTTCAAGTCTGATGAGAGTGGAATCGTTATTTTAAAAGAAAAAAATAATATTACTGATGAATTAAGAAAAGAATCTACAGCTAAAGCTGCGTCTAAAATTAGCGCACTTCCTGAGACTAGAGAAAATCTGCTGTTACTTCAACGGAGTTTTTATTTACCAAAAGGACTGGTAGCTGATGGAAGAGATATGGGCACAGTAGTATTCCCTAATGCTAAGTTAAAAATTTTTCTAAATGCTTCGCCTGAAATAAGAGCAAAAAGAAGACAATTAGAGTTGCAGAATCGAGGTCAAGAAGTTAATATGCTCGCTCTGATTGAGGACATTAAGCAAAGAGACTTAAAGGATAAAACTAGAAAGTTATCACCTTTAATTCCAGCAGATGATTCAATAGTAATTGATTCATCTGAAATGACCCCTGAAGAAGTACTGAGTTTTACTAAAAAGCTCACAAAAAAGGAATTTAATAAATGACAGAATCATTTGCTGCTTTACTAGATGAAAGTTTAAGCACTTTAGATATGCAACCAGGATCAATAGTATCTGGAGTTGT
>ERZ802830.4236-NODE-4236-length-11624-cov-14.4036_pt1 | contig 11624 bp, 13 predicted proteins | sample MGYA00345654_ERZ802830 | MGnify/ENA primary metagenome ERZ802830 (study PRJEB30503, sample SAMEA104212375) | marine metagenome | biome: Westerlies Biome; feature: [SRF] surface water layer (ENVO:00010504) within the epipelagic zone...; material: water...
CGCAACCTTGCCAAGGTTGAAGTCGAGGGTTCGAATCCCTTCGCCCGCTCCAAAATCAATGTAATCACTTAATCTTTTAAAAAACTCATAAATAGAGTATCAGCAGATTTTTACATAAATCGTTCTATTATAATAAGATTTGATTTAATGATTAAATTTACTACTTTTATAATACTCCTTTTTCCAAACACTATAATCCATCTCTTCAAAATCAATGTCATTATTAACAAACCAAGTTTCATAAATTTTATATCTTTTGTTTCTTGAATAGACGTCCTTAACAGCAACTTTGTAATTATAATTTTTTAAATACTCAATAGATAAATCTTCATATTTATTCCCAATGCTATACTTATCATGTTCGAAACTAATGAAATCAAAGTTTAATTCAGAACTGATTACTTTTTTTAAAATATTAAATGTATTTTCAGCAGGTTCTATGTCACACGAAAGATAGTTGAGTCTATTTGGTAGTTCTCTCTGTTTAATCAATGATGAATAGTTAATATTAAAGGCATCATCCCATACGACGTTATTTTTTCTTAGCTTGTTATCACTCCATGACATTTGAAAGGACTTGTCGTATTCAATGGATATACCGTTCCAATTACATTTAACCTCCAAGTTAAACGTATTGCTATTAATTACAGGATCATGTGCCCCAATTTCTAAGTAAGTCCCATTTGAACCTGAAATATTGTAAGCAAATTGGTCTTGGCCTGATTGAGAGAACTTATTATCTTTTTTTCTTAGAAAATTGAACAATTTCATTTTAATAAATCTATTAATAAAATTATTGATAATATTATAAATAAACAACCAACAATTTTCTGTATCAAGTAAGATTTATTTTTTACTAATTCTAATATATCTTTAGAGGTTATTAAATTGACCAACAGTATATACCATAAAGCATCTACAGTACTTGCAATTAGTACTAAAGATAAATTAAAAAAAACGTCATTATTAAATGACATAAATTGAGAGTATATTGCTAAAAACCATATAAGTATTTTTGGATTTAGAATCGAAATGCTTAGGCCTTGAAAAAATGATTGAATTCCATCCTTGACCCTCCCCTCATTAAATTCAACATGATTTGTTTTTACTAAAGCTTGAATACCAAGGTAGAATAGAAATATTATTGATAAGGTTTTTAGACCAGTAAATAAATAAAAATTTGCTTTGATTATTAAACCAATACCGATTACGGCAAATAAAGCATATATTCCAATACCAAACCCATGACCTAAAGCTGTTAAAATTCCATTAAATCTATTTTTGAAAATGGAATTATTTATTACAACCATCATACTAGGCCCAGGTGACATGGCTCCCAATAAACATACAAATGTAATTTGTATAAATAATAAAAAAGTCATTATTTATTTTTGAAAATTTTCTTTAATTTCGAATTTATCAAGTTTTGAGGAGTTGATAATCTCTCTTAAATCTTTAGAAACATTTGTGAATATAATTTTTTTTGTATATTCCCATATTGGTAAATCTTGTTTACTATTTCCTAAATAATCAAATTCTAAAATTTTCAGTTCTTTATTAATAAACTCAACTTTATTTTTACCAACCATATTAAAATCGATATTCGTACCAAATGACTCAAAAAAAATTCTTAAATGTCTATCAATTTGATCTACAAGCAATTGATGACTTCCGGAAATTAGGTAAACAACTCGATGACGATTTTTAACATCTCTTATATAGTCTAAGGCAGCGCTATTAAAATTTAATTTTTCAATAGGAACAATATAATTTTTAGAAATTTTTTCTTTTAGATACGATTTTCCCTTAAAAAAAAATACAATTAGATAAAAAATAAGCTTTAAAGGATTAGTTTTGAGACTATTTGCAAATGCCAAATCCGATAAATCCTCTTTTATCAAGGTTCCATCTAGATCAACAAATAATATCCTGTTTTCATTCATTTTTTTTGAAGAATGATACTGTAATCTTAATTATATCTTTTGATACTTGTTCTTTAATGGAACCAATACAAATAGATTTTATTTTAAGAGCCTTTTGAAAAATTTCCTCATAAATTAATGCTTTTTGATTCAGTATTTCTTTTTCCTTGAATTTTTTTCTACCTCTTTTTTCTTCAGGAAATTTCTTAAAAAAAGACTCAACAATATCAATATTATATTTCTTTATAAAAACGACATTTTGATACCTTTTTAAGGGTACATAATTGTTTTTTGGTGGCTTATTTTTATATATATCAATCAATGTTTAAAGTGACGTTCACTTAACTTAAAAAAATTTAACCTATGTTTTTTGATATCTCTTCGAATATCTGGGTCGTTCTTTGACCCCATTGGAGCATATGTCTCAATTTTAATTTTTTGCTTCTTTATAATTGCTAATGAGTCTACAAAAGGAAAAAATGCATCTGAAAATAAGTACGCTTTTTTTATTTTTCTAAACTTATGCTTTAAGTTAAATTTGTGTAAACAGTTCTGTAAAGCATCGACTCGTGACGTCTGCCCTCCAGATTGTGAAATTAAGCTATTTTCATCAAATAGAGCTATTGCATTTGATTTAATATTTTTTAGGACATTGACAAAAAAATTTATTTTTTCTAAATTCAATTTATTTATGCCATTAATATTTTCAATAGATGTCTTCTTATTATTAGTATCTTGAATTAACGTTCCCCCAAAAAATGATCTCTCTTCCAATTTCTGATTAATTTTTTTTACTTTTATTATTCTTAAATTTTTCTTTGTTTTAAGAACATCTAATGCCTCTTTCTCATAACTAGGTGCAGAAATTACTTCATAAAAGTTTTTTTTTAAAAGTTCAGCCGTCTTTTTACTAACCTTTTTGTTAAATGAAACGATACCACCAAAAGCACTTAATGGATCTCCAGCTAATGCCTTTTCATAACATTGGGTTTGTTTTTTTTCTATAGCTGCACCACAAGGTGTATTATGTTTAATAATTGCACAAATATTATTTTTTGTATTTACCCCATAAGCTATTTTTACAGCAGCGTCTAAATCTAATAAATTATTATAACTCAGTTTTTTATCACCACTTAACTGAGTAAATTTATCATTGTTCACAAGGGCTCTTGCATTTTGATGAGGGTTTTCACCATACCTTAATTCATATTCATCTTTTGTATTTCCATCAAACCAATTGAATATTGCGTTGTCATAATTAGCTACTTGTTGTATTGCTTTTTTGGCAAAAGTTTTTCTTTGAGTTTGTTTTAATGGATATGCTTTAATAAAATTTTTGTAATCACTCGGTTTCGTGATTGGTATTGTGTGATTATAGTTTTTTACAGCGGCTCTTATTAAACTGTGTCCGCCGATATCTATCATTTCCATAATTTTTGATTTATTTTTGGTTCTCTTTACAGTTTCCTCAAAGGGATAAAGATTTATAACCAGTATGTCAAAAATCACTATTCCCTGGCTTTTTTGCTCTTTTTGGTGGTTTTTACTATCTGTTCCTAAGAGTCCACCAAATATTTTAGGATGTAGTGTTTTTACTCTGCCATCTAAAATTTCTTTTTGTTTTGTGTACTTTGAAATTTCTATATGAGGAATATTGATACCTTTTAAGTACTCAGAAGTTCCTCCTGTGGAGTAAATAGTATATTTTTTCTTGATAAGAAAATTTGCAATTAAATCTAAATTCGTTTTATCAAAAACTGATATAATTGCATTTTTTCCCATCAGTTAAAATTATCAGACAATTTGTTTGTTGCAGTTATTAAGTCACCTTGATTAAATAAAAATGATCCAGCAACAAGGATATTAGCACCAGCATCGACACATATCTTACCTGTCTCATAATTAATACCCCCATCTATTTCAATGTTAACATTTAAATCATTTGTTTTTACATAGTCTGAGATATTTTTTATTTTATCAATTTGGTCATTCATGAACTCTTGACCCCCAAATCCAGGCTCTACTGTCATTATAATGACTTGATCAACAAAATTAAGATAAGGTTTAATTTCTGTCCAAGGTGTTTTTGGTTTAATCGCTAAACCACACTTTATTCCACCTTTTTTTATTTTTGTAATAATTTCTTTTAAATCTTCATTAACTTCACAATGAAATGTAATTATATCAGAACCAGCATTTATATATTCATCTAAAAACTTTTCGACTCTATTTATCATTAAATGTACATCAAAAATTTTATCGGAAAAATTCCTTAATTCAGAGATAAACTTAGGACCGAAAGTTAAATTAGGCACAAAGTCCCCATCCATAACATCAAAATGAATATATTCTGCTTTAGACTTATCAATATCAGAAATAATTTTTTCCATATTTGAAAATGTTCCACCTAAAATTGATGGAGAAATTTTTACGCTCATTATATTTTCTCTAAAACTGAAACAAAAAAAATATCAGATCCCCCAATGTCTTTGAAGCTTAGGGGATTAATAAAATATCCATTTTGTCTTTTTATCATCTTATCTGTTTCAATACTGTGTATTTTAACATTTTTATGTTTTTGAATAATTTTATCAATGACATCGATTGTCTCAAAGGGATGAAAAGAACAAACAATATACACTAAAAAACCACCATTATTGAGAATTTTCAATGATTTCTCTAACATTTGTATCTGAGTTTTTTGATGTTTTTTTATTTGAGACGGATCAATTTTTACAGTGACATCTGGATTCCTTCTAAAGGTTCCCAAAGCGCTGCATGGCGCATCCAATAAAATGGAATTAAATTTATCAGTGAATTTTTTCTTAAGAAAATCTAATTTTTGGATATTAATTTTTATATTTAAACGATTTAGATTTTCTTTAAATTTATTTATCTGATTTTGAGACTTGTCTATAGCCAATACATTAAATCCTAGCGATTTAAGTAATATGCTTTTACCCCCAGGTGCTGCACAAACATCAATCAAATTTTTGTCTTTATAAAATTTATATATTGAATTAATTACCTCAAAATTACCAATATCTTGAACAAAACATTCCTTATTTATTTTTTTTTCCAAAATTAATACTCTTTTACTATAAAGAGCATCTTTATTATCTATTAAACTTATTTGATAATTTTTAGGTTTTATAAATAATGTTTCATAAATATAGTCTCTAATAGACTTACTTGAAAATATTTTATCAAGTACTTTTTTAAAATTAGGATAAATATTTTTTTCATATTTTATCTTGTTTTTATTTCTTAAAATATTTCTTAAAACAGCATTTACTAATTTTTCTCCTTTAAAATCTTTACTAGTCTCTACAGTATCATTAACTACTGCGTAATGCGGCTTACTTGAGAAATTTAATAATGTCAGACTAATTTTTAAAAGAGTTGCAATATTTTTTGGTGTTTTATCATTAATATATTTTACAAGTATCTTATTGTGATTTTCATAATTTCTATAATATTCTTGTAGTACTAAAAATAAAAAATTTCTTTTTATCTCTGGGTAAGTATTAACAACATGATCAATACTACTTCCTTGTTCAATTCTTTTGATTGAGTTATATAAATTTGTGGTATCGGATAAATTAGATATCTTTAGACCCGTCTATTAAAGATTGAACAACATTTGGGTCAGCTAATGTTGATGTATCACCTAACTGATCTTGCTCATTTGATGCTATCTTTCTTAAAATTCTTCTCATAATTTTACCTGATCTTGTTTTTGGAAGTCCTGGTGAGAATTGTAATTTATCTGGTGTTGCGATTGGACCTATTTTCTTTCTAATCCACAGGACAAGTTCTTTTTTCAAATCTTCACTTACTTGAACCCCAGTATTTGTTGTTACATAAGCATAGATGCCCTGGCCCTTAATATCGTGTGGATAGCCTACTACCGCAGCCTCAGAAACTAATTCATGCGCAACAAATGCACTTTCAATTTCAGCCGTCCCAAGCAAATGTCCAGACACATTGATACAATCATCTACCCTCCCAGTAATCCAATAAAAACCATCTTTATCTCTTCGACATCCATCTCCTGTAAAATATTTTCCTTTGAACTGACTAAAATAAGTATCAATGAAACGCTGATGATCTCCATAAACTGTTCTCATTTGGCCTGGCCAACTATCTAAAATACAAAGTTTACCCTCACACTCACCTTCTAAGACATTTCCATTATCATCGACTATTGCAGCATCAATTCCAAAGTATGGTTGTGTTGCGCTTCCAGGTTTAAGTTTCGAAACACCTGGTATAGGTGAAATTAGGTGCCCACCAGTTTCTGTTTGCCACCAAGTATCAATCACAGGGCATTTATCTTTACCAACAATTGACGAATACCAATTCCATGCTTCCGGATTAATTGGCTCCCCAACTGTTCCTAAAATTCTTAAAGAACTTAAATCGCATTTTTCAATATAAGAATTACCCTCTTTCATCAAAGATCTTAATACAGTAGGGGCGGTATAAAAAATATTGACTCTGTATTTTTCGCAAACTTCCCAAAATCTTGAAAAATCTGGATAGTTAGGAACACCTTCAAAAAGTAATGTTGTGCCACCATTTGCTAGAGGGCCGTAAACAGAATAAGAATGTCCTGTTATCCATCCCGCGTCTGCAGTGCACCAGTAAACATCTCCAGGGTGATAATCAAAAGAATATTTATGTGTAAACGAGGCATATACTAAATACCCACCTGTAGTGTGAAGAACTCCTTTAGGTTTACCAGTTGAGCCAGATGTATATAAAATGAAAAGAGGATCCTCAGCGTTCATAGAGACACACTCACATTGATCATCTACTTCTTTAATTAATTCATCGTAATAAAAATTGTTAACCCGATGTAAGTCGTCTTGAGTATTAGTGTACCGAACTACTAAAGTTTTTATAGAGTCATCACAGTCCTCTAATGCTGTGTTAATATATTTTTTTAATGGAATTATTTTACCACCACGCATTCCCTCATCAGCAGTAATGACAAACTGAGATTTGCAATCTTTAATACGTCCCGCAATTGACTCTGGAGCGAAGCCCCCAAATATAACAGAATGTATTGCCCCTATTCTTGCACAAGCCAACATAGCAAAAGCAACCTCAGGGATCATAGTTAAATAAATTGTGACAACATCGCCTTTTTTGACACCAAGTTTTTTTAAAACATTGGCGAATTTACTTATTTCTGACTTTAACTCTTTGTAAGTATAAGTTTTATTTTGACTAGTCTCATCACCCTCCCAAATAATTGCTATTTCTTCGGGTTGTGTTTCAGCATATCTGTCTACGCAGTTATAACAAACATTCAATTCTCCGTCCTCAAACCACTTGATAGACACATCCCCATCGTAATTAGTATTTTTAATTTTAGTGAAATCTTTAAACCAAGAGAGTTGTGATTTCGCAATCTTAGACCAGAATTGCTCTTTATCTTTAAATGACTCAGCATACATTTCCTCGTACTGATCTTTAGATAAAAGGGGATTAGATAATTTAAATTCTCTCATTTTTTTCACTCATCTTCATTAATTTTTTCCATTGTCTCAAAGTAACAGGCATCACGCTTAACCGAGCTTGTTTTACGAGAGGAAAGTCTTGAAAAAAAGGATCTGCTTTTATTTCAGATAGATAAACTTCTTTTAGACCTCTTACATAGGTTACATCAACCATTCCAAATATTCCTTTTTTATCTGTGTGGTCTGGATAATATTCCTTTGTAACCTTAACAATTCCCTTAATCGCCTTTTCTGTAACGGAGTGATAAAACAAACATTCATCACCTTTTTTCATCTTTTTCATATTACTAGCTGCTTGATAGTTTCTTACGCCATCCCAGTGTTCTGTTTTTTTCTTTTTTTGTTGCTCCCATGACCAAGAACTAGGTTCTGATTTAAGGAGCCAATAATTTTTAGAAGTGTTCATGTATCAATATGTTGGGTGTCGGTCTGACATTGTAATTATTTAATTTAATTTTTCTAGCCTTCATAATTTCGATAGCATTCCAACCTATCATTGCAGCATTATCAGTACATAAGGATAAAGGCACCTGATGGAAATTGAGCTCTTTACTTGCAATAAATTTTCGAAGTTGTGTATTCAAATATTTATTTGCTGCCACCCCACCACAAATAGAAAAATCATTAATTGAGATATTATCTTTTTTCAATTGTGCAAGGCTATTTAAAATTTTAATTTCAAATACTTTAGATATGGTGTGTTGAAATGAAGCTGAGAAATCTTTCAAAAAAATTTTTGTTTTTTTATTTTTTCTTATGACATCTAACGCAGATGTTTTTAAACCTGAAAAAGAAAAATCACAATTAGTTTTTTTTGTTAAAGGCATCGGGAGTTTAAATTTTTTATTATTACCTCTGAAGGCTAACTTTTCTATTTCTGGACCACCAGGGTAACCCAATCCTAAGCCTTTAGCCACTTTGTCGAAACACTCACCTGCAGAGTCATCGATAGTCGATCCGAGAGTTATAAACTCATTTGAACTTTTAACTAAGACTAGTGCAGTGTTCCCTCCAGAGACAAGCAAACATAAATATGGAAATTTAATATCAGATACGAGTCGAGGGGATAATAAATGAGCTTGTAGGTGATTGATCGGAATAAGTTTAATGTTCTTAGATATTGACAAACCTTTTGCAAAAGATGATCCAACGATTAATCCCCCAATCAACCCCGGTCCAAATGTTGCAGCAATTGCTGAAATATTTGAGAAATTAATTTTTTTGATAGATCGACCTAACAAATCTAAGATTTCTAAATGTTGTCTTGCTGCCATTTCTGGTATGACGCCACCATGATCTTTGTGAAATTTTCTGTGATTAATAGTTTCAAGAAACTCAATGTTTTTATCACCATTTACTATGGATATCGAAGTATCGTCACAAGAACTTTCTATTGCCAAAACTTTCATTATTATAAAAAAATATAGATTCTTATTGAATGTCTGAAAATCAAAAAAATGACAGTAAAAAAAGCTTTCTTCAACGAAATCTTTTTTTAATTATTATCTTTTTAATCATAATTACTATAGGCGTAGGCTACTTGTATCGAAATAACCTACTGTTATTGGATATACCTCAGTTTAGTGAGTCAAAGCAAGAAACTCAAACACCAGTTATTGAAAAAGATACACTTTCGGTTAATGACTTAAATAATAAAGAGCTCGAAGATAAAGTTGATCGCCTCGAGTCTTTAATACTAGAACTAGCACAAAATGTTCAAAATATACCACAGCCAACAATAGTTCAGCCTGAGCCAGAACCTCAACAAATTACTCTATCCAATGATGAAGCATATGAATTAATTTTATCTATCAATCAAATTATTATTAATATTGATCAACAACAAATTCGAAATAAACATATCCAAAAACTTCAAAATCAATATTTATTTTTTAAAAATGAAAAATTTGAGGAACTACTCACAATCCCCGATTATACATATTCAATTCAGCAACTACAAATTAATGAAAATAAATATGTACAAAAAGAGTTTATGAAAAAAAATAATTTTCAGTGGTTTAAAAAAATTATTGAGAACATTTTTGAAATTCAAATTACAAAAAATTCATCAGAACCTTTACCATCATTTATAAATGCGATGAATAATCGACAATATGCAAAGGCAATAATTGAATACGAGAAATTAAATTCCAACCAAAAAATATTTTTTAAATCGTCTTACCAGCTCGCACAAATCTATAATGATAATCAAAATTTTTTAGAGAATATGATTTAATGATAAGGCTACTGATAATTTTAATAATTTTTGTCACTGGTTACGGTGCTCTTTTTTACTTGTTTAACAATGCTGGTAACTTGTCTCTTGTTTTAGGTATATGGCAATTAGGTATACCCATTGTTCAATTTCTTTTTGTCTTGATCACATTTATAATTCTTTTAATTTTATTTTCTTATGCCTTTACTAAACTTTTTATTTATCCGCGTGCTGCATATATGCGCTACAAATCTTCCAATGAACAAAAGGGCTTAGAGCATTTAAGAGACGCATTAGTTGCAATCACCGAGGGCAATACAGATAAAGCAGCGCAAAGTCAGAAAAAATTTAAAAAATATTTAGGCAGAGACCCCTTGAATAAAATCCTGCAAACACAAATTAAAAAAACAAAAGAGCTAAAAATAGTTAACGTAGAAAAAGGTTCTGATTAACTTAAAAAAATAATACCTGCCCCAAAGCAAGTCAAAGAAGCTCCAATCACTGCTAGATGACCTGCATAATTTTTAGTTACAATCCATAATATTGGAATAATCATTATAGGCATCGTGCTTGATAATGTTGAAATAATTCCAGGGTCACCATTTTTGAGTGCAATAATCAACATTGTCATACCAACACCCATTCCCATAAAACCTAGAAAAATACTGTACAAAGTTTTTTTGACATCTTTCATTTTTTCTAAAAGATTATTATTTTTTAAAAACCCTAAGCTAAAAAACATTAATACTGCCGCAGTTACAACTCTTACATAAGATACAATAATAGGATCTGTTGCTTCAAGAGCAGGCTTCATAAGAATGATCCCGATAGCTTGGCAAAGAGCTAGCCCCGCACCTGCAAATAATCCTACATATTTATTTCCCTGAATATTTTCCAAGTCATCATCAGGAATTGTTCGGTTAAATTGAATTGCAACTATTATCCCGAAAAAAATTAAACAACACCCAATCAGCTCGATCATTGAGGGTAGCGTTTGTAAAAAAATTTCTGCTAAGATAATTGTAAAAGGAATTTGTAAGGAAAACAATAAAGCTTGTCTTCTAGGACCTAGCCTTTTAAGGCAAATAAATAAAAATGTATCTCCTATTATAATGCCAACAACAGAAGATAAGAAAATTGCTATAAATATTGATTTATCAAAATATATAGGATCCCAATTAAAAATAACGTAGGGTAAGAAGAGGACTATGATACCTAATAGTCTTAATAGGTTATAATTATAGCTCCCAAAATATCTAACAATTCTAGTTGCTGATAAAGCCACCATAGACCATGTAGCTGCAGCACCAATAGCTAGAATATATCCAATCACGCGAGGATCTTAATGAGAAATGAAATAATTGATATGTAAAACTAGTAAAAAAAAAGGGGCCCATAACGACCCCTTAAAATTAAATTGAAGCTTTAATTATCTTCTTTGACCAAACAACTGCATCAACATTATGAACAGATTTATAAAGTCTAAGTATAATGTCAGTGCACCCATGATGGCAGCTTTTCCTGCAAAAGCAGTTCCAGCAACCTGGTAATAAGTTGATTTAATTCTTTGTGTATCGTATGCAGTTAATCCTACAAACACCAATACACCCACACATGAAATTACAAATTGCATCGCTGAGCTTTGTAAAAAGATATTCACAATACTTGCAATGATAATTCCTATTAGTCCCATGATTAGAAATGAACCAAACTTAGTTAAATCACGCTTCGTTGTATATCCGTAGATACTCATTGCAGCAAAAGTACAGCTAGTTATTAAAAATACTCTAACTATGCTCACGCCTGTAAAAACTATGAATATATAAGACAGTGATATTCCCATTACTGCAGCAAAAGCCCAAAATGTCATTTGAGCGGCAGACAGGGACATCTTTTGTAATCTTGCACCTAAAAAGAAAATAAATCCAAGTGGAGCGAGCATTACAACCCATTGAAGCG
>ERZ802830.4239-NODE-4239-length-11620-cov-8.80553_pt1 | contig 11620 bp, 15 predicted proteins | sample MGYA00345654_ERZ802830 | MGnify/ENA primary metagenome ERZ802830 (study PRJEB30503, sample SAMEA104212375) | marine metagenome | biome: Westerlies Biome; feature: [SRF] surface water layer (ENVO:00010504) within the epipelagic zone...; material: water...
CTGCGGTAATTGCAGATAACGTTGGTGATAACGTTGGTGATTGTGCTGGTATGGCAGCAGACTTGTTCGAAACATATGCAGTTACGATTGTTGGTACAATGGTTTTGGGCCTCATATTATTTGAAGGTTCAGATCAACAAATGTTTATGATGTTCCCACTTTTGATCGCTGCAGTTTGTATTATATCGTCACTTATTGGATCATTTTATGTAAAGCTAGGTGAGTCAAAAAATATTATGTTTGCACTTTACAAAGGTCTGATAATAACAGCAGTGGCCTCTGTAATTTTAGTATATTTTGTTACCGATATTTTTATCGGTATAGATAAGCTTATTATAAATAAAGATTTATTTATCGAATCTTTTTCTGGAATTGATCTATTTTTTTGTTCAATAGTTGGGTTGGTTGTAACAGGATTAATTGTTTGGATAACTGAATACTATACTAGTACTGAATATAATCCAGTTAGGTCAGTGGCTAAGTCTTCCGAGTCAGGTCATGCTACAAATATTATCCAGGGTCTGGCAATGTCAATGCAATCAACAGCATTGCCAACAATTGTCATTATACTTGGTATAATTCTCTCGTATAAGTTTGCTGGTTTGTACGGAATATCTATTGCAGCAACTACAATGCTAGCATTAGCTGGAATGATTGTTGCGCTTGATGCTTATGGCCCTGTAACAGACAATGCAGGTGGAATAGCTGAGATGTCAAATCTTCCCGAGGAAGTAAGAAAGACCACGGATGCTCTAGACGCCGTTGGAAATACAACCAAAGCAGTTACTAAAGGTTATGCCATAGGCTCTGCAGGTCTTGCTTCTCTGGTTTTATTTGGTGCCTACACTCAGGATCTAAAATATTATTTTCCAAATCTTGATATAAAATTTTCACTTGATGATCCATATGTGGTCGTGGGCCTTCTAATAGGAGGTATGCTTCCATATCTTTTTGGCTCAATGGGTATGACAGCTGTAGGCAGAACATCCGAAAAAATCGTTAATGAAGTAAGAAGACAATTTGCAGAAAATAAGGGAATTATGACAGGAAGGTCTAAACCAGAATATGGTAAAGCAGTAGATATCCTAACCAAAAGTGCCATTCAAGCTATGATTATTCCATCAATGTTACCAGTACTGGCCCCATTTGTTACCTATTTCTCTATTTTTCTAATATCTGGTAGTTCAGCAGCAGCATTTACATCTCTCGGTGCAATGCTCCTTGGAACAATAGTTACAGGACTATTTGTTGCTATATCGATGACATCAGGAGGCGGAGCATGGGATAATGCAAAGAAGTATATCGAAGATGGAAATTACGGTGGTAAAAATTCTGATGCCCATAAAGCTGCCATAACCGGTGATACTGTTGGAGATCCTTACAAAGATACAGCTGGCCCAGCAATTAACCCTATGATTAAAATAATTAATATAGTTTCTATCCTTTTATTATCAATGTTGGCATAACAAAAATTAATCATCTGCTTTCCCGCTGCCAATGATTGGTCCACCTCTTCTTAAACCTCCAGCGCCCACTCCGAAATTTTCAATTAGACTTTTAAAAAATGATTTTTTAATTCCGTAAGTAGAGGTTTCGGTAGATGACATTGCAACGTCAATCGTTTTTGATTTATCATAAAAATAAACATCTGATAGCTGATCTTTATGATTAAAGGAGACCTCAATTATAAACTGTTTTTTGGTTTTTTGTTTTAGGAAAGCGAGTTTTGAGCTCAACGTTCCGATATAATAATATGAATTATCACCAAGTGTCCCCCCAAAAGATGGAGTGCCAAGAAGGTCAATCACAGATTTTTTATTGTCTTTTCCTAATTCAAGTAAAGAAAGCCTTTCAAGATCGGGTAAATTTCCACTTACAATTTGTTTTCCTGAACAAGATATAATAAATATTGATGATATAATTAAAAGTATGTTGTTAAATTTCATAAAAAAAAAAACCTTAAATAATTTGTATAATAAAATTATTCAACAATCAAAAGAAACTTCAATTTTAGCGAATTTTGATTCTGATATTTCTTTAAATATAGAATTTTTACAAATAAATTTGTCTCTCATACTTTGGTATATGAATAGTAAAAAGATAAAAAAGAAATACCTAGATTTTTTAATTAGCAGATTTATTGATGACCTTGAGTCCGCCTCTATAGAATTAGGCTTTGCAGAATCAGGTCTGAAGAAAAAGGTAAGAAAGTTGGCACAAAATTTTTATCAAAACCTAGATTATAATCTTAAAATTATAAATGAATTATTAAAATCTAATGGTGAGATTTCTTTAACTAAAATTTTTAATGAGAGATATGAAAAAAAAAATACTAATTTTAAAAAGTTAGAAAACTACTATAAAAATAATATAAAATTATTTCTAAATTTAGATGAAAAAAGTTTTTGGAATTTGAATTTTGATTTTGTCAGCAAATGAATATAAAAAAAACATTGCAGATACATGAATAATTTTGTAGAAATTCACTTTGAAAAGGACTTAATATGGCAGTACCAAAACGAAAGACAACACCATCCAGAAGAGGGATGAGAAGATCACACCATTCTTTAACTAAATCAAGTATGATGGAATGCGATAACTGTGGTGAATTAAAGTTACCTCATCATATTTGCAGTTCTTGTGGTTTTTATAATAAAAAAGAAGTTGTTAGGAAGACCGAAGAAATTGATGAAGAAGAGTTGAAAGCTGAAAATTAATCTGGTGATTGTTTGAGTAAAATTACTTTAGCCATAGATGTGATGGGTGGTGATGGTGGCCCGGAAACTACAATTGAAGGTGTGTCATTAGCGACAAAACTTTATCCAGATGTGAAATTTAAACTATTTGGTGATAAAAGAAAATCTGAAAATTTGATTTCAAAGTTTAACTTAGAAAAAAATATTGAGTTCGTACATACAACTGAGTTTATTAAATCTGATGATCAGCCAGTGAATGCGTTAAGAAAGCTTAAAAAATCAAGTATAAGATTAGCTACTAATGATGTTAAAAGTAAAATATCAGATGGTTTAGTTTCTGCAGGAAATACCGGCGCTTTAATGGCTATTTCAAAATTTGTATTGAAGACTATAAAAACAATCGATAGGCCTGCCATTTCTGGTCTGATGCCAACAATGAAAGGGCTCACTGTAGTTTTAGATCTGGGTGCAAATGTTGAATGTTCAAATGACAATTTAGTTCAATTCGCCTTAATGGGTGATATTTTTGCACAATGTGTTCTTGGAATAAAAAAACCAAAGATAGGCTTGCTTAATGTTGGTACAGAAGATATTAAGGGTAATCCTGTAGTAAAACAAGCATATGAGAATCTAAAAAGAATTGAAAATCAAATTAATTTTTATGGTTTTGTTGAGGGCGATGATATAAACAAAGGAATAGTTGACGTTGTTGTTACTGATGGTTTTTCCGGAAATATAGCCTTAAAAACCGCAGAAGGAGTTGCTGATCTTATATTTACTTATCTAAAAAATGCGTATCAAAGTTCATTCATCTCTAAATTAGGTTATATTCTATCCAAACCTGCACTCAATAGATTTAAAACAAGAATAGATCCGAGAAAATATAATGGTGCTGTTCTCTTGGGTTTAAATGGTATTATAGTCAAAAGTCATGGAGGAACAGATGCATTTGGCTTCAGTAATGCTATATCTGTTGCCATTTCTTTGATTAAAAATAATTATGTAAATACAATTGAAAATCAACTAACTAGGAAACACGAATGATACTTTCGCAAATAGTTGGATGGGGTGAATATCTTCCTAAAAAAGTTTTAACAAATGATAATCTTAGTGAAACAATTGAAACGTCAGATGAATGGATATTTCCGAGAACTGGGATTAAACAAAGGCATATAGCGCTGAAAAAAGAGCTCACCTCTGATCTTGCAATTAATGCTGCTAAAGAAGCATTTGTAAATTCTACTATCTGTCCCAGCGATATTGATTGTGTTATAGTCGCCACTACTACACCGGACGATACATTTCCATCAACAGCAACTAAAGTACAACATTTTTTCAAGATGAAGGATACCCCTGCATTTGACATTCAGGCTGTGTGTTCAGGTTTTATATACTCTCTTCAAGTGGCTGATACTTTTCTTAAATGTGGTAATGCAAAAAATATTCTTGTTATAGGAGCAGAAACACTATCAAAAATTGTTGATTGGGAGGACAGACGAACATGTGTTTTATTTGGTGATGGAGCAGGTGCAGTTATTGTTAGTGCATCTGAAGAGTCAAGGGGGATTTTAGCTACAAAAATTTATTCAGATGGTTCGTGGCATGATAGTTTATATAGTGATGGAGGTCCTTCATTTAATCAGAAAGTTGGTAAAATAAGGATGAATGGTCAAGATATTTTTAAGCAAGCAGTCAATAAATTATCTGAGGCAACCTCTAAAGCGTTGGATGAATGTAACTTATCAATTAAAGATATCGATTGGTTTATACCTCACCAAGCTAATCAAAGAATTATTTCTAGTACAGCAAAAAAGTTAGGGATAAGCGAAGAAAAAACAATAAGCACCGTTAAATTTCATGCTAATACATCTGCAGCATCTATTCCATTAGCATTATCCTCAGCCATCAAAAATGGAAAAATTAAAGATAATCATTTAATTGCGATGTGTGCGATCGGAGGTGGGTTGACATGGGGAAGTTGTATATTAAAATTCTAATGTAATATTATGGAAGATGAAGTATTAACAAAAGCCTCAATGATCAATTACCTTAACGAGAATATTGGGCTTTCAAAAAGAGAGTGCCAGGTTTTTTTTGAGGTATTCCTGGATTTAATAACCAGAGAACTTATTGAGGAAAAAGATGTCAAATTAGTTAATTTTGGAATTTTCAAGGTGATGAAGAAAAAAGCACGATTAGGAAGAAACCCAAGAACAAAAGAAGAAGTTATAATTTCAGAAAGATGTGTTATTAAATTTAAACCATCTAATTTTTTAGTCAATTTCATTAATTCTAACATTATAAATGTTGATGATTAAACATGATGATGCTCTAAAAACGATAGGAGAAGTTTCATCTTTAATTGAGGTCCCTGTGTATGTTATCAGATTTTGGGAAACTAAATTTAAGGATCTTAACCCTGTAAAAAAAATTAAAGGATCGAGATATTACTCTAAAGATCAAATTGATCTTTTAAAAAAAATCAAATATTTACTGTATGAAAAAAAATTGACAATTAAGGGTGCGATTCAAAATATTGATGAATTTGATACTCAAAAAAAGCTCATAATTGATGAGATTAAAGAATTGATAAATGAAATTAAGAACAATCTATAAATGTCGGAGCGTAGCGCAGCTTGGTAGCGCGTCCGTCTGGGGGACGGGAGGTCGCTGGTTCAAATCCAGTCGCTCCGACCATTATATTTCATAAATGATTAGAAAGTTGAATTTATTCTATACAACTTGTGGAAGCATGACTGATGCAGAAGATTTAGCAAAAAAAATGATTAGTGATAATTTTGCAAGCTGTATAAATATTATAAAAGATGTAACAAGCTTTTATAAGGAAAATTCAAAGATAAATTCTGTTAATGAAATTGTTTTAGTTATCAAAACAGTCAAACGTTTTAAAGAGATTGAGATTTATTTAAATAATAATCATCCTTATAGTATTCCATTTATTGGGGAATTAAATATCAATAAGATTAATGATGAATATCTTGAATGGATTTCAAAAAATTTATAATTTTTTTTTAAAGTTGACACATTATTTTTTTTAGATATTTTCCTAATGTAATGTTGACGTATAGTATAAAAAGTAAAGAAATTAAAAAAAAATGGTTAATGATCGATGCTGATGGATTAGTTCTTGGCAGGGTAGCTTCTCATATAGCTAGTTTACTTAGAGGAAAACACAAAGCCACATTTACTCCTCACATGGATTGTGGTGATCACGTAGTAGTTATAAATGCTAAAAAAATTAAACTAACAGGAAATAAATCTAAGAAAAAGGTTTATTATAAACATACTGGATATCCAGGAGGATTGAAAAAGACATATTTTGAAGATATTATAAATGGCAAAACCCCAGAGATTATTGTTAGAAAAGCTGTTGAAAGAATGATGAGTTCTAATGCACTTAGTAAAAAACAATTATCAAACTTAAAAATATTTGCTGATAATAAACATAATCACGAAGCTCAAAAACCAGAGCTGATAGATTTCGGGAAACTAAATAGAAAAAATAGGTTAATATAAATGAGTGAAGAAAAGCTGAATAACAAATTACAGTCGGAACCTATTGAATTGGCAAACTCTAGTGCCCCAAATGTTGATAAGCTAGGTAGGGCATACGCAACCGGTAGAAGAAAAACTTCAGTTTCCAGAGTATGGATTAAGTATGGAAAAAATCAGATAATTGTGAATGGCAAAAAAAGTACTGATTATTTTAAAAGAAAAATACTAAATACGATACTTGAGGAGCCAATCGAAAAAACTGATAATCTTGAAAAGCTTGAAATCTTCTCCACAGTAGTTGGAGGCGGCTTGTCAGGACAGGCTGGAGCTATTAGACATGGTATAAGCAGAGCTCTAGTTAATTTGGATCCAAATCTAAGAAAAAAACTGAAAAATCTTGGCTTTTTAACTAGAGATGCCAGAAAAGTTGAAAGAAAAAAATTTGGTAGACATAAGGCTCGAAGAAGTCCACAATTTTCAAAAAGATAATCTGAATGCAAATAAACGTATGCATATTTGGTGTATCTGGATACACAGGTGCACAACTAATTCAATTTCTCGCAAAACATAAATTTGTAAATATAACTGGTATCTTCGGATATGAAACCATTGGACAAAAAATTAGAAATCTTTTTCCAAGCATCACAAACTTACCAGATTTGACTATTTCTAACTATTCGGACTTTAACTTTGATAATGTTGACTTGATATTTAGTTGTTTACCACACGGTAAATTTCAAAGCTCAATAATTAATAATATAAAGGGAAATAATTCCATTATTGATTTATCCGGTGATTTTAGACTTGATGATTTAAGTTTATATGAAGAGTTCTATGGTATTAAGCATGAATCAAAAGACAAAAAAGGTAAGTTTGTATATGGGTTGAGTGAAGTTTATAAAAAGGAGATAAAAAAAGCAAAATTCATTGCAAACCCTGGGTGTTACCCAACATCTATTCTACTTCCTCTGATTCCTTTATTAAAAAAAAATATTATTACAAATCAGCATATTATTATTGATTCAAAATCAGGAGTTAGCGGTGCAGGGAAAAAACTCGAAATAAAAAACCTTTTTAGTGAAATTAATGAAAATTTTTATTCTTACGGATTAAAAAAACACAAGCATTTCATTGAAATTGATCAAGAGATATCAAAGTTAGGAAAGAATACATTTACTTTTATTCCTAGCCTAGTACCAGTAACTCGGGGTTTACAATCTACAATATATATCGAAAAGAATGAAAGTGTAATGTTTTATAAAAATGCCATTAAAGATTTTTATAAAAATGAACCATTTATTCAAATTTTGGATAAAAAATGTCCTTCATTTAGTGATGTAAAATATACGAATAATTTATTACTAAATATTTTTGAGGATTACCAAAAAAAGAAAATTATTATTATCAGTTGTATTGATAATTTAGTAAAAGGTGCTGCGGGTCAGGCTATTCAAAACATGAATTTAATGTATGATTTTGATGAAAAGGAATCATTGATCTAAACTCTATGAAGAAACTTATAAAGTATAAAGATAAAAAACCTTTAGTGCATGAAAGTGTTTATTTAGCCGAGGGTGTAAATATAATTGGAGACGTCAAAATTGATGAAAATACTAGTGTTTGGTTTAACACAGTTATTAGAGGAGATGTAAATCACATAAAAATTGGAAAAAATTGTAATATTCAGGACGGTACAATAATTCATGTCTCATCACATGGATTTTCTGCAAGGGGAAAAAAAGGTAGTCCCACAATTATAGGAGATTATGTTACTATCGGTCATAACGCAACTATTCATGCCTGTGAAATTGGAGATTACTCATTAATTGGAATGGGATCTGTAATATTGGATCAAAGCCTAATACAAAATAAAGCTTTTATTGCAGCTGGAGCAGTTGTTACTCCTGGTTCACTTGTTAAAAGTAATGAACTTTGGGCAGGCAATCCAGCTAAGTTTATTAGAAAAATTTCAGTAACAGAAGAAAAGTTATTAGTAAATACTCCAAATGTTTACTATGAACTAAGTAAAGAATTTTTAAAATAATAGTTTGAGATTTTATTTTTTAATCTATAATTCTTTAAGAGGAATAATGTTTAATAAAATCCGTAATATCATCTTTACCTTTTCTTTTGCTTTTGTCTCAAGTTGTGGTGTAACTGAATATATAACAAATTCAGAAGATTCAGCACCTGAAATAAATTCTGATTTAGATTTAGAACTTAAATCTGCAGAGGATGAAAACTTTTTGGAAAATCAAAATATAAATGATGAAACTAATAGTGAAAATGCAGTCATTAACGACTCTATTACAATTAACGATTCCGATCAGAAATTAGAATCGTCTCCAGTTAAAGAATATGATAGCATAATGCTAAGTGATACTGACTCAGATAAGAATTTAGAAGTAGTTGATGAGAAACCAATTGTCACCTTGCCTCCGATACAAAAACTAGAACTTAGAGATAAAATTCAATATAGAATTGCTACTATAAATTTTCCTTCTGGATCAAGTTTCATAAATTATAATGGTCTAAAAAAAATAAAAAAGATTGTCAATCTCGCCAAAGAAAGAAACGCTAAAATTAAGATAGTTGGACATGCCAGTAAGAGAACAAAAGATATGCCATTGAATAAACATAAGTTGGTTAATTTTTCAATTTCTCATAAAAGAGCACAAACTGTTGCTAAGATCGTAACTGAAAAATATAATTTCCCAAGTCAAAACTTAATAACTGAAGCGGTCTCAGATTCTAAACCTTTATTTAGAGAAGATATGCCTGCAGGTACGACAGCAAATCAAAGAACAGAAATTTTTATTATTTATTAAAGAGTGATGTGTGGCATTAACAAAGGCAAAGATTGCAATTGCAGGTATTGGAACTGTTGGAAAAGGTCTTCTTAGAATTTTAGAAGTTTTAGGTGGTAATGCTTCAAACATAGAGGTTACCGCAATTGCATCAAGAAGAAAAGTTAACATTCCAAATAAAACTTTATTTAAAAAAACTCAGGTTTTCAAAGATGCAGAACAGCTATTACAATACGATAATTATGATATTCTTGTTGAGTTAATTGGTGGGGAAGACGGAGTTGCAAAAAAAATCGTTTTTAATGCAATTAAAAACAAGAAATATGTTGTAACAGCAAATAAGGCTCTTATTTCAAAATATTGGAAAGATTTAAATAAAATTTCAAATGAAATGGGTGTTTCAATAAAGTTTGAAGCAGCAGTAGCTGGTGGTGTCCCAATAATAAAAATCATAAATGAGTTTTTAGTATCTAACAAAATTAGTAGAATTTATGGAATTTTGAATGGAACCTCAAATTATATACTTACAAAGATGTTAACTTCGAATAAAAAATTCTCTGAAATCCTCAAGGATGCTCAGAGTTTAGGGTATGCAGAATCAGACCCAACATTTGATATTGATGGAATTGATACAGCACACAAATTATCAATATTATGTTCATTAGCATTTGATACAAATTGTGATCTAAAATATATAAAGTCCGAGGGTATTAGAAATATTGAACTATCAGATCTCAAATATGCAGACTCCTTAGGATATAAAGTTAAAATGCTAGGTATAAGTGAGCAAAAAGGTAAAGAAATTAAAAATTATGTTTTTCCATGTCTGGTTGCTAAAAATAATTTTATTGCAAATGTTGATGACGTATATAACGGTGTTGTTATAGAGTCTAACTTTTGTAAGAAAAGTTTTTTTCAAGGTGAAGGAGCTGGCTCATTTCCAACTGCCACCTCTGTTATAAGTGATATATTAAGTATCATAAAATTAAATGAAAATAGTTTGAAAGAGCAAAAAAAATCAGATTTTAAGATGAGTTCTGTAGAAAATAGATTCGGGTCGTATTATCTAAGATTTACTACTGAGGATAAACCTGGAGTAATATCAGGAATAGCGAATGAATTTAAAAAAAATAATATATCTATGAAATCAATGCTTCAAAAAGAATCACAAAATAAAAATTCTAGAAGTGCAACAATAGTTATCACTACTCATGATTGTAATGAGAAAAATATGATTTTAGCTTTGGCAAAAATAAATAAAATGAAATTTATAAAAAAAAAAACAATCTATTATCGCATAGAAAGTTTTGTAAGTTAGATTATAGAAATTGTATCTAAAATATCTTTACCGATTATCGGCAAGCAATAATTTATAAATTTCTTAGTCACATTAAATGTCTTCGGGTTATAGAATTCTTTTTTCATAGTCTTAGTTTTTCCAGCAACATCTTCTAACTTATTCATTATAATTTCTGCATTATATCGAGTGTCAAATCTCACCCTCTCTTTTATTGCCATAGAGAAAGGGGTTTTAGTTTTGACTGAAAATTTTGTAGCCATTAATCCAATACTGTAAGCCTCCTTTTGATCAACCTCTGAAACTGAACCTAAGAAGCTTCTTTGAGCATAGCCAAGAGTATCAGCCCTTACTCTTTTTATTTTCAATTTTTCTTTTAATATATTTGAAAGATAATCTCCCAATATTCCAGAGCCAGAAAGCTGAATATTACCATGAGCATCGTATTCATTATTTTGAATAATCTTTTTTGAAATTAAATTTCCATTATTATCTTGTATCCCCTCTGATATCGCAATTATACATCGCCCATATTTATCATAAACTTTTTTTACTTGTTCTAAAAACTCATTAATTTTGAATGAATATTCTGGAATAAAAATTAAATGTGGTCCATCACTGTTTAATTTTCTTAACAAACTTGATGCTGCTGTGAGAAATCCAGCATGTCTTCCCATAACAATCCCAAGATAAACACCTGGCAAGGCTTTAACATCATAATTTATTCCTGAAAACAGTTGCGCAACATATTTTGCTGCCGAGCCAAAGCCTGGTGTGTGGTCATTTTTAACTAGGTCATTATCAATTGTTTTTGGTATATGAATACACTGAGTGTTATAGTTTTTTTCCTTAACATAATTTGAAATAATTCTTAGACTATCTGAGGAATCATTTCCTCCAATATAATAGAATCTTTTAATTTTTTTTTTATTTAAAACCTTAAGTATTTCATGACAGTATTTTTCATCAGGTTTATCTCTTGTTGAACCAAGAGCTGCGCCAGGTGTATTTTGAATTTTTTTTAAATTTGCACTACTTATCTTTGATAATTTTATAAAATTATTATCAATGATTCCTCTCACACCATTGATCGCGCCAATAATGTTTGAATTTTTATTATTTTCTCCATTTATTATACCTACCAATGATTGGTTGATCACATTTGTTGGGCCACCACCTTGGGCAATAAGTATATTGTTATTACTTTGCATACGAATTTATGATAGTTCTTAATAAATAATGGATAAATTAAATCAAGTCGCGATAAAAAACAATAAGTTAGAGAAATATTATTCTTTAAAAGG
>ERZ802830.4240-NODE-4240-length-11619-cov-8.72302_pt1 | contig 11619 bp, 11 predicted proteins | sample MGYA00345654_ERZ802830 | MGnify/ENA primary metagenome ERZ802830 (study PRJEB30503, sample SAMEA104212375) | marine metagenome | biome: Westerlies Biome; feature: [SRF] surface water layer (ENVO:00010504) within the epipelagic zone...; material: water...
TCATGGGCGACGTGGGCGCCGACCATAAACAGCCCGTTATTACCCACACGAGTAATACCGCCTCCACCTTTTGTTCCAAGGTTTATGGTGACATTTTCACGAATACGATTGCCATCTCCAATCTCAAGAAAGCTTTTCTCATTATCGAATTTCAAATCTTGAGGTATATGACCCAATGAGGCATAGGGGAAAATTTCATTTCCCGAACCAAGTGTTGTATGACCCGCGATACTTACATGTGAATGCAAAACAGAGTTATCACCAATTTTGACATTTGGACCAATCACACAGAAAGGGCCGATTTCCACACCATTCCCAATTTCTGCATCTTTATCAACTTCGGCTGATGGATGTATTGTACTCATTGCTGAAATGACCTTAAACAGTGAATGGGAGACATATTGCGTTAGATTCTATGCGGTGAAAACAAATTATTTCACTCGTTATTAATTGTTTTTCTCTTTTTAAGCAGTCGGCTTAATAATGCCGTTTCCTTTCGCCAATGTGAAGACGAACGCGCAGGATACCCGGCAACTTCCTCGCCTGCAGGGATGTTTTTTACCACAACAGAAGCTCCAAGAATTCTGGCACCTTTTCCAACATGAATATGCCCATTAAAAGCTACTTGCCCCCCAGACATGACATAATCCTCAATTATGGAACTTCCGGCAAAACCAACTTGCCCGGCAATCAAACAGTGACGGCCTATATGAACATTATGTGCGACATGCACCTGATTATCTAACTTTGTACCTTCTCCAATCACTGTATCAGTGAGGGTACCTCTATCTATGTCAGACCCGACGCCAATGCTCACATGGCTTTGAATAATCACTCTACCTAATTGGGGGATTTTAACATGTCCTGAAAAATCAGGCGCATACCCAAAACCATCTTGCCCAATCGAAACATTAGGGTGGATATGAACTTCATCACCAATAAGAGCGAATTGCACGACGCTATTCGCGCCAATAGTCGATCGGCGTCCGATAACACAACCCGGACCAATAACAGCATTAGCACCAATTATTGTCTCATCGCCAATCTCAGCTCCAGCCCCAATCACGGCGCCATACCCAATCTCAACATTTAAGCCAATAACTGCATCAGGATGAATTTGCTCGGTTTGAACTCCCGCAACAGGTTTTGTTTGCGCCTGAAGAGGGAAAATCTTTTGAGCTATTAATGCATAAGATTTATAAGGATTATCGACGAGTAATATAGCGGCTGGAAGGTAAGATATATCTTCCAAATCCCGTGGAGATATTAATAAAGCTCCGGCACGGGTAACCGCCATATCATCTTTATATTTAGCATCATTGTAGAAAACAATGTCGCTCTGGCTAGCATCCAACAAGGTGGAGACGCCATTAATGGAAGCATTCCCATCCCCCTGCTTGATTTCTGCATCCAGAAATCCGGCTAATTCTGTAATCGAAAAAGGCTTACCAGGGGGATAGAAACGGCTATCTACCATTTATTTTGCAGGTGCCTCAACCTTTACAGAACTCAAAACACCATCAAGACGTTTCGTGGCTGTATCTGTAATATCAACATCTGGGCTGCCGATAAGGACAGCACTACGCTCGAGAATGGCAATTGCGCCTTTCTCAGTCATAATATCTTTCAAAATCGGGCTAAGACTTTTTAGAATTTCCGCTCGTGCAGCAGCAAGACCAGCGTCAATTTTGCGAAGCTCTTGTTGAAGCTCTTGATTCTTGGCAATTTCCTCAAGCTTAAGTTCATCAGCTTTTGCTTGAAGCGCATCTGGCGCCATCATCGTTTTCTGAGAGTCTAGCTTTTGAACCTTATCAGAAAGTTCCTTTTGTGCCTTATCTCTTTGAGATTTAATCTTTTCTTGCTTCTTTTGAACCTGAGAAATCATGCTCTTCCCAGCTTTTGAGTCGGCGAAGAGTTTCTCAATATTCAAAATCAGAACATTTGACTGAGCAAAGGCTTGTTGAGGCGCACTGAATAAAAACAGTGCAAACGAAAATATTACGAATTTTTTAAGCATTAATCCCTCTCTTAAAAACGTGTTCCTGCGGTGAAACGGAAGAATTGCGCACTATCATATTCTTCTTCCGCTATAGGTCTGGCCAAATCAAAACGAACAGGGCCAAATGGCGATTTCCAGTTAAAAGTTAAACCATAACTTGCACGAAAAGCTAAGTCATCTCTTACATTAGTAGCTGCTACATCAGTTTTACCAATAACACCAAAGTCAGTAAAAATATAAGTTTTAATTCCAAAATCTTTAGGAATACCAAGTGGGACTTTGGTCTCCAAAGTTCCAACTAAATATTGTTTTGCTCCTAAAACATAGTCAGTATCTATATCTCGAGGTCCAATACCAGATCTTTTAAAACCTCTTATAATTGAACCGCCAACGAAGAAATTATCATTATACGAAATACCTTCATCTTCATAATCACCTACAATTCCTCCACTTAACTTCGCATGAAAAATCCATTCCTCAAAAAACGGTCTGTAATAATCAGCAACTACAGTAGTCTTTACATAGGTTACATCGCCTAATGGAGTGGCAATATTTTGCGAAAAGATAAAGTCCCATCCCTCAGTGGGGTCAATTACATCATCACGCTTATCAATTGTGTAACTGTAACCAAACTGAGCCTTTAATTCAGTGAAAGGTCTTAAATAAGCACCAAATTGCGGAGTATATGCATCGTTAATTAATTCATTTTCTGATAAACGAACGAAAACATTTAAACGAGCATCTTCTGCAACAGGAAAGCCTATTGACCCTCCAATACCGGTTTCAGATGTCTCAAGTGCCGCTTCAGTATCGTAATCAGAGGTTGTTCTGAACAAATCAACACTGCCAAATAAATCTCTATTAAGGAAATAAGGTTCTGCAAACCTTAAATTTAGGAAGGTTCTTTGCGAGCTAATTGAGGTTGATAAACTCAAAAGTTGACCGCGCCCAAGAAGGTTACGTTCAACAATTGAAAACTGGGTTGAGAGGTTCTCTACTGATGAATAACCAATACCAAAGGCCAGCTCACCCGTAGATTGTTCTTCAACATCAATGTCAAGAATGACTGAGTCTTCGTCATCACCAGGTGTTTCAGTGATTTCCACTTCACTAAAAAAATTCAGTGCTTTGATATTTCTTTCAGATTTATTCAGCAAGGCGCGGTTAAAAGCATCCCCTTCCCGAAGAAACATTTCGCGTCTCACAACCCGATCTTGCGTCCGAACATTATTGTTTACATTGATGCGTTCCACATAAACGCGCGGGCCTTCCTGAACGCGATATGTAATATTAACAACCAGATCCTTACGATTACGACGAACACGCGGGCGTACATCTGCAAAAGCATACCCTTTAGATCCAAGTGCCTCTGTCAAATCATCGACTGTGTCATCCACCTTCTTGGAATTATAGACTCGTCCGGTTCTGTGTCGAATAAGCTGTTCAAGCTCCTTGATATTCACATCTTTAAGGCTCGTATCGATAACAGACTCACCAAATTGATATTTATCGCCCTCTTCGACATTAAAGGTCACAAAGAATTCTTTACCGTCACGGGTCAACTCGGCGAATGAGGAAATCACACGGAAATCAGCATAACCTTTGCTGAGATAAAACCGGCGCAATAGGTCGCTATCATATGCGATACGATCGGGGTCATATTTGTCATTTGAGGAAAGAAAGCGCCACCAACGTGACTCTTGCGTGGAAATCTCTTCGCGCAACCGGTCATCATCAAATCGTTCATTACCGATGAAATTAATTGAACGAACACGCGTAGTTTCGCCCTCTTCAATCTCAAAAACAACATCTACGCGGTTTTGCGGTAACTGAATTACTTTTGGCTCGACCTTGGCTGAAAAACGACCTGAACGACGATATAGCTCAACAAACTTCTCTACATCATTCTGGATTTTGGAACGCGTATAGACCTGACGGGGGCGCAAGGAGGACTCTTCGTAGAGGTCATCATCATCCAGTTTGTCATTACCTTCAAAAATTACGCGGTTCACAATTGGGTTTTCAACCACAGTGACAATCAGCCCGCCCCGCTCTCGACGGATAGTCACATCCGCAAATAGACCTGAGGCAAACATGGACTTGAGTGATTGATCAAGCAGAACAGGATCTGCAGTCATGCCGGGTTTTAAGATCATGTAAGATCGAACTGTTTCAGCTTCGACCCGTTGGCTTCCCTCAACTTCAATAAATTGAATACGTAAATCGTCTTTGGCTTGAGCAGCACCCTCTTGAGCCGCCAATGGTTCGGCTAATAGAGTGGCCAAAAATGTAAAAGCAATCAAAGCAATGAAAGCTGAGAATTTTGAATTTGTCATAAAGTTATGGCCTCAGTTGAACAGGCTTATTTTGGAAACATCATTCCACGTTACAAAAACGAAGAGCATAATTACAAAAGCAAGGCCGGCACGCATACCATATTCCTGAACTTTTTCAGGCATAGGTTTTCCAACAACGGCTTCATATGAATAAAACAACAAGTGGCCACCATCAAGCATAGGAATCGGGAAAAGGTTTATAAGCCCTATGCTTACTGAAATAAGGGCAATCCAGTTAAAAATCGCAACCCAGCCTAACGAGGCCATCTGGCCTGATATCTGAGCAATTTTAACAGGCCCACCCAACGCATCTGCACTTTCACGACCGGAAATAATCCCCCCCAAGGACCTAAAAGTCTGCGTGATGATAAATGTTGTCTCTGAGACCCCTTTGCCAATTGCAGTAATAGGGTCGTAATAAACTTTGCTTACGCGAGTTTGGTCCGGTCTGCTCGTAATGCCGAGGCGCCCGAGGCGATACCTATTGCCAAAATTATCGACATCTTCGACCAGTTCAGGGCGCGCTACCAACTCGACTTCCATTCCGTTGCGGACAACAACAAAAACTAAGTCCCGCTCCGGATTAACGGATACTGTTCGGGCAACATCATTAAAACTCTCTACCGGCGAGCCATCAATGGAAACTATGAGATCGTTAGGAATGAATCCTGCGCGCTCAGCTGCGCTATTCTCGCTGACTGTATCTACAATTGGCAAAGAAATTTGTTTACCGACAAATGTAAAGAGACAGGCATAAATAATGATTGCCAGAATAAAATTAGCTACGGGACCAGCCGCAACGACTGCCGAGCGTTGCCATAAAGGTTTAAAGTGGAAAACATCTTTTTGATCATCTTCCGTTAGCTCTTTTAGTTTATCACTATCAGGAGTACTGGCTGCGTCTTCATCACCATAAAATTTAACATAACCGCCTAAAGGCAATAGGCAAATTTTCCACGCCGTTCCTTTACTGTCCATCCATGAATACAGCGTCTGTCCAAAACCGATAGAAAAAGTCTCCACCCGCACTCCGCATCGTCTTGCGACCCAGAAATGTCCAAGTTCGTGGAAGAACACCACAATCATAATCACGAAAAGGAAAGGAACAACAACTCCAAACACTGCGTTAAAGATGATATCCAAAACGGTCTCCATTAAACGGCAACAATGAAAGCATCTATTAACATGGTTTTAGCATCCGTGTTTGTTTTTTTTACTCATTTTTTGAGGGAGATAATGTCCAAAGCCTTGCGTCTAGAGGCCTCATCAACTGCATAAACATCTGACAAAGAGGAAATATCAGCATCGGTCATTTGGTCCATAGTGTCGTGTATAAGACTAGCTATATCCGTAAAGCTGATTTCACCGTTTCTAAATGCCTCAACTGCAATTTCATTAGCTGCATTCATAACAGTCTGAGTACCCTGCCCTGCATTAAGCGCTTCATAAGCGAGTTCTAAACAAGGGTAATGCTTAAAATCAGGCGCCAAAAAACTCAATTCACCCTCGGCGGCGAGGTCAAGAGAGGCAATATTAGCCTTTAAACGCTCCGGCCACCCTAAACAGTAAGCAATAGGAATCTGCATGTCAGGGGTTCCCATATGCGCCATAACTGACCCGTCATACATAGTGATAAGGCCGTGAATAATTGATTGTGGGTGTATCAGGACTTTGAGTTTATCCGCTGGCACTGAAAATAAATGCTGGGCCTCTATAAGCTCCAAACCTTTATTCAACATTGTAGCGGAGTCTATGGAAATCTTTTCTCCCATAGACCAAACGGGGTGCTTAACCGCCATTTCAGGGGTAACTTTGGCGAGTTGGTCTATTGGCAGAGACAAAAAAGGCCCGCCGGATGCCGTCAATGTAAGATGCTTAACATCCTCAACAAATTTGCTTACTAAGAGCTGATGCAAAGCATTATGCTCAGAGTCGACAGGTAATATAGTTGTGTTGTTTTGAGCCGCAATATCCATAAAAAGAGACCCGGCTGCCACCAAACATTCTTTATTTGCTAGCATGACAATTGAACAGTTTTGCACTGCGTTTAATGTAGGTTTCAGACCAGAAAACCCTGTTATTGCGGCCATCACTCTATCCGTAGGATAAGCTGCTGCGGCTGACACACCCGCTTCGCCACAAGCAGTTTCAATATCCAAACCTGCGATAGCCGCTTTAAAGTCATTATATAAAGCTTCATCGGCAATCGCCGCGAATTGTGGTTTGAACTGATGGCAAATCTCAGCCAAACGCTTTACGTTGCTGCCGGCAGTAACTGCCGAAACACAAAAATCATCTGGATTAGCCGCAATTACCTGAAGCGTGCTATCCCCGATGGATCCGGTAGCACCTAAAATTGAAATCTTCTGTACCATTACTTTACCAGACCAGAACTGCGTCTGCGGTCAACCCTTTATCAAAGCTTCTAGCAATCAGAAGTAAGAAGACTGCAATTACTACGGCGAGCATTCCATCTAACCTGTCGAGCATACCCCCATGGCCCGGCAATATCCCACCCGAGTCCTTCATTTCATATTTTCTTTTTAAAGAGGACTCGAATAAATCACCAATTTGTGAAATTACCGCCAGAATGCCTCCAAACACGACAAGAGACAAAAGTGTTGCATTAGGAAGAAAGAAACTTACCGCAGCTCCGATAATTGCTGCGCCAATAACCCCACCTAACAGACCGGCCCAAGTTTTGTTTGGAGAAATCACGGGTGCTAATTTTGGTCCCCCAATCGTTTTCCCAAAAACATAGGCCATCACATCGGTAGCCCAGACAACCCAGAAAACAAAAAACACGAGCCATAAGCCATTATCAATGCTTCGCAGCAAAATGATGGACAAGGTTGCAGCGCCAATATAGGCAAACCCACCACTCAAAAGAGATAACTTCACACCAAGCAAAAGTGACATACCTATCGAAAAAAGAATTCCAAAGATATAAAACCCCAAACCCGATCCAAATCCATCGTGACTAGCCAAAGCGGTAAGTACGAGCAAACCGCTCAACAAGATTTTTGGAAATTTATCACCTTTGGAGAGGATATTAATCCACTCGATACCCATTATGACACAGACAATCGCGATGAAAGCTGAAAATGGAAGGCCCCCTTGCCATAAAATAAGCAAGACTACCGGAAGCGCAAGAATAGCCGTGATGAACCGAGATTTGAGGCCGCCTTTAGCCGCCCCGACAGTTTGCACAGCTTGTTGGTTCATTTGGAAGCCTTTTTAAGCGAGAATTTGGCAATAAGCCCCTTATCTTCTTTATCGTGAGATTTATTATCCTCAGAAATTCGGCCAAACCGACGCTCACGGCTGACATATTCTTTGAGAGCTATATCAAGTTCATGTTCATTGAAATCAGGCCAGTAGACATCAGTAAAGTAAAGTTCAGCATAAGCGGCTTGCCAGAGCATGAAATTACTTAACCGATATTCACCACTTGTACGGATAATTAAGTCCGGGCTGGGTAAACCTGAAGTTCTAAGATGCGCCTCAAAAGTCTCTTTGGTAATATCTGAAAGCGAGAGTTTGTTTTCACTGACATCAGCCGCAATTGATTTGGCGGCATTAACAATCTCTTCCTGAGAACCATAATTGAAAGCAATCTGAAGTGTCATTTTATCATTATCGCTTGTCACATTTTGTACGTGATCAATAAGCCTAAGCGTTGCTTTAGGAAGTTCATTGGTTTCACCGATAATTTTAATATAAATGCCTTCTTCTACAAGTTCCTTTAAATTCTCATCAAAATATCTATGCATGAGATTAAAAAGAAAATTCACTTCTGCTTTGGGTCTAAAACGATTTTCTGATGAAAAGGCAAACAATGTCAAAATTGGTAAATTACGGGTAACAGCGGCTTTCACAATTCGCTTAATAGCATCAACGCCAGCCAAGTGCCCCTCAGGCCGCGTTAACCCCCGCGTTTTAGCCCAACGCCCATTACCATCCATAATAATGGCAACATGTGGAAGAGGCTCAACCATCTCAGTAATTTCCTGTGGGGATGTCATCAATCAACCGTTTTAATGAAACTTGACTTATACCTGACGGATTTCAGCTTCTTTTTGCGAGAGCGCTTCATCAATCTTTGAAATGTAATCATCAGTTAACTTCTGCACATCGTCAGATAACGATTTTTGTTCATCTTGACTAATTTCGCCATCCTTTTCACCTTTTTTAAGTTGATCCATTCCGTCGCGTCTAACATTTCTCACCGCAACCCTGCCCTGCTCAGCATATTTACCAGCAATTTTAACAAGCTCCTCACGGCGCTCTTCGTTGAGTTCAGGTAACGGCACACGAACCATCTGTCCATCAGCCATTGGGTTCAACCCTAGCCCAGCTTCACGGATAGCTTTTTCAACAAAAGAAACCTGCCCTTTATCCCAGACCTGAACAGATAAAAGACGAGGTTCAGGCGCTGAAATCGTACCGACTTGTGACATCGGCATTTGCTGCCCATACGCATCAACCATGATAGGTTCTAGAAGTGTTGTGCTGGCACGACCAGTTCTCAAACCACCGAAATCACTTTTCAGGGTGCTTAAAGCCCCCTCCATACGTCTTTGTAAATCATCCATATCAGCAGACATTTTTATATCCCTATTTATTAAGTTTCGGAGATTATTGTGCAATTTCCATTATCTTCAAGCACTTTTAAGAATGCACCATTGGACTGAATTGAAAAAACAACGATTGGTATGTTATTTTCCCTCGAAAGGCTAACTGCAGAAGCGTCCATAACTTTCAAATCTTTAGATAACACATCCAAATAACTTAACGTATCAAATCGAGGCGCGGAACTGTCAATTCGTGGATCAGCAGACTACACCCCATCGACACTCGTCCCCTTCATTAAGGCATCACAATTCATTTCAGCTGCCCTTAAAGCCGCAGCCGTATCTGTGGTGAAAAACGGATTGCCTGTACCCGCAGCAAAAATCACAACTCTACCTTTTTCCATATGGCGAATGGCGCGTCGGCGGATATATGGCTCGCAGACAGTTGTCATTGGAATCGCTGATAGGACACGGGTTTGAATGTCTTGACGCTCAAGTGCATTTTGCATAGCAAGCGCATTCATTACGGTAGCCAGCATGCCCATGTAATCTGCGCTAGAGCGATCCATACCTCCCGCAGCACCGGAGAGCCCACGGAAGATGTTACCTCCGCCAATAACAAGGCAGATTTCAACACCAGATTGGCGTGCCTGACTAATTTCAGTTGCTATTCTGTCGACAGTTCCGACATCAATTCCATATTGACCATCACCCATAAGGGCTTCACCGGAGATTTTCAGAAGAACGCGTTTAAAATCTCGTTTTTCTGTCATTTCCAGTCCTCCCAGCCGATATTTAGATTTACTTTATATGGTTATATTATGAACTGCCTACAGCGGCGGCTACTTCAGAAGCAAAATCCTCTTCGGGACCTTTGTCAATGCCTTCACCTAGCCCAAACCGGACGAAACCCGACAACTTGACCTCGCCACCGATATCAGAGGCTGCATTTTGTAGAACTTTTTCAATGGTGTTTTCGCCATCAATCACGAAAATCTGCTTTAGTAGCACAACTTCTTCGTAGAATTTACGCAGCCGTCCCTCTACCATTTTTTCGATGATCTCTTCCGGCTTGCCGCTTTCTCTGGCTTCGGTAATAAGCACTTCACGCTCACGCTCGACCTCATCTTTAGATAAATCATCTGTTGAAAGAGCTAAAGGGTTCGTCGCAGCAACATGCATGGCAATTTGTTTACCCAACGCAGCAAGCTTTTCTTTATCCCCCGGAGACTCCAGAGCCACAAGAACACCAATCTTACCCTGCCCTTCAACAACCTGACCATGCAGATAAGAAGTCACTACCCCCTGCTCGACAGAAAGACCTGCAGACCGTCTAACGGACATATTCTCACCAATCGTGCCGACCATTTCTGCGACATGATCTTGGATAGATTTACCTGCACCCGGATAATCGGCAGTGATAAGTTTATCAAAGTCACCATCAACACTCAGCGCGACTTTAGCAATATCGGAAACCATGTTCTGAAATTGGTCATTACGCGCAACAAAGTCTGTTTCAGAGTTAACTTCAACAACAGCACCTTTTTGCCCGTCCGTGACAGTTGAGACGAGTCCCTCAGCGGCTAAGCGGTCAGCTTTCTTGGCAGCTTTTGAAAGCCCTTTGGTTCTCAACCAATCAACAGCCGCTTCCAGATCACCATCAGTTTCAGATAGCGCTGTTTTGCAGTCCATCATACCTGCGCCGGTTTGCTCCCGCAATTCCTTGACCATTGAAACAGTAATATCAGCCATTTTCGCTACATTTCCTTATAGAGTTGGATAAAATATATGAACTAGTCAGTTTTTTCTTCAGCAGAAGCCTCTTCAGCAGTAGCTTCCTCGGCAGGAGCTTCCTCGGCAGGAGCTTCTTCAGCAGGAGCTTCTTCAGCAGGAGCTTCTTCAGCAGGAGCTTCTTCAACAGGAGTTTCCTCGGCAGGAGCTTCTAGAGCAGCTTCAGGCGAAGGTTCGGCTTGTGCACCAATATCCACACCTGATGAGACTGCGCCTTGCTCAATACCGTCAATCACGGCACCTGAGAAGAGTGAACAATAAAGTTCGATAGCACGCGTTGCATCATCATTGCCAGGAACGGGATAGGTAATGCCATCTGGATTGCAATTACTATCAAGAATAGCAATCACAGGAATACCAAGCTTATGTGCCTCAGCAATTGCGATGGACTCCTTGTTGGTATCAATCACAATCATCAAATCAGGTAGACCACCCATATCCTTGATACCGCCAATCGCAAGTTCAAGCTTGTCGCGTTCGCGTGTAAGATTCAGGATTTCCTTTTTGGTGAAGCCAGTAGAGGCCTCTTCAGCCAACAAGTTTTCAAGTTCACGCAAGCGTTTAATTGAATTTGAAATTGTTTTCCAGTTTGTCAGCGTACCGCCCAGCCAACGTGTGTTCATATAATACTGAGCACATTGTTGCGCTGTGCGCGCGATAACTTCAGTCGCCTGACGTTTTGTCCCGACAAACAGAACTCGTCCTCCAGCAGCTACCGTGTCACGAACTGCAACAAGTGACTGATGCAGAAGCGGGACGGTTTGTGCCAAATCGATAATATGAATGCCGTTTCTGTCCCCAAAAATATAAGGGGCCATTTTAGGATTCCAGCGATGTGTTTGGTGACCAAAGTGAACCCCAGCTTCTAATAGCTGGCGCATATTGTAATCCGGTAGAGCCATGACTCTTTCTCCTTTCT
>ERZ802830.4241-NODE-4241-length-11616-cov-6.38163_pt1 | contig 11616 bp, 13 predicted proteins | sample MGYA00345654_ERZ802830 | MGnify/ENA primary metagenome ERZ802830 (study PRJEB30503, sample SAMEA104212375) | marine metagenome | biome: Westerlies Biome; feature: [SRF] surface water layer (ENVO:00010504) within the epipelagic zone...; material: water...
TCATCCCCGTTGAGCATCCATGCTCTATCTCGGATTGTCTGCCATTGTTTTTGTACCCGTATTCAAAACAGTTACTCATCTTCCTCCCTACGTTGGAATGATGCTGTCTTTGGCTATTGTAGCCACCTTTGCTGAAATATTCAGTAACGCGAAAATCAATATTAGCTCCATCGACCAAGAATCCGATGCGCACGCAAGTCACAGTCCCGTTCATAGTTCGCTATCAAAAATTGAATTGCCGAGTATTCTTTTTTTCCTTGGGATTCTTATGGCTGTAGCCGCTTTGGAATCGCTGGGATATTTATTTTCTTTTGCTGACTCACTCAATACAGCAATTCCCAACACGGATATTGTTGTTGTTTTACTAGGGGCGGGCTCTGCGGTGATTGATAATGTGCCTTTAGTAGCGGCTAGTATGGGCATGTTTTCAGAACCCACGGATCATCCTTTATGGCATTTCATCGCATTTTCAGCTGGAACAGGCGGGAGTATGTTAATTATAGGTTCTGCCGCTGGAGTAGTTGCTATGGGGATGGAAAAAATTGATTTTGTCTGGTATCTCAAAAAAATATCTTGGCTGGCATTGATTGGATTCCTTGCTGGGTCGGTTGTATTTGTTTTGATGCGAGATTTGGTCTTCTAAACACAAAATATATTTCGTGTTTGGAACGTTTTATTATAAAATAAATTGACTATGCTAGATACGTTATCACTGGTTCAGCAAGAAAGTGTTTCGTTACAAACCGAAAAAAAACTATCCATACTAGAATTGATTCAAGATGGCGGATTGGGCGGTCAAGTAATCATTGGATTGCTTTTTTTTCTTCTCTTAATGGTGTTCTATATTTATTTTGAGCGTCGCTTTGCTATTCGGGCCGCCTTGAAATACGATGCCAACTTTATGCCTCAAATACGTTCCTATGTAGTGAGTGGTAAAATTGAGGGTGCGCAAGCCCTTTGTATGAAGGAAAATAAACCGGTTGCCCAAATGATTGCCAAAGGCATCTCAAGAATTGGTCGCCCCCTGGAAGATATTAATACAGCTATTGAAAATGCAGGGCGTTTGGAGGTCTATAAGTTGGAGAAGAATGTTTCTATACTAGCCACCATTTCTGGAGCAGCCCCTATGATAGGGTTCTTGGGGACAGTCATCGGAATGATTCTTTCTATTTTCGAAATATCCAATGCAGGAGGCAATATCGACATGAAATTATTGTCCGATGGCTTGTACACTGCTATGACCACAACAGTCGCAGGACTTATTGTTGGGATTATTGGTTATGTCTGTTACAACCATTTGGTTGTTAAAATAAACAAAGCTGTGTATTTGATGGAAGCCACCTCTTTGGAGTTTTTGGACCTACTTAATGAACCCGCTTGATAATGAATTTACGAGGTAGAAATAAAATAAGTCCCGATTTCAATATGTCATCCATGACGGATGTGGTGTTCTTACTCCTTATTTTCTTTATGATTGCTTCTACTTTGGCCAAGCAACTCAACACTATTGATGTGAAATTACCGCAGGCCAAAGGGAAAACTGAAAATCGAAGCACAGTAGCTGTGACCATTGATCGATCGGGAGCTTTTTTCATTGATGATAAAAAAGTAGCAAAGGCCCGCCTCCAACCATCCCTTATTGCCCAGCTTACCCAAGCGGCAAACAAATCTATTGTTCTTCGTGCAGCGGAAAATGTTGCGATTGAAGAAGTGGTGTATGTCATGAATATTGCTAATCAGAACGGAATTAAAATTGTATTGGCTGTGGATGCCCAATAAAATGAAATTGTTACAAACCCCTCACGAGCGTAAATCGGCAATACTAACGTCAATTATCGCAGTATTGCTTTTGCTGCTTTTATTTCTTTTGGGATTGACGTATTACGATCCGCCTGTTTCTTTTGGAATGGAAGTAAATTTTGGAACGAGTACTACAGGTTCTGGTAAATCTCAGCCTGTCAACCCCATTGCTTCCAAACCAGATCCAATTCAAAAAGAAAAAGCAGTGGAACCACAAAAAGCCCCGCCTTCGCCCCCCAAAGCCATAGAAAAAGTAATCACTCAAAAGGAAAGTACGGTAGCAATTCCCCAAAAAACACCTAAGAAAAAACCAGTCCCTACTCCTAAAAAAGAACCTTCTCCAAGCACTCAAAAACAGGCAACACCCGAGCCTGAAAAACCAAAAATTGCCAAAACCACCCAACAAGTTCTTCAAAATATGTTTAAGGCGCCTAAAAAAGAAGGTCGTTCCGAAGCGAGCGAAGGGGATGATTCGGAAATGGGTGGCGATAAAGGCAAAGAAACGGGCAACCCCTATGCGAATAGTTACTATGGAAATGAGGGTTTAGGTGGTCGTGGCGGTGGCTATGGACTCAATGGAAGAAGCTTACAATCCAATGGGAAGGTGGTGCAGGAGTGCAATCAAGAGGGAACTGTTGTGGTTCGTATCACTGTGAATCAACAAGGAGAAGTTGAAGCCGCGCAACCGGGAGTGAAAGGAACCACCAATGCCCATCCTTGTCTACTGGAACCAGCACGGCGTACGGCCCTGCTCCATCGTTGGTACCCCGACACAAATGCTCCCACCAAGCAGATCGGTTTTGTTGTCATTCAATTTAAATTGGGAGAATAAAAAGTGAATTATACAGATACGCTGGACTGGATGTTCAATCAGTTGCCCTTTTACCAAAAGCAAGGGGCAGTCGCTTTCAAGCCTGGACTAGATAGGATAAAGGGCTTCTGCCAGCGATTGGGTAACCCACAAGATCAATTAGACATTATTCATGTTGGGGGAACCAATGGCAAAGGCTCAACAGCCCATTTTATTGCTTCGGTATTGCAAGAAGCGGGGTATCGAGTGGGTTTATATACTTCTCCTCATTTGGTTGACTTTAGAGAGCGGATCAAGATCAATGGGGTTTATATTGATAAGGAAACCGTAGTGGCTTTTATTGCCAAATACAAAAACTATATCCGTACTGAAAAACTTTCTTTTTTTGAGATAACTCTGGCTTTATCCCTTCAGTACTTTAACGAACAAGCAGTAGACTATGCGCTCATAGAAGTGGGCATGGGAGGACGCCTAGACGCAACCAATATCGTAACCCCTCTAGTATCTGTAATCACAAACATTGGATTGGACCACACTCATTTTTTGGGAGACAATCACGCTTCCATTGCGGAAGAAAAAGCAGGAATTATCAAACCCAACACCCCAGTGATTATTGGAGAAGATCGTCCTGACACACGCCCCGTTTTTGACTCCCATTCCAAAGAAAAAAAGGCCCCAATCTATTACGTTTCTGCATCAAAAAGAACACCAGATATAGGCGTTTCTGTGCCCAGCTATCAACAAATTAATATGCAAACCGCCTATACTGCACTAAACCGCCTTCCAGAGTTGAATTTGACACCATCTATTATTAGGAAGGGGTTTTTGAAGGTACAGACAAATACAGAGCTGAAAGGACGGTGGCAAACCCTTAATACAGAACCCAAAGTGATTGTAGATGTGGGTCACAATAAAGAAGGGTTTTTCCATCTAAAAAAGAACCTATCTCTGGAAAGCTATAACCGCCTCCATATTGTTATTGGATTTGTTCAAGATAAGCCGATAAGTACTCTACTAGAAATGCTCCCTTCTGAGGCCCATTATTACTTTTGTGCTCCGAAGTTATTCCGGGCTTTTCCCGTAAATAAAATTAAAGCGCTGCTGTCTTCTAATATTCTTTTTTACAATTGTTTTGAATCTGTAGAATCGGCCTATTTGAGTGCTATAGAACAGGCCACTACAAAGGATTTGATTGTAGTGACTGGAAGTACTTTTGTGGTGGGGGAAGTAATAGAAAATTTACAAGCTGTGTAGATCAATGTAGTAAAATACGCTATATTTGCCACACATTTTGGGCGCTTAGCTCAGTTGGTTCAGAGCACCTCGTTTACACCGAGGGGGTCGGGGGTTCGAATCCCTCAGCGCCCACCAAATTAAAAAGAGATATATAACTTATATCTTTTTTTATACCCCGTATTCTCAAAACGTTAGAGTTCCTTATGTCTATTTGAGAGTCACCGTTCTTGTTGATGGATTGAAGGGATTTTCAATTAGAGCTCCACTTGAGTTAATAAGCTCTAATTTTATAGTAACTTCTCCTTTGGGTAAACCTTCTATATAGTATGGAGCCCAATCATCTATTAAAAATACGGTCTCGTTTATAGTTGCCCTCACCTTGTTCCCGCTAGGCGAAATTGTTGTATTGATTAAATAAAAATCTAACAACAACTTTTCTGTATCTGTTCCAGAATACACCCCCTTTGGCCTGCTGTAAAAAAGAAATTCTTGGTCCAGATTTATTTTTTCTCCTTCCCCCATTTGAGTAAATAAAAAGGCGTTTTTGTTTTTTACAGATTCATGATATGATCTAGATAAAAAGGCAAGAATCACATTATTCCCCGTATCGGGTTTCATTTTGAAATTTTTTGAATAATGAGCAGAATAAGGGCCGTTGTTTATGATTAAATGAATGTGTTGTCCCTTCCCTGAATTTGCCAAACCATATTTAAAATCGTGTGGGGTTTGAATTCCAAGCTCATAATTCTCCACTTCAAAAGAAAATTCCAATTCCTCATTTGAAGTTAGATCAACTAGTGATAATTTAGAATTTTCATAATTTGGGGAGCCCTCTATTTTTGTAATTGTAATTTCTTTTGATTCTTGACATGAAAACAAAATGGAGATTGCAATAACTGATAATATATATTTTTTCATAGTATTCTTTTTGAAATTTAATTGTGCTTGAGACGTGCGATGATTAGGTTGGGCAGCAACGAATTGTAAGTGTCTTTTTTTCATGTTTATTTTAGACTCGTAAAACCGTTTAAAACTACTCTTTATAAATGTATTACCCATGCAATGGGAGGGTTTATCCTTATTTATTATAATGAATTCCCCAAACACATCTATAAAATTAGATACATATCTATAAATTACAAAAGGGATAGTCAATGTTTTGACTTTATTTTTCAAGCGTACTTTTTTTCAACGAGTGAATTTATATGATATTTGAGAAAGAGTCACAAACGACATTTTAGGGCAATTCGAATAAATCTTCCACACTGCACCCCAATGTTTTCGCCATCTTTAAGGCCAGAACTGTAGAGGGAACATAAATACCATTTTCAATAGCATTGATACTTTTTCTCGATACCTCTGCAGCAATAGATAATTCTTGCTGTGTTAAGCCGGAAGATTTTCGGAACAACTCAAGATTGTTTAGGAGTTTTTTGTGGTGCTTTCCCAAGGCTAGTTCTTTTCAAACTCTTCCACGGCATCGGTTAGTTCTTTACCTGTATTTGGGTATAAATATCCGGCGATCAAAGTACCAATACCAATTGCACCAACTAAGTAACCGACCCCTTCCAAAATAGGGCCCAAGACTGTGTAACCAAGCAAAAATATCCCTACCCCAACAAATAGGGTGATAACTCCTCCTCTGCGATAGTCGATGGGTTCTTTTTTTCTGTCATCAAAAATATGCAAGAGTTCCTCCAATTTTGCAGGATCATCCAAGTGTTTGGATATTTCAAAGATGGTTTCCCTTTTTCCTTTTCCTTCGTAATAAAGCCATATAAAAACGGCTACAGGAACAATTAATCCTGTTAATATTCCTAAGACGGGTATAATAATAAATGATTCCATGGGGTTGATTTTTTTAATGTTGGACAAACTTAGCAAATTCTCATGTGAGAAGCAAAGGTTACATACAGTATCTAGCACAGTCGATTAGTTATCTAAAAAATGGGATATTTGAAATTCTTTTTTTTGAATTCAATTCTGTTTTCTTTCAAATACGCCAAGCGCTTTATTTTTATGTACTTCATTCCATAAAAAAAAGTCACCTTGCATTGCAATATATACGTTGGGGGGAAGGGTCTGAACCAATGAAAGGGCACATCCTAAGTTGAAAAATCCATCAGAAGAACTCCCAAAAGCGTAGGGAATCATGGCACCGGTGAGGACAATTGTTTTGGGCTGTAAAGCCGCTGTATTTGCCAAAAAAGTTGCTGTTTCTACTAAGGTATCCGTTCCATGGGTAATCACGATTTGAGTTGAAGTACTTTTTAAGCAGGCTTGTAGTATTTTTTTTCGGTGGGTGGTGTTCAATTCCAAGCTATCCTTCATCATTAAGGTTTCAATTTCAAGGTTGAGATGACAACGGCTTCTTTGTAACATTTCGGGAACGTGGGTCTTTTCAAAATAAAGGGAACCTTCTATGTGGTTATAGCTTTTGTCGAAAGTACCACCTGTAATAAAGAGTTGAATCATGGTAGGTTAACTTATCTAAAAATAAACTCTTTTGGTCAAAAAAAAACCGTGCCCAAAGGCACGGTGTGAAGTATGAATGTATGGTAGTGATCTATCCTCTAAATAAGGCACTAATTTTTTCTTTTTCCTCAGTGGCCATTTGGGCATCGATAAGGATTCTTCCGCTGTGTTCGTCGGTGATGATTTTTTGTCGGGAAGCAATTTCCATTTGGGTTTGAGGAGGGATAGTGAAGTAAGAGCCTCCAGAAGCACCTCTTTCTACAGGGACAATTGCCAATCCGTTTTTCACATTGGATCGGATACGTTTATAGGCTGCGATGAGGTGGTCTTCAATTTTCTTTTCAAACTCTGCTGACTTTTTACCTAGCATTTCTTCCTCTTTGGCTGTTTCTGCTAATATGGCATCAAGTTCTTCTTTTTTTCCCTTTAGGTGTTTGTTGCGTTCCTTAATTTTTTCAGTGAGCTCCTCGATGGTGATGTTTTTCTGCTCAATTTTGGCTTGAAATTCTTTGATTTTCTTTTCTGCCAGTTGCATTTCCAATTCTTGGAATTCTTGTTCCTTAGTGATGGAATTGTATTCCCTGTTGTTACGGACCTTATCGAGACGAGCCGCGTATTTTTTGTGCTCTTCTTTTGCCATTTCAATATCGTTTTTCTTGGCTTTGATTTGCAAGTCAAAGTCTGCGACTTCTGTGGTGAATTTTTCAAGTCGGGTGTCCAGACCAGCTATTTCGTTTTCGAGATCTTCCACTTCAAGGGGAAGTTCACCACGAACATTGCGAATTTCATCTACTCGCGTATCGATGAGTTGTAAATCGTAGAGGGCTCTTAGCTTTTCTTCAACCGATGTTTCCTTTTTTTTTGCCATGCTAGAAATAGTTTACTGGGTTGGTGTTTGTCTCAGACAAAACGAATGCGAAATTAGGCATTTTTTTGCTAAGATAATCATGGATTAAAACTTTTGTAAACCGCTCACTTTCAAAGTGCCCCACATCTACTAATAGAAGTTGTTCTTCGGCTTGGTAGAAGTCGTGGTATTTGAGGTCGGCAGTCACATAAGCATCTGCTTTCTGTTGTTTGGCCATTTCAATACCAAAACTGCCAGATCCTCCCAAAACAGCAACTGTTTGGATGGGCCGACCAAGTAACTGACTATGGCGGATTCCCCCCGGATTAAACTCTTTTTTGAGCTGGGCTAAAAAACGCTTTTCACTGATCGGGGAAGAAAGTTCCCCAATCATTCCCATGCCTCGGTAGGCATTTTCATTGTCGGTAGATAAGATTTCGAAAGCGACTTCTTCATAGGGATGGGACTCTTGAAGGGCCTGCAGAATTTTGGATTGTAAATGACTTTCGAACAAAAGTTGAACCTGGAATTCTTCCACACGGTTTAATTCCTTTTTTTGACCCTGAGCAGGTTGTGCGTTGGTTGAAGGCCGAAATTGACCCGAGCCCGAATTCTCATAACTGCACTCTGTATAGGCTCCAAGAGCCCCTGCTCCTGCCGCAAAGAGGGTTTTTTTAACGGCTTCAGAAGCTTCTTTAGGCACGTAGAAATTCAGTTTTTTAAGTCCCTCTTTTTTGGGGATCAGGATCTTTGTGTTTATTAGATCCAGTTGTTTACTCATTCCGTGGCTTACTCCTTCAGGGTGGTTGTCCAAGGCGGTGTGGAGGGCGTAAATGGCTATTTTATTTTCAATGGCTTTTAAAACGGCTTGTTCCACATAGGTTTTTCCTGTAAGGCTTTTCAGCCCTGAAAAAATAATTGGGTGAAAACTAATGATGAGATTACAGTTTTTGGAAATAGCTTCCTCTACTACGCTGGCCAAGGTGTCATGCGTGACGAGTGCTCCTGTACAAGCTCGGTTCTGATTTCCAACCAGAAGGCCTACATTATCAAAGTCCTCTGCTGTTGCTGGGGGTGCCCAAGTTCCAAGGAGGGATAAGATATTTTTAATTGTTGGGTGCTCCATAAAGGTATTGACTCTAATGATTACAAATATATTTGACTTAAATATAGCGTATCTTTCAGCTTGTGAAGTTAGTACGATTTCTTTTGTTTCCTATAGCCCTTCTATATGGGCTAGTAATGAGCATTCGCAATCTGTTATTCCATTGCCGTATTTGGACACCCCGTCGTTTCCAAACCCCATTGATTGGGGTGGGCAACCTAGCTACTGGTGGAACAGGGAAAAGCGTTGTAATTGATTATTTATTGACTGCTTTTAAGAAAAAGTTTCGGCTGGCTGTCCTCAGTAGGGGGTATGGTCGTTCTTCAAAAGGATTTGTTCTTGGAAAGGCAGATTCTACAGCATCTGCACTTGGGGATGAACCCTTTCAATTCTCGAGAAAACATCCTGAAGTGACCGTTGCTGTGGCTGAAAAACGCGTGGAAGGGGTTGAACATCTACTGAACCAATTCTCAAAAACTGAAGCAATATTATTAGATGATGTTATGCAACATCGTTGGATTCAGCCTCATCTGCTTGTTTTGACAACAACTTTCAATCAACCCTACAGCCAGGATTTTGTTCTCCCAATGGGAAATCTTAGGGAATGGCGAAAAGGTGCACGAAGAGCCGATATAATATTAATAACAAAAACTCCCCCCAAGGCCACTCCTGCCGATCGGGATAGGATTAAGCAATCATTAAAATTAGCCTCCAATCAATCCGTTTATTTTTGTGCGACAGCCTATGCCAAGTTTATAGATGGAGCCGCACACAAACCTCTAGTAGATATAGCAATTAAAAAATTTATTCTAGTGACTGGAATTGCCGATGCTGCTCCTTTGGTTTCTTATTTAAAAGGATTGAACTTTGATTTTGAACACTTGGAGTATCCAGACCATTATGCGTTTTCTAAAGCCACGGTTGGTAGGATCGAGCATAAAGCTCAGAATACCTTTATCCTAACCACTGAAAAAGATTTTGGTCGTTTACAACCCTTAATCTCAAAAAAAGTGCTGTTGTATTACTTACCGATCCAACTCAAATTCCTCAATGCTCAAGAAGAGCAAGCTTTTCTTTTGCAAATTGAGGATCAGCTTCAATAATGTATTCTAATTAATATGCTTGTGGGCTTTATAAGAAGAACGTACTAAAGGGCTGCTTTCAACATGTCTAAAACCAAGACCAAGAGCAAAGGTTTCATATTCTTTGAATTCCTCTGGACTCACGAATCGTGAGACGGGCAAGTGTTTTTTAGAGGGTTGAAGATATTGTCCGATGGTCACGACATCGACATGATGTTCGCGAAGGTCCTGCAGGGATTGCATGACTTCTTCACGAGCTTCACCTAGGCCTAACATAATACCGGATTTCGTTCGGCGAATTCCTTTTTCTTTTAAATAGCGCAATACTTCAAGACTCTGATCGTATTTGGCTTGCACGCGAACTTGACGAGTCAACCGGCGCACTGTTTCTATATTGTGTGAAACGACCTCTGGAGCGACCTCAATGATGCGATCCAAATTTCTTTTATTCCCTTGAAAATCGGGAATCAACGTTTCAAGAGTAGTATTGGGATTGAGTCGTCGAATAGCATTTACGGTTTCCGCCCAAAGAATAGACCCCATGTCTTTCAAGTCATCCCGATCCACGGAGGTAATGACGGCATGTTTTATTTGCATAAGTTTGATGGATCGTGCCACCTTGTCGGGTTCGTTCCAATCAACGCTATTGGGCCTACCTGTTTGAACCCCACAAAACCCACAAGACCGGGTACAAATGTTTCCTAAAATCATGAAAGTAGCGGTACCCTCAGACCAGCATTCACCCATATTGGGACAGCTCCCCGATGTGCAAATAGTATGCAGATCGTATTTGTCTACTAAATTTCTGAGTTCGGTATATTTTTTGCCCGTAGGTAATTTTACCCGAATCCATTTGGGCTTCTCCACTCGCTTCGTTCCAATCTCCTCTCGTTCCAAATGTTTCATATAACAAAGATACAAACTATTCCATCAGACTCAAAAGATAGAGTAGGGCGAAAGCGCTTAGAAATACAATCCCGATTCGGCTCCACCAACGAACAATAGTTCTCGGTTGCGCTTCCAAAGGCATGTATTTACTCGTGACCAATCGGTAGTTAAGAAGTGCAAAGACAGGAGCGGTCAAAAATGATAAGACAGTCGCAATACGGACCAAAGTTCCCATTTCAGAAAGAAAGAAGAAGAATATAGAAAGCGTCCCAGCACTTAGAACTAGTATCCAAAATAAATAACTGTCTTTTTTCTGGTTCCATAACAAACGTCCTATTTGAGACATTACCCGGGGGGAGGCATCTAGGGTAGTCAAGCTAGTGCTAAACATGGTAGTCAAGGCGGCCAAACCAATAATACCATAAAAAGTAGCCCCTAAATTAGTGGTGTAGAGTTGGATGAGTTGGCTGGCGAAAATATTTCCATTATTTGAAAATTCAAGCCCTGATTCAAACATGACAGTAGCTCCCAAACCCATAAAACAGATGCCCAAAAAAACGGTGGCCCAGTATCCTATTTTAAAATCAAAAAGTCCTTCATTTAGATGTAAATAACTGCTACTATTTTTCTTTTTTTCGAGGGTCCAAATGGAATGCCAGATCGAAATATCCATTGGAGCTGGCATCCATCCCATAAAGGCCGCTAAAAATAATAGGCCTTCTTTAGGGGGAAATACTTGAGTTAGAGGTGTGGGACTGGCATCATTTCCCAAGGCAATCCCAAAACTAAAGACACTACAAATTGCGAGTACTAAAATTACCCCTTTAATAACTTTATCTAATATGGTATATTTCCCGAGAATCAATATGAGCAAACAGAGGCCCGTAATCAAAGCACTCCAAACCCCCAAATTGGAAGTAAGACCAAAAAGTTCCGATGCAATTCCAGCTGTCACCACAGTAACAGCCGTTTGAATGGTGAACATAGTTGCCAAGTTCAGAAAAAAATACATCCATAATAAAGGCCTCCCAAGGTGTAAATACCCTTCTAATAGGGTTTGATTGGTGGCTAATGCAAAGCGGGGGCCAAATTGAAAAAAGGGATATTTGAATAGGTTGACTAAAATAAGTGCCCAAAGCAACCCCCAGCCATAATCTGCCCCAGCCCGAGTGGATTGGACCAAATGAGAAACACCGATAGCTGCTCCTGCGAAGAGCAAGCCTGGTCCAAGTTTAGCCAATATTTTGAAAGTCATAGCTTTAGTTTTTCAGCGAGTAATTTTTTGGCTCGGAATAATTTCACTTTGATGGTGCTTAACGGTTGTTTTAGATGAGAGGCAATTTGATTGTAACTATAACCCTCAAAATAACGC
>ERZ802830.4243-NODE-4243-length-11609-cov-13.2585_pt1 | contig 11609 bp, 10 predicted proteins | sample MGYA00345654_ERZ802830 | MGnify/ENA primary metagenome ERZ802830 (study PRJEB30503, sample SAMEA104212375) | marine metagenome | biome: Westerlies Biome; feature: [SRF] surface water layer (ENVO:00010504) within the epipelagic zone...; material: water...
CAACTGCATTAAATATTCTCCTTACCTCTTTATTTTTTCCAGACATAAGGCAGGCAGAAAACCATTGATTTGTTGAATTCTTCTCACCCTCAATAATATCTGATAATTTATATGTTTCTTTATCTATCGTTATCCCATTTAACATTCGTTGTCTTTTATCTTCGGTAAAATCACCACGCGCTCTTACTAAATATTCTCTGTCAATCATCGAAGACGGATGCATACAATAGTTAGCAAAATTTCCATCATTAGTGAAAAGCATTAGTCCTGATGAGTTGATATCAAGTCTACCTACTGATATCCATCTAATCCTCGGCTTTGACTTTGGCAGAAAATCAAACACAATTGGTAGATCTTTTTCTCTCTTTGACGAAGAAAGCACTCCTTCTGGTTTATTAAGTATCAAAAGCTTTATTTCAGATTTAATAAAAGATAAGGTTTTTCCTTCATATTCAACTACATCATCTTTATTTACTGAACTTCCTAGTTTTGCAATCTTTCCATTTACAAAAACTTTGTTTGATTTTATAAGTTGTTCGCAACTTCTTCTTGATCCTAATCCAGATCTAGCAAGAAATTTTTGAAGTCTTTCTGACATGGATTAGACAACTTGAGATAGAAAGTCATCTTTTGAATCATCTGTTATTTCAGGTAGTTCAGGAAGATCTGAAATACTTTTTAAATTCAAGTCATCTAAAAAATCTTTTGTTGTTGAGTAAAGTGCTGGCCTGCCAGGTACGTCTCTTGTACCAGATACCCTAATCCAATTCCTTTCTAATAATGATCTTATGCTTCTTGTGCTAACACTTACGCCTCTTATGTCTTCAATATCACCCCTTGTAACTGGTTGTTTGAAAGCAATAATCGAAATAGTTTCCATTAATGCTTTGGAAATTCGAGGCGTCTTATCATTCCAAATGTTCCCTAAAGATGAGCTATGTTCTTGTTTAATATTAAGTCTGTAGCCAGAAGCTACCTCTTGAATCTCTATAGATGTATTTATATATCTTTCTTCAAGCATATTTAACGATTTTTTTATATCAGATAATTCAATAGTACCGCCATTGTTATTAAGAATATTCCTTATTTCAGAGAGTGTTAAAGGCCTTCCAGCTCCAAAAAGTAAAGCTTCAATAGAATTTATAAGACTTTTGTTCAATTTATACTCTCCTAGATGATTTTATAAATAATTCTTCACTTTTATTTTGTATAAGTTCTACGTACCCGTCTTTTGCAAGCTCTAATGATGCTAACAAGGTGACTACAATACCTTTTTTGCCCTCAGGCTTTTTTAAAGTTTTTGAAAAGCTGATAATATTTGATCTAGAAAGTAAATCTAATATCATTTGAATGCGTTCTTTGGTTGAAAGTTCTTCAAAGTCTATTTGATGATTATCTTTATAATTAGGTCTTTTTAAAACTTCAAGAACTGAATCAAATATTTCATCTTTTGTAATTAAGACTTCTTTATTTTTTTGGTCTTCGAACTTTGGCAATTGTGCTGATGCAACATAAAAATCTCTATCAACTCTTGGTAATAAAGCTATTTTTTCAGAAACATTCTTAAACTTCTGATATTCTTGTAATCTTTTGATTAAAGAGTTTCTTGGATCATCCTCTTCTTCATCGAATGACTCTCTTGGCAACATTAATCTAGATTTTATTTCTGCAAGTGTAGCTGCCATGACTAGATAATCTGCTGCTAAATCAAATTTTAAAGAATCCATGAGTTCTATGTATTCGATGTATTGGTCTGTAATCTTCGAAACATCTAAATCAAGAATATTTATATTTTCTTTCCTAATTAAGTATAAAAGCAGGTCGAGCGGTCCTGTAAATGATTCCAAGCATATTTCAAGGGCATTAGGTGGTATGAACAAATCATCTGGTATATCTTCAAACTGACGACCCAATAGAGTGGGAAGTTCGAGTTGAGCAAGATTATTATTTTGCATAAATAAACACTATATAGTGTAAGTTTTGCTTATTTTAATACAATATCTTGTGCATTTCCTTAAAAATACTAATATTAATAACAAAATTTTAGTTAATTAATTTTAATTAAGCTGTTTTCATTATCTTACTTTCATTTAATAATATTCATCCACTTTTAAAAATAGATATATAAGTTAGAAATACATGAACTATTCCACTGACAATACAAGAATTATAGATAGGAGAAAAGTGCCTGCACCCTATGAGCTTGTTAACAAATATCCTATCAATGATGATATTGCAAAACTTGTGTATGGCACTAGAAATCAAGTAAGCCAAATATTGCATGATAAAGATGACCGAATATTTGTAGTTGTGGGTCCCTGTTCTATTCATGACCCAATAAGTGCCCTAGATTACGCAAAAAAACTATCTGATGAATATAAAAAATTTAGTGAAAATCTTTTGATAATAATGAGAGTTTATTTTGAGAAACCAAGAACAACAGTTGGTTGGAAAGGTTTAATTAATGATCCAGATATCAACGAAACATATGATATTGCTAAAGGAGTTGAATTAGCCAGAAAAGTACTAATTGATATTGCTGATTTAGGGTTACCAGCTGGAACTGAATTTCTTGATCCTATATCACCACAGTATGTTACAGATGTGATTTCATGGGGCGCAATTGGAGCTAGAACTGCAGAAAGTCAAATTCACAGAGAGCTTGCATCTGGACTATCATGTCCAATTGGAATTAAAAACGGTACTGATGGAAGTCTTAAAGCTGCTATAGATGGCATTCAAGCTGCTAATCATTCTCACGTTTTTCTCGGTGCAACAAAAGAGGCAGATATTGCAATGTTAAAAACTGCTGGTAACAATGATGCTCACATAATTTTACGCGGAGGAAAGACGCCTAACTATGATTCTGAATCAGTTAATAATACTCTTACAGCATTAAAAGAAGCTGAAGTGAACGAATCTATTATGATAGATGCGAGTCATGGCAATAGTCAAAAAAAATTCAAACAGCAATTGCCAGTAGTTGAATCAATTTGCCATCAAATTGCAGAAGGTAATAAAAATATTAAAGGAGTAATGATTGAAAGTCATTTACAAGAAGGTAATCAAAAAATTTCTGATAGTTTGAAGTATGGTCAGAGCATTACAGATGCATGTATGGGCTGGGACGATACATTAATATGTTTAGAAAAACTCAATGAAGCGATTAATATTAAAAGAGGTAAGTAGTTTAATTGGAAAAAGGGAAAAACTTATCATTCTCAAAAGAGGTTGCTGAAACACTAGGATTAGAATGTGCAATTATTCTTAATTTATTTGAAGAAAATGGGTTAAATAATATTTCGTCTGAAGACAAATTATTAGACTCAATAAATGATGCTCTTCCTTTTATTAGTCCTCAAGAGATCCAAAAATCAATAAAAAAGCTGAATCAATTTAATCTGATAGGTTTTGGTCAAGAATCACCAAAAAAAGACTACCAGATTAAAAAGCCCTCTAAGAACACTCAATCTCGTCAGATTGAAATGGATTGGCATCCATCAGATGACACTCTTGAAATAATAAAAATGACTTCGATTTCCGATGATTTTATGAATCTTAAATTAAAAGAATTTAGAATCTATTGGACTGAAAGAGGACAGAAAAAAAATAATTGGAACATAACTTTCTTAGATTTTATTAGAAGAGAATGGGCAAAAGAAAATAACTCAAACAAAGGCTTGCCATATACCATTAACGAAAAATGGTTTCCTGACGAGGATGTTTTTGATATTTTGAACTTATCAGATATAACGAGAGATTCTGCGTTAAAATATTTAAGAGAATTTATTCTATATTGGAAAGATAAAGGAACTGCTTTTACAACATGGAATTCTAAATTTATTGATCATGTTAAAAGACGACATATGATTAATGTTAATATGAGTAATAATGAAAAAAATAAGGAATATATTGAGCCAGGAAAATATACAAAAGACTTCAAAACAAGAAAAAATGACACAACTTGGGCAAACGAAATTAACCTCGACTAAAGAAGATTTTATAAAATCAATTGATTCATTGTTCTTAAAACTTGAGCTTGCTTATCATTATCAGTTTTACAAAGTTTTTGGCACTGATGATAAGTTAAAAGAAGGTAAAAAGCTTTGGGCAATAAGTTTAAAACATATTCCCTCGGAAATAGTTCTTGAGGCTGTTGAAAATGTTATTAGTTCGCAATCATACCTTCCAACTCTTACTGATTTGCTCAAAGCTTGCAATGATATAAATAGAAAAGATGGATTTCCTTCTATAGAAGAAGCTTATTTAGAAGCAAGAAGATCTTATCAACCAAGAAAAGATTTTAATTGGACGCATCCGATTGTTTATTTTGCTGGTAAAAAAACTGGTTGGAATATACTTGATGAGAAAGACTCTAGTCAAAGCCTTCAGATTTTTAGGAAAAACTATATGTCCATAAAATTGCAAGCACAAAATGGAACAGAATTTAAAATAAAACGTAGTGCAGAAAGTAGTGAAAAGTTAGAGCCATTCAACAAAGATTTATTTAAAAAACTTAGAAAAAAATTTAAGGTTTAAAAAAATCATACATATATGAAAATAACTAAAAATATTAGAATATCTCTGTACATATTAATTCCAATTTTATTCTGGATGCTTTCAGGTATTTTTAAGACTCAAAAAATAGATGAGCCTGAACTATCAAATGATTTATTTACTGTTCAAACTGTCATTAGCAATGCTGTTCAATATCAACCTTTAATTAAACTCAAAGCAACTTCAATGTCAGAAGCTAGAATTGGCGTTAAAGCGAAAACCTCTGGAGAAGTTGTAAATATTGGGGCAGTTCAAGGAGCATATGTTAATAAAGATCTAGTTTTATGCAGTTTAGGAGTAGTTGAGCTCAATAGAACAGAAGTAAAAGCTCCTTTTGCCGGATATATTGAAAATATTGTAAAGCCTGGTAACTTTCTTGAAAGAGGTCAAATTTGTGCAACTCTTATCCAACTCAGTCCCATCATTTTTGTGGCAGGTGTACCTGAGTATGAAATCAATAAAGTTAAGGAAGGACAAGAGGTTATTCTTGAATTAGTAACAGGCAAAGTTATAGAAGGATATTTAACATTTGTATCTAAAAGTGCTTCTGCTGATACAAGAACATTTAGTGTTGAATCTCAGATTACTAACTCTGATGGAGAAATAAAAGATGGCTTAACTGCAAGTATGACTATAAAAATAGATAAAGTTATGGCCCATAAAATTTCACCATCTATATTGTTACTCAATGATGATGGAAAATTAGGAATAAGAATAGTAGAAGAAAATAAAATAGCTAAATTTATAGAAATATCTATTTTAGAAGATTCTGAAGAAGGTCTATGGGTTACAGACATACCTGATTCTGTAGAGATTATTGTTCAAGGCCAAGGATTTGTTGAAGACAATCAAAAAGTAATAACTAATCCTCAATGACAAACATAATCGATTTTGCATTAAAAAAAGCAAAAACAACTTTGTTAATTGCCTTTATGATCATTGTTGCTGGATCATATGCGCGTCAAGAAATTCCAATTGCTGCATCTCCAAATGTTCAATTACCATTTATAACTGTATCAGTGTTTCTAGACGGAGCTTCGCCTGGAGATACGTCAAGACTAATTGCTAGACCTTTAGAAAATAGATTGAAAACAGTTACTGGGGTTAAAAATATAAGATCAACAAGTTATTTAAGTTATGCAAGAATTTTCTTAGAATTTGAAGTTGGCTTTGATATCGATAAGGCCCTCGTGGATGTCAAACAAGGTGTTGAAGAAATCAAATATCAACTTCCACTAGGGGCAGAAGATCCTCAGATAGAAGAATACAGTGAAGCAAGCTTTCCTGTTATGAATATTAGTATTGTTGGTGGAAAATCAGTACGGCAAAAAGTTTTTTATGCACGAGAACTCAAAGATAGAATTGAGCCTATTGAACAAATTCTTGAAGTAAATATGACTGGTGCTCCAGAAGAAGTTTTAGAGGGTGTTATAGATAAATCTAAAATGGAATCTTATGGGGTCACCCTATCTGATATTTATAATTCTGTGGCTAATAATAATTTAATTATTCCAGGTGGAAAACAAGACACTGGTCGTGGAAGTTTTAACATAGAAGTACCTAGCATCATTGAATCAGCTAAAGATATATATGCTATTCCTGTAAAAGTTACTAAAGATGCAATTGTAACATTGGGTGAAATTGCATCTGTCAAAAGAACTTTTAAAGATTTTACTTCATATGCAAGAGTCAATGGACAAGATGCTGTTACTCTAGAAATATCTTTAAGAGAAAGTGCTAATGCTATTGATGCTTCTAATGCTATTAGAGAAATTTTAGCTAACTTTGATTCAGAGCTTCCAAAAAATCTAAAGATTGTTATTTCTAATGATGACACTATCTACGCGAATCTTATGGTTAAAGAGTTAAATGGAAATATTATTGCTGCAGTAATATTAATTATGGTTTTAGTTATTGCTAGTATGGGTGCAAGAGTTTCGATGTTAGTTGGATTATCAATACCCTTCTGTTTTTTGATGACATATTTAATTCTGTTCACCTTAGACATGGAAGTTAATTTTTTAGTAATGATGGGGCTCCTACTTGGCATGGGAATGTTGATAGATGGTTCAATTGTAATTACAGAATTTGCAGATAAAAAAATTGCTGAAGGCTTATCAAGAGCAGAAGGTTACACACTGGCTTCAAAAAGAATGTTCTATCCAATAATTGCTTCTACTGGCACAACAATGGCAGCATTTATACCTGTGATGTTTTGGCCTGGATTTACTGGTCAATTTATGAGGTATCTTCCGATAACGATTTTCTTTGTACTATCAGCTTCATTATTCTATTCATTAATAGTTATTCCTGTTTTGGGATCTTATTTTGGACAAAAAAAATCAGCTCTTAATTCTGATGATGGTAATATTTCAATATTTACAAAGCTAACTGATTGGTATGGAAAATACATAAAACGTTTTGTTCAAAACCCTGTTGAAACAGTAATTGCCGTGGTAGCGGTTTTGTTAATAATAATAATGAGTTATGGATACTCTGGAAAAGGAACAGTCTATTTTGCAATTGTTGATCCAGTTCAGGCAAATATAACTGTAAAAGCAAGAGGTAATTTTTCTGCCCTTGAAACCAAAAAAATTATAGAACAGGTTGAAGAACGATTCTTGAAGGTAGAAGGAATAAAAAATGTTTACTTAAGATCCGGAACAAACTGGTGGCAATCAGGTGCTGATAGAATTGGCGGTGGGTTTGTAGAAACTCTAGAGCCGTCGCAAACCAAAATAACAGGTTTCGAAATTATGGATCGGTTAAAGGCTTCAACTAAAGATCTGCCCGGAATAACAGTTGAAGTTGAGGCTGATATAGGCGGTCCATCGTTTGACTCACCAATTGAGCTAGATGTATATGGCGATACAGAAGAAACTGTAAATAATGCTGTTAGTCTTATAGAAAACTATATGAGAAATAATATGACAGGCCTCAATAATATTTTTTCATCAAAAGCATATCCATCTGTTGAGTGGAGTGTTGAAGTAGATAAGCAAAAAGCAGCTCAATTAGGTGTAAGCGTGGGCGACGTTGGAGCATTAGTTCAGATGCTTACTAATGGTTTTAAAGTTGGTGAATATCGTCCTGATGATGCAAAAGATGAGGTAGAAATAAGAGCTAGATTTCCAGATTCAGATAGAACCATAACAGGAATAAGAGATCTCAATGTTGTTACAAAAAAGGGAACTGTTCCAGTAAGTTCATTTGTTAAAGTTATACCTAAAGAGAATCGTCAAACTGTTAATAGAAAAAATGGTAAATATTTTCAGGAGGTTGGAGCTGGTACTCAAGATGAATCAGAGGTTTCTTTTAAAGTAAATGAGCTAAATAATTGGCTAAAAACTGCAAATCTAGGGCCAGGGGTTTCCTACAGTTTTGGTGGTATGGCTGAAGAAACAGAAGAAGTTAATACTTTTATGATTACAGCTGGAATAACTGCAGTATTTATGATGTTGTTGATGTTGATCACACAATTTAATAGTTTTTATCAATCATTTATTATTTTGTCTTCAGTTACTATTTCATTTGTTGGAGTCCTTTTAGGTTTATTAATAACAGGAAAATCTTTTAGCACTACTATGACTGGATTATCTATAGTCACTCTCGCAGGCATTGTTGTAAATAATAATATTGTACTTATTGATACTTTCAATAAATTAAAGGAAGAGTCTCCTCATCTTGAAAAATCAATTCATATTATCAATGCATGCAAACAGAGATTAAGACCAATTATTTTAACTTCATTGACAACCATATTTGGTCTAATGCCCCTTGCCATGGGTATCAGTTTAGACATTATTTCTCGAGATATACTAGTTGGAAGTAGGATAGTTGATTGGTGGTCAAATCTTGCAGTATCTATAGTATTTGGTCTTGGTTTTAGTACTTTTATAACCTTAATACTAACACCAGCTGTTTTAGCACTTCCATATGCACTAAGAAATGACTTCAAAAAATACTTTCAAAGTTCATCGAATAACTTACAATAAATTATGCCTAGTTCAGATAAAAAAATAAATTTTGAAGCATCATTGAAAGAGCTTGAATCTATAGTGGAAAAATTAGAAGATGAAGACATTAACCTTGAAGATTCAGTAAAGTCATTTGAAGAGGGGGTGAATTTGGTGAAGCAATGCCAGAAAGAACTTCAAGATGCAGAGCTAAAGATAAAAAAATTGCTTGATGATGGGTCCTCATCAGAAATTAGCAAGTCCTAGATAAAAATGCTTAGAGAGTTTATGTCTCAAGTAAGAGAGCAAGTGTATTCTAATATAGACAAAAAGATTGGCAATTCAAATTCTGTTGAAGAGATTATGCGATATTCTGCTATGGCTGAAAGCAAGATGATTAGAGCAGCATTAGTTTTTGCATCAGGAAAATTAAACAAAAATTTATCTAGTAAAAGTTTAGTTAATCTTTCAACCTCAGTGGAATTAATGCATACCTACTCTCTCATACATGATGATCTTCCGTCTATGGATAATGATGATTTTAGACGTGGTAAAGAGTCTTCACATAACAAATTTGGTGAGGCAAATGCAATATTAGCTGGAGATGCATTACAAAGTTTGTCATATGAAATTATTTGTGATGATGAGGGTCTAACATCAGACGAAAAGATTGCTGCCATTAAGCTGCTAGCTAGTTCTTGTGGCAAGATTGGAATGGTTTATGGACAATATCTTGACATCAAAAGCGAGTCTGAGTCTATTGATGAAAAACTTATTGAGAATATTCATACCTTGAAAACTGGAAAACTAATAGAGTGTTCGATTCTGCTTGGACAGTTAGGGAATTCTAAAAAAAATGCAAAAGATGCTTTTAAAACATTTGGGAAAAAAATTGGGTTAGCCTTTCAAATAACAGATGATATTCTTGAAGCAACTTCTGATAAGGAAACTCTTGGAAAAGATATTAATTCTGATTTAAAAAATAATAAAAGCACCTATATCAGTGTTTTGGGTATTAAAAAAGCTATTGAGAAATCAAAAAATCTAACTTTATCAGCAATATCTGATTTAGAAGCACTAAACTCAAAAGATAATAATATACTTATAGAATTAGCAAAATATATTTCATATAGAGAAAATTAAATGAGAATTTTTAAAGAAATTCCTTCTAAGGAGCCAAAGACTCCTTTACTTGATAAAGTAAATACACCCGCAGATATCAGGTCTTTTTCGTTGAATGAGCTTGAAACACTTTCAAATGAATTAAGAGAGTTTTTGCTATTCTCTGTAGGCAAAAGTGGTGGGCACTTAGGTGGTGGTCTTGGTGTGATTGAACTAACTGTAATTATTCATCATTTATTTAACACTCCATATGATAATTTAATTTGGGATGTTGGTCATCAAGCCTATCCTCACAAAATACTTACAGGTCGAAAAAATAAGATTGACACTATAAGAAAAAAAAATGGATTAGCACCATTTCCATCAAGAAATGAAAGTGAATACGATGCATTTGGTGTCGGGCATTCAAGTACATCGATAAGCGCCCTTCTTGGTATGGCGGCAGGTTCAAAAGAATCTAATCCTGATAAAAAACACGTTGCGGTCATTGGTGATGGAGCCATGACAGCAGGTATGGTATTTGAGGCATTAAGTCATACCGGTCATCTTAAACCAAATGTTTTAGTTATCTTAAATGATAACGACATGTCTATTTCTGAGAATGTTGGTGGCCTTTCTAATTACTTTTCAAGAATATGGGCATCAAAAACATATAAAGGAATTAAAAAAAGCGGAGCAAGTTTTTTAAAACCTTTGCCACAGGCCTATCATCTTGCACGAAAAGTTGAGACTCAAATGAAAGCAATGGTTGCACCTGGAACTATATTTGAGGAATTGGGATTAAATTACATCGGTCCAATAGATGGGCACAACCTAAAAGAATTAAAAGATGTGATATCTAATTTAAAAGAATTTGATGGTCCTCAATTTCTTCATGTTATTACAAAAAAAGGTGCTGGCTTAGATCCAGCTGAAGCAGACAGAATAGGATTTCATGCAATAGGAAAAATTAATGCTATTAAAGATAAGAAATCTAAGCAAAAAAAATATCAGGACATATTTGGTGAATGGATTGTAGACATGGCATCTAGTGACAAAAATTTAATTGGAATTACTCCTGCCATGAGGGAGGGATCCGGGTTAGTAAAATTTAGTGAAGAGTTTCCTGATAGATATTTTGATGTTGCAATTGCAGAACAGCACTCTGTCACTTTTGCAGCTGGTCTTGCTTGTGAAAAAAAGAAACCTGTAGTTGCGATTTATTCAACATTTCTTCAAAGAGCATATGATCAATTGATTCATGATGTAGCAGTGCAAAATCTTGACATTATGTTTGCGTTAGACAGAGCTGGTCTTGTTGGTGAAGATGGTCCTACTCATTCAGGAAATTATGATATTGCTTATTTGAGGTGTATTCCTAATATGATGATTTGCACGCCTTCAGATGAAAATGAAACAAGGCATTTACTAACAACTGCATATCTTCATAAAGGACCATCCTCCGTAAGATATCCAAGAGGAATTGGATCAAATGTCAAAGTTGATAATAGCCTAGAGCCTCTTGAAATAGGTAAAGCAAAATTAATTACTGATGAAAATTCAAAAGCGGTTATATTAAATTTTGGTTCACTTATAGAGGAAGCAAAAAAAGTTGCGCATAAATTGAAGCTTACATTAATAGATATGAGATTCGTAAAGCCACTTGATGAAAAGATTCTCGTAGAATATTTATCAAAAGCAGAGTTGTTTATATCAATTGAGGATGGTTCTATTATGGGAGGTGCTGGAAGTGCTGTTCAAGAATTTTGTTCAGATAAGAAAATTGATATTAAATCTATTTTATTTGGCATACCTGATAAATTTATTGAGCACGCTTCGAGAAATGAAATGCTAAATGAAGCAGGCCTTACCTCTGAAAAAATAATATCTAAAATAGAAGAAACGATATAATTAAACTAAGAACAGCAGCCAAGATCCCGGCAATAATATCGTCAAAAACAATTCCAAAACCATTTTTATATTTTTGATCAATAT
>ERZ802830.4246-NODE-4246-length-11603-cov-6.9251_pt1 | contig 11603 bp, 7 predicted proteins | sample MGYA00345654_ERZ802830 | MGnify/ENA primary metagenome ERZ802830 (study PRJEB30503, sample SAMEA104212375) | marine metagenome | biome: Westerlies Biome; feature: [SRF] surface water layer (ENVO:00010504) within the epipelagic zone...; material: water...
CTGACAATAAACCTCGAGCCGCGTTGTCATCGAGTGCAGTTGTAAAATGTTCAAGAATCTTCCAGTCATTCGTAGGGTGAGTGCCCATACTGCCCGACCAGTTCATCCAGTTACGCTGTGCAATGGCCATCACGTTGGCGCGAGACCCATCGATTTGCCCCACCTCATCACTGAAACCAACGTTCAAGTCTCCATCCAGAGTTTGAAATGGATGACCTTCTGCGAGAGGAGAACTCGCCAGAGGAAGATCTGTCACATTGAGTATGCGCCCTGCCCCATCCGTTCCGATAGCTGACTTCAAGTAAACAGTCTGCCAAGGAGTACCGCGGTGGACACGCCCGAGCCAGCCTATGTTGGGATATCGATTGGTTGGAAATTGCCAATCATCCGAGCTGCGAATAAGAGGATCTTTGAAAGCAACATTATACTCGGAGACATCCGCACCTGCACCGGAGGGCCATGGTCGATAGCGCGTGTTGATCTTTTCAATATTATGGATGCGTCCATCCAAAGCTCGATCCGGAGGATCAACCAATTCACTTCTCACCGCGCGACCTTCCAGGTCAGTAAGATCCCCAACGGTGTAATGAACCAGAGGATCATTTGCCTGCCAGGTATTGTAAATGACTTTCTTCAGCGTGGGAGTGAACGGAACCTGACGTATGAAGCTCTTGCGTGGATCTTTCAACCTTTGAAAGGCGAGAGCAAGTTGTTGGGCAGACATGAATTTCGGAGGGAAACCGAGGAATGTACGGAAGAGGTCGATAGACTCTTCACGATCTCGCCCCGTCCCTCGAGCACGAAAACTGTTCCACAGCTGCTGGGAGACGGGAATTTCATCAAGTGAAGTGAATATTTGGTTGATGACACCTTCGGTTGGGGCATTGATTGTATTTGCATTTCCGAGTCGGTTGGTCGACCAGAACATGCGCGAGTCCCCAGACCCTCCGTAATTGGAGACAGGGCTGGACTGCCCGGAACCATATGCACCGAGAAGCTCACTGGTGACATCCATGCGTGTCACAAGGTTGTCGAGATTCACGTAATCCAGGATTCGCTGAGTCTGCTCATCGAGAATGTAGAACTGGACTCGGTTCGTCATGGCTAGACCTATTTGAGGCGAGGGAAAAATGTTTCGATCTGGAAACAAGTTATCAGGAACCAATGTGGTTGGAATCAACCTGCCTGTGGTGTGTTCGTAAATACTTTTTGGAACAGGAATCGCGGTGTCCTGGATGGGGATAACAAACTGATTCCCTTCCCATTCATTGGCCGGCAGTAAGTTGTTATCAGGAGCTGGCGCGAATGTGCTATTGACCAGAACCCGGCCAAGTTGATTCGTCAAAAGCATGCTGCACTGCACTTGTGCATGCAGCCTGATGGGCCGCGGGAAATCATTTGTGTAGGAATTCCAGGCTTCCAAAGCGCACATGTTGGAAATACTCAGCACCATCATCTGGTTGGTCCGCCAAGCATTCATGGGAGCATTGGGAGCGGTTTTATTGATCTCAAGCTTACGCGTCATTTCGAGCGTAGTAAGCACTCCATACTCATTGAAGTTGGGTAATCCTTTTTTGGCAGCAATGACCCAGGGTATCCCCAAGACGTTGTCATCAGGTTGAAGAACATCACGCTGCGCCTGCAATTTCAAATCGCGAAAAGGTCTTTGAAGCTGTACTGGAGCATCATTGGTGACTTCGATAAAGTCTGAAATAGAGACGATGCCTTCGTCGCTCACATTGAATCTGGGACGAAAGACCAACGGGAGCCGTTCTACCGTCTCACCTGCAAAGCGGGCCGATGGTCGATTGGTCGTTACCGGTTCTGTCATGTTGGCTGCTAATTGTAACAGCTGATGCACATTCGCAGTGTATTCATTCACCCCGGGAACAATTTCCGGCCAAAGCCGGATGTTGGTTAAGGAGAAGTTACGATTGACGTAGGTGTCACCCACTCTATGAAAATTCGTTCCGGCTACTGATATCTGCTGACCCTGAGTATTCCTTACGTTAAAAGTCGGAGGATTGGTCGTGATGTTCCCCATCAACAAACGCTGAGCCGAACGCATGAACAAGTCTCGAGGCTGCCAATCAACGAAATTGGTCTGATGATTGAAAATCGCATTTTGAGGTTCAAACCGGTTGTCGTAATTGAGATGTATTTTTTTGGTTCGGACTTCATGGAGCCGGGGCACGTTGTCTTGAATGGCAAGACGGTAAGAACGGGATTCAGTATCTGGAATGGACTCCGAACCCAGCTGAGAGATCAGTCTGTAGTAAGTGTAACGATCATAAGTCGAGGCAGTAGGCAAAGCCGGAGCGGTTTTGACGCGGCCCGTGATACTTTCCTGAGAACCAAACTGGCCATTGGCATTAGGTATTCTACCGTCATTGAACAATTCCTGAACATCGTAAAAAGCTCTGTGGAAATCACTACCCCACCAGGCATTTGCCGTGTTATCTGCAACATCAAGCGCAAGCCAATTTTGATTCTGCAGATAAGGCCCGTTAGCAAAAATGTCCACGTAATCTCTCTGCATCTGTGTCTGCGTTGGGTTGGCAATCAGATTTAATGGTGTCAAGGGGCGATTGGCACGACGATAATTGAGGATGGAAAAGGCATCACTGAAGGAATTCCCTGCGTTTCCAGCTCCATTCAAGGGTCCTGCGTATTGGTATTGTGTCCAAATACGAGGATTTAAGTCGCGCAGAAATGAACCCAGATTAATTTCCCATGGACCAATCCCCTGATTGCGCACAAAGGAGTCCTGAGCATTGATTTCCTTGATCTGATTATGAATCGTGTTCAAGTCGAGTGTTCTACCTTCCGGGATCACGATATAGGCAAATCTACCGATGAACCTGTTCGTTGATGAATGTGGCAAGCCTGGATCTTCAAGGATCCCGACCCATTGAGGGTCTCCCACATTGCGAGTCCAGACGGGCAATCCTGATTGAGAGTCTGTTAACTGCCGATTGTCTTCACTGAAGGAGGGAAGCAATCCTGTCGGCTCGAATCGACCATTGCGGTTAAAATCCAAGTAAAAGCGAAAATCAATCTGACGCTCATACTGTCTTGATCGGGGGTTGTATTCAATATCCTCAACATACACGGGCGGGCGGGGGTCATAAAACTGATTCCCAATATTAACCGCTTGATTGTACGGATCCCCGATTGGATCCCCATTGGGTAGGAAATAATTTACGTTGTGAGGATCAAAATTAAAATTGGAGGCATCGTAACCGTCAGGGTTAAAGAAGTTGGTAGAGACAGTATAGTCAAAGTCAAAACGATTTGAAGAACTGAGGATGCGCCCGACTACTTCCGATTGAGCCCTGGCCATACCAGCCTCTGCGGCAAGCTTGGCCGTAATATGGTCGGTCGTCACCGTAACCGTTGCGCGCTCACGCCGACTCACTCCGAGAAAAACAATAGCCATCAGCGTCACCACTGATAGCATGATCAGGGTGATGACCAAAACGACACCTTGCTCTTTGGTTTTTACCTTCATTGTGTTTCCAAACTGATACGGTTCGCGGTGGATAACGGAATCATACGACGAAAGAGATGAACCGCCCCGGGTTTATCTTCGAGAAATTGACGTGCTGCCTGAATGTTGGGCATGGCTTTTATGCGAGCGAGCACCTCCGGATCCAGCACTCCTATTTCAAGCTCCATGAAAGCCGGTAAGGCATTCCCGTAAAAACGATATCGGGTCTGTCCACTCAAAGCTTCAGCGTTGATTGATTCTTGCTCCAATATTGTATCAGCGTATTTAAGATTGACGACTTGATTCGGGGTGTTCAGGAATTCATTATAGTAAAGCATCGCTCTTCCATCGGAATCAATGGGTTGCATGTTAAAATGTACCACGCCTTCGATCAGAGGTGAGACGCTGAGATTGAAAACACGATTCGTAGCCTCACGAGGTGCCACAGTTTGAACAAACTCATAATGATCCCAGAAATTGCGCAGGAGGTTTTCATTCATCCTACGATTGGGCTGATAACGGTCTTGAATGCGATTGGCTGCAAGATCAACGTTCACTGAAGAAAAACGAAATAGAGTCCCAAATCCCAAGCTCTGCGTGCCAGGTTCAGCCACAAAATTGGTACCGGGAGAGAAAAAATAACCTTTGGCAACCCAGTTCAGATTAGACCGCGTCAGGAAGAAGACATTCTGAAGTGTGTTGGTTCTGAGGGATCCATCAACCAATTGCTGAAACACTGGGCGATAATTATAAGCGCGATCGATTGTTCCCTGCATGTGAGGTCTTTGAGCGCTGTTGGACTCGAGACCGATGACTGGTAGCCCCGGGGCCTCAGCTTTTTGTATGTCCTCTACCAGCACTTCGATAGCTGCCCTTCCACCACCCAGAATATCGACCTGCTTGGACGTTGCCAGCAGAGCTTTCTGAGTCTGATTGAACATGGAAAACAAACCAAAAACAATGACCGACATGATCGACACCGCCAATAACACCTCAACCAGAGAAAACCCAATGAGATCAGCTTTGCCCGGCGGCAGGAAACCGCGCCTCAACTGAGTCGGGACTCCGGTCGGATTACTAGGTATCACTTTGTTAAGAGCTGAAAGCTTCATAAGGCAGGAGGTGTGTAATCCTTGGAATTAAAGTAATAAAGCGGCACATCATTACGGCTATCATTTTCACGGAGAAAAGGAACTCCATTCGTCGAGAGCAATCGCCCGCTTACCAATGTTCGAAATATTTTTTCATACTTACCTAGACGATATTGAATATCAGGTCGGCCGCTATTCCCGATCTGCACCTTGGTAACTGGCCATCGGAATTTCAATTGAACATCGTAGAGATTGGTTGCCACGTTGGTTGCGAGCGAAAACCGGTTTGTGGTGATAGGAACGGAGTTTTGATGGAAAGAATTAGTGGGAGATGGAAGATACGGCACGATCTTGGTCGATAACAAATAAGAGAATGAGTTTTCCTGAAAATCGCTTACCTGAAATCGCTCACCAGCAGAGCCACTGATCGCGCGCACCATGGCAGAAACTTCATTGGTCGAGTAGATCACAGCTCCATTTCGACGCACATCCACCACTTCCAGATGCGGGGTGGAGAGCATTCCCAAGATAAAATGAGCATTCACCAAAGGTACGGCTTGATTAAAATCATTGACTCTTTCAGCAACCCCCACGGACCGGAGATTACCCATGTGATTACTGATCGTAATGGAATCCACAAAATTAGTGAGCGTATCAAAACCTAAGGCACCACTGCGGATAGCTTCCATGAATAAGGTACCATCCTGATTAATGATCGTCTCCTCGCGGTTCAATCGCTGCGCCTCAAACCCGGTAGGCATGATCCCGATAATGGCCACCATCGCAAACGCAACAATCGCGATAGACAACGCAATCTCCACCATAGTGAAACCACTGGTGGAGGATTGGCCCTTCGTTTCTGGGCCTCCTTGGTTATCTTGAATCTGTGGTTTTTTGGATGTGATTTGCATTAGTCCAGCTCCGGTAAGACGGCCTTGGCGCGTCCTGTCAACCAATTGACATATACGTGGTGATTCCCGTCCTCTTGATTCCCAACCCCTGATTTATCTACAATATCAACCGGTCCAATTTGGGGATTCCCGTTGGCATCTCTGGGAACAAAAATACTCCCCTCTCTGAAAGTAACCACTTCATCGCGTCCCGAGATCAATTGCCCTTGAGCATCGAACCCCAGAACGGGCAATGGCAGTCTCTGACCTGTTGTGAAAAACTCAATATTGCTGTATGGAAACGAGCGTTGAACTGGGTTAGCCATCGCTTGAAACTGTGGATTGAACTTGTTGGTCTGGAAATAAATCCCATCTGGAAGGAATCTCCAGTCTGTTAAAAACCTGGTATTGGACTGGCCGGGCTGATCTCCCGCAGTTCTAGTTGCGTAAAGTGCATAAGCAGCATACTGCTCGGGGATTAATTCAATCAACCTTTCAAGCTCGGATTCAGGCAGGTTTTGCAAAAGACCAGGATCAGCAACTAGAGATGCAGTCAGGAACGTCAGGTAAACAGGACTACGATTGTTGATGGCCAGCGTGCGCGCCAGATTAAGATCATCGACCAATTGGCGATTGGCCGTCTTGAGGGCATTCGATTTGTTGAGCCCCTTCAAAGACGGGAGGGTCACGGCAGAAAGCAACCCAATAATTGCCACCACAACGAGAAGCTCGATCAGAGAGAAACCCCATTCAGCTCCACGAAACCCTTTTGGGGCTTGCTTGCAAGACGCCATGGGAGGCGTCCCATAAGCAGGAAAGTTGGCAACGTTCACCCTCATGATTTATTCCCAGCTGAGAATGTTATCCTTGTTGGAGCCCGACACGGCCGTGTCAGCTGAATTGGCTTGCAAGTCTGGCCCAACAGACCAGATCATGATATCGCCAGCATACTCAAATGGGTTATTGGTATTGTTGGCGACAGGCGCCAAGCCACCGAAACCAGCAAGGCTGTTCTGCTTTCTGGATACCGCAGGATTGCTGTAGAATCCATCACGGCACTTACCATCATAATTTAAATCAAGAGTGATGATGTAGGGAGTTCCCCAGGGATCTCTGTAAACACCTTGCGCATCAATTCCACCCGCATTGGGATTTTCTGTTCTTTTCACCCCGTCAAGAAATGGAATTTTCTGCGGGTTTTGAGAGTGCCCCTGGTTTTGAGTAGGTATTCCATTTGGATAAACTTCCCAGTCCATGAGAATGGCAAGAATATCTGCATTGCTAGCCTGTAAAGGGATGTTTCGATTGCCAATCCCCCCTCCACTCACATCGATGTTGGAACCGTTTTTATTGCCTAGAACCGTTCCTGATGAAGAGGCATAAAGGTTGGCGGTTCCATAGGTGAAATCCGGATTTGTATTGTTGTTGAGACTTGCCCTTACCTGTTTTGATGAGGGCAGACGACTGTAAGAAGCGTTGTATTGCTGGATAGCACCTTCCATTGCTTTGATGTCGTTACGCGCAACAGCTATTTTTGCCTTCTCCTTGGCTTTGGACAGAGCAGGAAGAAGCATACTGGCGAGAATACCGATGATTGCGATAACCACTAAAAGTTCGATCAAAGTGAATCCTGATCGATTGCGTGAAATCCAATTTGTTTGAGTCTTCATGATTTTTGACTGTTTTTGATACTAAAAATGTAATCACCTTTTTGCGGTTATGGTTGGGTCAATGCTTCAAAGACCTTAGGCTGAGTGCTCCAGTTGTTGACTCGGTAAATTTTATTTCCAATCACCAAGTCAGCCCATAGGTCGAAGCTTTGCTGGTTGAAACGATTCAAACCTGATGATCGATACTGCCATGTGTTCATTCCACGGAACCTTTGATTTCTGCCCTGATATGGACGAAGGGATTCCATGCTTCGATTTCTACCGAGAACATCCTGATAATTGCCTTCAATCTGTTTGAGAGGCCAGGGTATGGGAGCTTTTAACACTCGGATGCTGGGGTTCTCAGAGATTTCTCCCACCTCCGATGCCTTCAGATCCAGATAGCCTTTGACCTCAGCCTGATTACGAGCAACATTTTGAAAACCATCTCTACCGAAAAACCGATTGATCTGTGGGCGACCGATCTCATCTGAGCCACTCAAGGATGCGTAAGTACGCCTTTCGGTGTAAACCGTTCCGGTTAATTCATAGAAGAGTTGATTGGTGACAGTGTTGACAACACCGTTTCGCAGTAAAGCGTCGGGGGGGAAAGAGCCAATGTCAGCATGATAACTGTCAATGGCCGTAGAAACGTTGTTCAGAAGAGCCGACGTTTGACTTAGACGTGCTTTGGTCGTTGCAACCCCCGAAACTCCAACAATGAGGGAAGCCAAAATGCCAATGACAGCAATCACGACCAACAGCTCAATGAGTGTAAAACCATTCGAGCTTGGAACCATGGTTATCTGGCTTTGGGCATTCTCGTGTTTCATAATGCTGTCTTATCCGTTAAGTCATTGTTGAGGAACGCATGGACTTATCCATTTCGGATTCGACGCGCTCCCCCAGCCATTGTTTGATCATGCTTTGATAGTTCAAATACCTTGATCTAGCAAGACGCTTAATTCTTGACAGCATTTTCGGGTCCATACGCAGCGTGATCGTCACAGATTCTGAAGATTCGCTGCCCGCCGCTACCGAGTTCTGCATTAAACGCATTTCAATCGTGTTTTCTCCCCAGAAAGCAGCTTCTGCCTGCTCGCTGTCAAATAGAGGGACATCTTCCCAATCGGCAACTGCATTCATATCAAGCAATATTTTGTTAATCTCTGCTCTCTAATTGATCATTTGACTAAGCTTTCTTTGGTAGAAATAAGCTTCATCATCCGTAAATGGACGGGATAAAATCACTCTCACTTGCTTTCCGTTCGTTCGGAAAACACTAAAAACCCCAACTCCCGTCGCTGAGCGGCCCAAATTGAAAAATCTGGCCTGAGCGGAAAACCTCGATGCGTCAGGTAACAACCTGATAGCAAACGGGTCTTCGAAAGATTCTTCTACATCTCGCAACGCCAACGAACTTTCATCCGATACCGCCGAGGAGTTGTCCCAATCAAAGTCCATTCAAAATGACTCGTATATCGATCGCAAATACATCGTCAATACAATGTATTTACAATTACTGATTTTGAGTGTCAACCGAAAACCCCTGTTTTGCGATAAAAGGCCGCCTCTCTGGTGGTTGGCAGAGAGGCGGCAGTGTAAATCTAATCTTTAATTCAGTCAGCCAAGCATTTTAACCGCCCAACTTGTCGATCAGCTTTATGAGCGGCAAGAAAAGGGCAATCACAATACTACCAACGATGATGGCAAGAAAAACGATCATGATCGGTTCAAGAAGCGAGGTGAGCGCAGCCACTGCGTTGTCCACTTCCTCATCGAAATTGTCAGCGATACGCATGAGCATTTCAGGCAAAGCACCTGTTTGCTCTCCCACATCAATCATACTGATCACCATGGGAGGGAATACTTTCGAAGTCTCCAGAGGAACGGTAATGGTATCTCCCTCTTTGACACTTTCGTGCACCATGGTTACTGCACGAGCAACCACCATGTTCCCGGAAGTTTCACGCACGATGGTCAGTGCCTGCAGAATGGGCACACCACTGCTCACAAGCGTACCAAGTGTTCGGCTAAACCTCGAGATGGAAACTTTGCTGACCAAGGGACCCACTACAGGCGCCTTGAGCTTCCCAAAGTCCAGCCAGTAACTACCAAACTTGGTCTTGGCCAGAATTTTCAGGAAGATAAAAAAAGCAATCGGATACCAAACAGCGGGGCCTGGAACCGGCCAGTCACCTGCCCATGCAGGGAAGATAATGGTTTGGTCCTTAATGTAATCACTGATGTTCATGACGATCTGGGTAAAATCTGGAAGAGGTTCACCTTCAAGCATATCTGCAAAGATTTGCTTGAACTTTGGCACCACCACAACCATGAGCAACAAGAGTATGAGCCCTGCAACAACCATCACAGCGGCCGGATAGAACATAGCCGCAACAACCTTCCCTTTGATTTTTTCGGCTTTCTCCATGAATTCCGAAAGACGGTTGAGCACTACTTCAAGCACACCACCCATCTCACCAGCTTTTACCATGTTGATAAAGAGCTTGTTGAAAGTCTTCGGATGCTGCGCCAAACCTTCGGAAAATGTGCTGCCTCCTTCAATGGCAACTGCAAGCTCCTCAATGATTCCCTTCAAGGCAGGGTTTCTTTCCTGCTTTCCCAGAACGCGTAGACCTCTGAGCAATGGAAGTCCTGCGTCAACCAATGTTGCGAGCTGCCGAGTAAAAGTAGTCAGCACCTTGGTTTTGACCTTACCCTGGAGAAACTTGGGCATGGGGATGTTAATATCACCTTTCTTGCCCTTTTTCTTGGCTTTGGCAGGTTTTTTTCCCCCTTTTTTGCCCTTGGCACCCTTTTTTGGTTCCGCTGTTGCCTCTGTGACCTTGGTCGGAAAGAAGCCCATATCCTTCAAGCGATTGATAGCCTCATTTTGAGAGGCTACATCTAGGGTGCCTTTTTCCTCCTTGCCACGTTGATTCATGGCGACGTAATTAAATTTGGGCATAACAGAGACCAGTTTTAAGTGTATTTCAAGATTTCTTCAACGGAGGAATCTCCAGTGAAAATACTGCGAAGACCATCCTCACGAAGGGTAATCATTCCATCCTCTACCGCCTTCTGGCGCACCACGACAGTGGGAGCACGATCGTTGATGAGGGAGCGAATCGATTCAGAGACTTCCAATAATTCGTAAATCCCTCTCCGGCCTTTATAACCGGTGTCATTACAATCTCCACAGCCACTCCCATAGTAAAACTCCTTATCACCAACATCTTCTGGAGACAATTTCAATTGATTCAATTGCTGGTCGGTAGGCTCAAAAGGGGTCTTGCATGAACTGCAGACTTTTCTGACCAATCGTTGCGCCAAAACCCCCATCAGTGTCGATGAAATAAGGAATGGCTCAACTCCCATGTCAACAAGACGCGTCACCGCACCGGGAGCATCGTTGGTGTGCAGAGTACTGAGAACCAAGTGACCCGTAAGCGATGCTTGAATAGCAATTTGCGAGGTTTCCAAATCACGCATTTCCCCAACCATAATCACATCGGGATCCTGACGCAAAAAGGCTCGCAATGCTTTTGCAAATGTCATTCCCACGGACTCTTTCACCGGAACCTGCATGATGCCTTCGATGTCAAATTCGACAGGGTCCTCAACGGTCAAAAGTTTATGATCTGTTTTGTTGATACGCCTCAGACAGGAGTAAAGAGTGGTTGTTTTACCACAACCCGTCGGACCCGTGACCACAAAAATACCGTTGGGTTGTTTGATTGCCTGCTGGACATAATCATGGACGCTATCAGGGAAACCTAGATGTTCGAGTTCAAGCGATACAGCAGAACGATCAAGCACGCGCAGCACAACTGATTCACCAAAGGCTGTTGGAAGCGTCGATAGACGCAGATCAACCTGTCTTCCACCTATGCTACAGGAGATGCGTCCGTCCTGAGGCATTCGCCTTTCTGAAATATCCAGGTTGGCCATGATTTTCAGACGAGAGGCCACGGGCATTGCCAAATGTAAAGGCGGAGGAGTCATTTCATAAAGAGCACCGTCAACACGATAACGTATTTTGAATTCTTCTTCGAATGGCTCAAAGTGGATATCGCTTGCTCTGTCCTGCACCGCTTGCAATAAAACCAGATTGACAAATTTGACAACGGGCATGTCATCCTCATCGGATGTGAGGTCCAATGCACCGTCTTCCACAACTTCACCGACTTCAGCTGCATCCACGTCGGCTGCAGCATCCATCTGGCTCAGGATATCGGCAATCCCACTTTCAATTTGAACAGTACTTGCCCCTCCTCCCTCGGCAGCATAAGCCTCACTCAGGCATTGCGCGACTTGAGCAGGATCTGCCAGAACGGTCTGAATAGGAAGGGGAACCACATAACCCAGTTCATCGACCTTGGAAGGATCCAATGGATCAACAAAAGCCACTTTCAACATTTCATCTTCCAATCCAACCGGAACACACTGATAAGCCTGAGCTGTTTCAGAGTTGAGCATT
>ERZ802830.4249-NODE-4249-length-11588-cov-30.0677_pt1 | contig 11588 bp, 15 predicted proteins | sample MGYA00345654_ERZ802830 | MGnify/ENA primary metagenome ERZ802830 (study PRJEB30503, sample SAMEA104212375) | marine metagenome | biome: Westerlies Biome; feature: [SRF] surface water layer (ENVO:00010504) within the epipelagic zone...; material: water...
CTTGTTCCAAAAGAGCTAGATTTTGTGTATATAAGTGGATAGTTTTTTTTAAAATGATTAAATACCTTAAGACCATAATCATTTTGTTTGTATAAAACACCAATGGTCTCTGCTTTCTGAATGTAAGGTTTAAGTTTTTCAATGTGCAGGTAAGGACTGTTAGGTATAAAAACTATTTCGTTATCTGCAAATTTTTCAATAAGGGAATAATCATTCGATAAAGCTAATATAAAAGTATTATTACCAAGTTTCGGGGGTAATAAATTTAATTCCTCAGAACTAGTTGGACCAATTATTATTGTATTATTTAATGGTGTACTAATTTCATCGATGGAATAAACAAATTTTATATCTTGGAGGTATTGATAATTATCGATATTTTTTAAAAAAACATCATAAAACAGGGTGGTGAGCAGACTGTCCTCTGATAAAAATACTAAAGTATTTTCTATTTCGCTAAAATTAATAATTTTATTTTCTGGTTTTTGAGGAATTTCTAATTTCTGGACCTTCCTTTCTAATACTTTGTCATTTTCTGATTTTAATTCATCTATTTGGGTTTTTGGTTCCGATTCTGGTTCTGCTTTTTTGATAGTTTCGATTGTTGTAGGTGCACAGCTAAAAAAGGATATTAATGTAATTAATAAAAATATATTTTTTAAAAATAAAATGATTGAAACAGGATTATATTTAGTTGCAACACCCATAGGTAATTTAGATGATATCACAATACGAGCTATAAATATTTTAAAAAATTCTAATCTAATTCTCTGTGAAAATACAAATAATAGTAAAAGGCTACTTACAAAATACGGTATCAATGTAAAGTTGGACAAATATACAGATCATGATTTTGATAGAAAAAAAGAACAAATCAAAAAATTAATTTTGTCAGGCAAAGCTGTATCTTTGATATCTGACTCTGGCTCACCCTTGATATCAGACCCAGGATGTCAACTAATAAATTATTTAATAGAGAACGATATCAAAATTATTGCCATACCTGGCCCAAGTGCTCTTGTTTCAAGTATTCAATTAAGTGGCTTTCTAAATAGTAAAAGTTTTGTTTTTTTAGGCTTTTTACCAAAAAAAAATGAACAGAAAATTAATAAATTAAAAAACCAACTACATAATAATTTAATTATTTATACTACAAAGCAACAAATCAAAAAAGACATTGAAGCTATTGCCGAGATATCAAAACATTACGATGTAATAGTACTTAAAGAATTAACTAAAATACATGAACAGAGAATTTCTATCAATCAAGACAACCTTGAGGATATTGACTTAGACAGCTTCAAGGGAGAGTTAGTATTAGCAGTTAGTGCTAGCCCAAGAGAAAATATTGATAGGCCAATTGATAAAGATGAGATTTTATATAATGTTAGTGAACTAGGCATGAAAAAAGCTTATCAAGTATTAAAAACTAAGTATAAAATATCTAGGAATGAGTTTTACAAATTAGCTATGGAATTAAAGAATGAATAAATTTTTTTTATTAACTTTGTCTTTATTTTTAATTAGTTGTGGGCCATCCCTGGTTACAACAGGTGCCAAGACCGTGATAGGTGAGACACAAGATGAAAAAACCTTTGGGGAAAGTTGGGATGATGCAACAATTAAGCTTGGTATTAAAGAAAGCTACTTTTCCTATGATGCTACACTTTTTACAAAAATAGATGTGGAAGTAGAATTAGGAAGGGTTCTTTTAACTGGGGTTGTTCCGTTTGGTGATATGAGGCTAGAGGCTGTGCGGTTGGCATGGCAGGAAGAGGGAGTTGTAGAAGTTTTAAATGAAATTTCTATTGACTCTGGATATGGCTTGGATGACATTGCAAAAGATAAATTTATTAGTACTCAATTATTCACGAAAATTTTTGCAGATGCCAATATCAGAAAATTTAAATACGACTTTGAGGTTCAAAAGCAAATTGTCTATCTTTTTGGTGTCTCTGATGATCAAGGAGAAATAGATAAAGTTATTGATCATGCAAAATCAATAAAAGGTGTTTTAGATATTATTAATTATATTCAATCTAGATAATTAGCTATCAGACAATAGATGTAAGTGAAAATGGAAGACCTCCTGTCCGCCATCTTTTCCTTTATGAGTCTTAATTTGAAAGCCTTTATTTTTTAAATCTAATTGTGATATTATTTTATTTACCGAAATCCAAAAATTAGACTGGTAGTCAGCGTCAGCGTTTTCCAAAAAATCTAGTACATCGATATATGGTTTTTTAGGAATAATCAGGATATGAAGTTTTGCTTTAGGATTAATGTCTTTAAAAGAAAAAATAAATTCATCCTCAAAAACTTTTTCGCATGGTATTTCTGATCTTAATATTTTAGCAAATATATTTTCATTATCGTAAGTCATAGTCGAACAGGTACCCCTTTTTGATCCAAATATTTTTTTACAGTCTTAATATTGTATTTTCCAGAGTGAAATACACTTGCTGCGAGCAATCCTGTTGATTTTGTCAAATGACCTAAATAAAAGTGCTCTAAATTCCCAACACCACCGCTCGCAATAACGGGCAAGCTGACATTATTTGTTACTTTTTTTAACATTTTGCTATCAAAGCCATTTTGCACACCGTCTGTGTCCATAGATGTAAGAAGTATTTCCCCAGCACCTAAAAGTTGGACTTTTTTTGCCCATGAAACAAGCTCTTTGCTGGTTATTTCTCTACCACCTTTGACTACGACTCGCATCTGATTTTCATACCTTTTAGCATCGATCGCAACAACTATACATTGAGATCCATGCCTCAAAGAAGATTGCTTTATTATTTTAGGATTTTTTACAGCGGCAGAATTAATTGAAACCTTATCCGCACCTGCGTTTAATAGATCTGTTATGTCTGAAAGTGTAGAAACACCACCACCCACTGTTAGGGGGATATTTATGACCTTGGCAATAGCTTCGACGGTTTTGATGAAAGTTTTCCTATTTTGGTATGAGGCGTTAATATCCAACATACAAAGTTCATCTGCCCCAGATAGAGAATAGTTTTTTGCCATTTCAATAGCATTCCCCATGACTTTGATATTTTTAAAATTTACACCTTTGACAACTTTATTCTTTATAACATCTAGACAAGGAATAATTCTAGTTTTGAGCATTAAATTGTATCAAACTTTCAATTGAGATTTTATCTTCGTAGATTGCTTTACCAACAACAACATTATCAAAACCTTGTATCTTACTTAACTCTAGATCGTTAAGGTCTTTAACACCTCCACCAATAGTAATTTTTTTTTGGGTAATTTTTTTAATAGATTCAAATATCTTCATATTTAAACCTGAAAGCATGCCGTCATTAGTCACATCTGTTACAAAGTAAGAATTAATTGGACATTGATTATATTTATCTACAATGTCAGTTAGAGACTGGTCATTAGTTTTCTTCCAGCCATGTGAAGCTATTTGATTATCTTTTATATCTAACGCAATAGATATTTTTTTTAATAAATTCTTATCAAGATTAGAGACATCATCAATATTTTTAACAGCATACGTTCCTATAACAATGATATCAAACCCCTCATCAATTTTCTGTTTGATGGCCTCTTTGCTTCTAATACCCCCTGCTACTTCAATTTTGATATCTATGCTTTTTCTTATGTCTTTGAGAACATGATTATTGTTTCCTTTCCCCAAAGTTGAATCTAAATCGACAACATGAATAGTACTAAATCCTGCATCTTGGTAAATTTTTGCCATGTCAATTGGAGAATTTTTATAAATTGTTTTATTTTCTTCAATGCCTTTTGTTAAACGCACGCATTTACCATCGATAATATCAATTGCTGGAAATATGTTCATGATTTCAAAATATAATTTTTAATCAAATTAAGCCCATATTTATGACTTTTTTCAGGGTGAAATTGAACTCCATATATATTTCCTTTCTTAACGATGGAAGGAAAATTTTTGCCATAAATTGTAGTAGCTAGGACATTTTTTTTTTCAATGTTTTCGAAGATATAACTATGCACAAAGTAGAAATCTTTTTTGTCTAAGTTCTTTTTAATAATGAGGTCTTCTTTGCTTAATTTAATCGAGTTCCAACCCATGTGTGGAATAATTAATTTTTTATCTTTAAATTTTTTTATCTCTCCAGAAATAATTCCTAAACCCTTGGTAATCTTGTCTTCATGCCCCCTATCAGATAAAATTTGCATTCCAACACATATACCGAGGTAAGAAGAGTCACTTTCTAAATATTTTTTTAATGGCTGATAAATTCTAAATTTTTTCAAATTAGAAATTAAAGTAGCGTAAGCACCCTGGCCAGGTAAGATGATCTTATCAAATATCATAGGATTAAAATCATCCTTGATTACTTTAAGTTGATAAGGTCTATTTTTGATTATGTCTTTGATTGCTTTTTTAATTGATCCAATATTTCCGGATTCCCCGTCAATAAGTCCAATGACTTTTTTTTTCAAAGCTTTCCTTTAGAGCTTGGAATATTTTTTTTTCTTGGATCTATAGTAACTGCTTTTTTTAGCGATAGTGCGAATGATTTAAAACAGCTTTCTATAATGTGATGGTTGTTATCTCCATATAGGGTTTCAATATGACAATTCATTCTTGCCTCTGTAATTAGAGACTTAAAGAACTCTGGGAATAGTTCTTGTTCCATGTCTCCAACTTTGTCTAATGTTGTTTTAACATTCCAAATAAAATAAGGTCTATTACATAAGTCCATTGCTGTTCTTGTTAGAGTTTCATCAAAAGTGACATAGGAGTTAGCAAATCTAGTAATACCTTTTTTATCTCCTAATGCTTTATTAATACTATCACCCAATGCAAGACCAACGTCCTCTACAGTATGGTGCATGTCTACTTTCAAATCGCCATCACACTTTATTTCTAAGTCAACTAAAGCATGAGTGCTTATTTGTTGAAGCATATGATCAAAAAATGCAATTCCGGTATGAATGTTGTGTTTGCCACTGCCATCCAAATTCAAGGAGATTGAAATTTTAGTCTCTTTGGTTTCTCTATTAGAAGTAAATTCTCTCATTTGTAATCAGATAATTAGTACCTATATTTATAGGAATAATGGATAAAAATAAAACAATAATACGATCTACTACAGTAGTTTGTGTCCGTGATCAAAAAAGTGTTGTGATTGCCTCTGATGGTCAAGTAACTTTGGGAACGGCCGTAATAAAATCTAATGCAAATAAAATAAGAACCTTTCACAATGATCAAATAATTGTAGGTTTTGCTGGCTCTACAGCAGACGCTTTAGCTCTTTTTGATCGTTTAGAAAAAAAATGTGAAGAATTTTCCTATAACCTCAAAAGGGCATGTGTTGAACTTGCAAAGGATTGGAGAACAGATCGTTACCTTCGAAGACTTGAATCAATGATAATTGCTGCAGATAAGAGTGAAACATTTCTTATCAGTGGAACTGGAGATGTATTAGAACCACAAGAAGGGATAGTCGCTATAGGGTCTGGCGGTAATTTCGCATTAAGCGCAGCAAGGGCACTAAGAAGAAAATCTGATTTATCTGCCAAAGAGATTGCTGCTGAATCTTTAAAAGTTGCAGCCGAGCTATGTATTTATACAAATGATACTTTGAATATAGCAGAAATAAAAATTTAATGGACGATCAAACATTAACCCCCAAAGTAATTAAAGAGGAATTAGATAGATATGTTATTGGTCAAGACGAAGCAAAAAAAGCAGTAGCCATTGCACTTCGCAATAGGTGGCGACGACTAAACATAAAGGATGAAAGTCTAAGAGATGACATTATTCCTAAAAATATTTTGATGATTGGTCCAACCGGTTGTGGAAAAACTGAAATTGCAAGGAAACTAGCAAAATTAACAAACTCTCCCTTTATAAAAGTGGAGGCCACTAAATTTACAGAGATTGGATACGTTGGTAGGGACGTAGAACAAATTATTCGTGATCTAATTGAAGTGGCTATAAATTTAGAAAAGAAAAAAGTTCGTGATCGCTTTATTGGCGAAGCGAAAATTAATGCAGAGGAAATAGTTTTAAAATCTTTACTTGGTGACAATCCTTCTGATGAAACAAAAGAGAAGTTTCGATCAATGCTTAGAGATAATCAGCTTAATGATAAGGAAGTTGAGATAGCCTTAGATGAGAAATCTAATCCTTTCCAATCTTTAGATATCCCAGGCATGCCCGGTGCTCAAATGGGCATGATTAACATGAATGATATTTTTGGAAAAGGATTGAAAAACAAAAAGAAAACTAAACTTAAAATAGGCGATGCCTATGAGCCACTAATACAAGAAGAGATTGAAAAAATTGCAGAGAAACAAAACGTTATTCAAAATGCTATAAAAAGCGTTCAAGAAAGTGGTATCGTTTTTATCGATGAGATAGATAAAATTGCCCCTAATAGTGAAAGAAGAGGGGGCGATGTATCTAGAGAGGGTGTTCAACGTGATCTACTTCCTTTAATTGAAGGAACAGTTGTTACTACGAAATATGGAACTATTGAGACAAATCATATTTTATTTATTGCATCAGGAGCTTTTCACCAATCAAAACCAAGCGACTTATTGCCAGAACTTCAAGGAAGACTCCCGGTAAGAGTACGATTAAATGCTCTCACAAAAAATGACTTTATAAGAATTTTAAAAGAAACTGATAATAGTTTAACAAAACAATATAAGTCTTTGTTTGCCACAGAAAATATCGAATTACAGTTTGAAGACGATGCATTAGAAGAAATAGCAAATCTTACTGAACAAATTAATACTGAAGTTGAAAATATTGGGGCTAGACGTTTGCAGACTATGTTTGAAAAAATACTTGAAAGAATTAGCTTTGAAGCAAATCTGAGTGATAATAAAATCGAAGTCGTTAACAAGGCTTGGGTAAACGACGCTGTTAAGTCTGAGATAAAACCTACGGACGAGAAAAAATTTATTCTTTAATATTTAATTTAATATAAAAGGCTCCTAGTCCTCCGTGTTGTATTTTGCAAGGGGAGTAGGATTTAATATATTTTTGGAAAATCTCTGTTTCTAACCATAAAGGAAATTTTTTTCTTATCTTACCAGTAAAAAATTCACCATCAGAAGATTTATTACCAAGACCTGTAATAACGATATGTAATAACTTTTTTTGATTAAAGTTTTTCTTAATATATTGCGTTAAAGCTTGATGAGCCTCATCAACAGTGTGCCCATGTAAATCAATTTTAGAATAAGTTGAGTTTTTAAATTGTTTAAAAAGCTGTTGGTCATAACTTACTGCTTTAGTCAGTGCGGAAGTATAAATCTTTTTTGAGGGTGCCTCCTCGGGCAAATCTGTTTGATTTTTTTCTTTTTTTTTTCCTAAAGAGATAGATATTTTTTGGTTGGGTAGCTCTTCTAAATTTTTAGCGGTATCTTTTATGCTTAATTTTATTTTATGAGACAAGCTTTATTGAAGATAGTTTCCAATTGGGATCGGATGATTTTATTTCTTTTTCAAATCCCCACTCTTCTACAACGGTAATTATTTCATTTTTCGCAACGTTATAGTGCTCTGTTTCAAACTTTACTGATTTTAGTAATCTTTGTTCATCTGATTTATCTTCTAGTAATGAACTGGACTTAACATCAGAAAATTTTATTTCTTTTGGTGCTTTAGCTTGCTCCATTGCCTGAAGTGCTTCTGGGGTTAAAAGGTCTTTGACATTTTCAATGTTATTATTCTGGTAAGCCTGAACTATCATCTCATATGCTTTGTTAGCACCGCTAAGAAAGTCTTGATTAGTGTCTTTTGGGACTATTTTTGGCTTAAATTTTGATTGTGCCTTTTTGTTTCTTATGTTGACTATTTTTCCATCACTAGAGCCTAGAATGCTTCTAAGTCGATAAACTAAAAAAACAGCTATAGCACCAAACAGTAATATGTCTATAAATTCACTACTCATAATTTTTATCAATTTGAACCCATTTAGAATTGGGTATTTTATTTTTTATAAACTCTTTATGTCCTTCTGTCTCTTCTTTTGTTAGTACGATAGAAGTTAAATTCGGCTCACTAGAAAAGTTTAAATTTTCAGATTTTTTTTCATCTAATTGAAGGCCTATTTGGTTAATTCCTTGCAATTCAAGATATATATCCGTCAAAATCTTTGCATCTTTAAGGGCACCGTGGTGATCCCTATTAATTAAAGAGTTGATTTTGAGTTTTTTTACTAACGCATCCAAGTTAACCTGTTGGCCTGGAAACCTTTTCCTAGCAATGGAAACTGTATCAATGACTCTATCTTGAGAAATTACAGGCTTGGATATTTTTTCTAATTCAGAATTTAAGAAACCAATATCAAAATTAGCATTATGCGCGATGACTGGGCTGTCTTTGATAAAATCAAGAAAGCTGTCAGCAATATCTTCAAATAAGGGCTTATCTTCTAGGTACTCATTAGTAATACCGTGAATTTTAATATTTTCTGGAGTAAGCGTTTTGAGAGGGTTTATGTACTGGTGAAAATGGGAACCAACTTCTTTTTTGTTAAGTTCAATACACCCTATCTCGATTACACGATGGCCCTCTTTGTGTTCAAGGCCAGAGGTTTCTATATCTAATATAATCTCTCTCATATTTTAGATAATAGCTTAATAATATTTAACCTGAGGTTCAACACAGAACTATTATTTGTAATAGTGTGGTCTGCTAACAGTTCTTTCTGATATTGGTTTAATTGTTTTTTATTCATTAAATCAAAATACTCATCTTTTACACCCCTGGCCAAAACTCTTTTCTTTCTTTTAGAAGTATCTGCTTTAATAAAAATAGTTAGATCGAAGTCTTTAGACAGTTTTTCCTCAAACAATAATGGTATTTCATAAAATGTAGGGATCAAAGCTTGATGTTTAGGAGCAATAGTCTTCTTTTTGGCGTAAAGATAAGGGTAGATAGTTTTTTTCAGCTCACGATCAAAATTAGTGTCTAGTAATCTTTCAATTATTTTTTTTTTGAAATTATCATCTGGGATATTTAACTTATGAAGAATGATTTTTCTAGTTGAGCTATCTTTATAGAGATCTGCTATTATCTTATCAGATGAAATACATTTATATTTTAATCCAAGGAGGAATTTAATGACCTCTGTCTTACCTGATCCTATATTACCTGTTATTGCAATTTTCATTTAAGTATAGCCTCTATTTTTTTGGCAAGCTTATCATCTATCTTTACTTTTTTATTAGTCCATTTCTCAAATGATGGCTTTGCTTGTTCTAATAACATTTTTAATCCACCAATATTTTTTACTTTAAAATTATTTGCGTTCTTAAGCAGATCTGTTTGCATAGGATTATAAACGATATCAATTACACCTTTTGATTTTTTAACTAATTTAAAAATATTTCTATTTAATTTTTTACTGCTCACCATACCCGCACTAGAGGCATTGATGATAAGATCGTATTTAGCTTCAAGCTTAGACGTATTATTGACAAATTTTCTAAATTTAAAATCACACGACAGACCCTTTTTTCTTTTTAAAGAAGATGCAAATATGTCAATTTTTTCAATGTTTTTGTCATTTAAGAAATAGAGGACAGACCTAGCGGCTCCTCCCGCCCCTATAAGAAGAACACTTTTTGGTTTTTGAATTTTTAATGATTTATAACATTTAGAAAATCCAATAACATCTGTGTTATCTCCATAAATTAAATTATTATTTTTATATATCAGATTCACCGATCCTATTTTCTTAGCTCTGGGCGAAACTTTATCGCATATATTTAAGAATTTTTCTTTGTACGGAATTGTTATATTAAATCCTTTGAACTCTTTATTTTTTCTAAATTTAATCATAAATAATTCAATATCATTCTCTTTTAGTTCATATTTCTTAAACTGAAATTTCGTGTTTACCTGAGCTATCCAATAATTGTGTATTACGTGTGAAAGACTGTGATTTAGCTTTAAAGCAACAATTCCTATTATATTCATTATATTTTTCTCATGAGTTTTAAAAAATTTATTATATCTAAGCCCAAAACATTGAAGTAGCTCATGCTAATGTTATCAAATAAATCTATGCCGACACCCTCAAGATTATAACATCCAACAGCTGATTTTATTTGATTGAAATTTTTTAAAACATAGCTTTTTATTTTCTTCTTATTATTTTTTTTAAAATAAATATTAGTATTGGTAAGTTTTTTTTGAACAATTTTATTATTAATCATAAATACCATGCCTGTACATAATAAATGTTTTCTATTGCTGAATGAATTTAAGAGTTTAATGCAACACTCTGGGCTATCGCATTTGTATACTGTCTTTTTTTGGAAGAGTATTGTTGTATCAAAAGTAACGATTATTTTGTTTTTATGTATTGATGAAAGACTTCGTGCTTTAGCGGTAGCTATTTTTATAGCATCGAACCTGTCATTATTCAGATTAGCAACACTCTTTTCGTCTATATTTGGTGATTTATATTTAAAATCTAAACCCAAGCTTTTAAAAAGATCCCTACGCGATTTACTCTTGGTTCCTATAATAACTCGTTTGGTAAGTTGTGGGTTATATAAGTTATTCATATAATTTCAGTGTTCTTAACAGCATATATTGCTTTTATTTGTCATTATTAAGTTATCCTCATTTGTTATTAAACGCAAAAAGATAAGTAAAATAGGGGTTTTTAAAATAAATAAGCTGTTAATCCCCAATACTCGACCTACTACAACATTACTACTTATATAAAAATATATATTTTTATTTTATTTTTTGTTATATAGATAACTCAAATAATCTAACTTTCTAGGTATTTCCAAATGCATTTAAACGAATTAAAAGTAAAAAAACCACAAGAACTTCTTGAGTATGCTGAGTCATTAGGCATTGAGAACGCATCAGGATTAAAAAAACAAGATATTTATTTTTCTGTCCTTAAAAAATTTGCTGAAAAAAATGAAGAAATAATTGGAGAGGGTGTTTTAGAGACCATGCAAGATGGCTTTGGATTTTTAAGGTCAGCAGACTCTAATTATCTCCCAGGACCAGATGACATCTATGTAACACCTAATTATATTAAGAAATTTGGTTTAAGAAAGGGTGACACATTAGAAGGCCCTATCAGACCACCAAAAGAAGGCGAGAGATACTTTGCTTTAGTTGAAATAAACAAAGTAAATTTTATTGAAATTGCAAAAAATAATAAATTTAAAACTAACTTTGATAACCTCACTCCATTATACCCAGAAAAGAAATTTAATTTAGAAACAGATAAACCTGATAAAGATTTATCTTCAAGAATTATTGATATTATAGCCCCAGTAGGTGCAGGACAAAGATCCTTAATTGTTGCACCTCCAAGGTCTGGTAAAACAGTTATTCTCCAAAAAGTTGCAAAATCAATTGCTGAAAATTTTCCAGATGCTTATTTAATGGTTCTTCTAATAGATGAAAGACCAGAAGAAGTTACTGATATGCAAAGATCTGTTAATGGTGAAGTAATAAGTTCCACCTTTGATGAGCCAGCAGCAAGACACGTGCAAGTTGCAGAAATGGTTATTGAAAAAGCTAAAAGACTTGCAGAAAATAAATATGATGTAGTAATCCTTTTAGACTC
>ERZ802830.4253-NODE-4253-length-11581-cov-10.8254_pt1 | contig 11581 bp, 10 predicted proteins | sample MGYA00345654_ERZ802830 | MGnify/ENA primary metagenome ERZ802830 (study PRJEB30503, sample SAMEA104212375) | marine metagenome | biome: Westerlies Biome; feature: [SRF] surface water layer (ENVO:00010504) within the epipelagic zone...; material: water...
ACTGAGTTGGTCGCGAATGAGATTGCAAATTTTCTCGAAAATCACAGCAAAAAAAATGGCAGTCGGAGGGTATAATTAACCAAGCTGTCATGAATTTATCTAATGCACCCTCACGAGCTGATACAATCACAACACATTTGATTGGGTCATCTTTTTCGTGACCTCGGTATAACGAATCAAGTCCGAACCCTTTTTGCGTGGGCAGACTCTCGTCATAGGCATTAATTCAATCTTCAAATGAAGATGTGATATTAAATGTAATTACAGTAGTTTCCATCAACTGTTCCTATTTTTCATATTTAAAAGACGCTATCACTGATACATCAAATTTAAGTTCTTTAGCCCATTAAATTTAATGTTTTAATGCCCTGTAGTCTTCCCGATAATTTTAAAAAACAATTTGTGGGGCATTTTGCTCACCAAAGCTAAGTTTGCAGTAAACGATTTTGGGAAATGTGGCATAAAAATATCAGTTTTCAGGGCTGCAACGATTTCTTTAGCCGCTGAATCGGCTGTCATCAGGCCTGGCATATAAAAATTATTTATCGAGGTTGCCTCTGTGTCCACAAAACCTGGACAAAAAACTTGCAGTGTCACTCCGGTTTTTTTCAAGTCGAAATACAAGGATTCACTTAGAGAAATTAATGCTGCTTTTGTAGGGCCGTAAGCAGCTGCTTTTGGTAATCCACGCCATCCAGCTGCTGATGCCATAATTGCAATATGGCCTGTTCCTCGTTTTATCATGGATGGAATAATTGGTGCCAAAGCATTTATCACCCCCATATAATTGATATCCATATGTTTGGCATAGACGCTTGGGTCGATGTTTGTTCCATCTTGTGGCACATAAATCCCTGCGTTTAGGATCGCAACATCAATGTTTCCAAGCATCTTTTGGGCGGAGGAAACGCAATCTGCAAGACTCGATGCTTCAGTTACATCACAAACCATACCGTAAAAACTATTATTTTTAGTCTTTAAATCTTCTAATCTCTCAGCTCGCCTAGCCACGCCACTAACATCGTTTTGTTCTCTACAAAGCTCTGTTACGAGTGCTCTGCCAATCCCAGAACTCACACCGGTGACAAAATAATGAGCCATTTAAACCTCTAAATGAACTATTTCACAATATCGCCAAAATTATCTTCCTTAATTGGTATATCGCAGATCATACAGATATTACATCTGGTCCTGCCATTGTAACAAGACATACCAACAACAATTAACAAGGGCCTCAAAAGTGCCTGTGATTATTATTCAGGATAGAATTCAGGGACTTTATGGATGCATCCCCGCAACGATGACACAAAACACACAATTCATGGCCAATAACACTGCCTTGATGCCATTTGCGGCATTCTCTCATCTCCCAAAAACAAATTTTCGATCAGCCTGCAGGATAAATTCACTGCCAGCGACCAGCATCAGTAACCCTGTCTGTGAAGCACGGCGCAAGAGCCATGGACGTTGCAGTAGAGCCCGATGGTGCGATTGTTTTTCCACATATTTTTTTCAAGATAGGGACAACAAATTTGGTTTGATTTGCCAATCGAGTGGCGGCTATTAAGCCTTAGGTTGGGAAATATAGGAACATGCCGCCAAGTCAGAGATATGGGTGATTTTACGTTTGTTTCAACCTTAGTATAGTTAGAGCTAGTTCATTCCAACGCAGGGAAAAATGATGGTTTTTGATGCTTCAAAACTAGACGGAAACAATGATAGTTTGAACAGCGCTGTGTCCAGAAATGGCACGCCAAAGATTGGCCAAATGTATCTCGTCCCAGCGCGTTGTGGAGTAGCTGTCAAACTATCTGCCGGCCAGACCATCAGGATAGAGAATACGCATGGTACTCAAGTTTGTGACTTTTGGGCCTTTCGGGATCCGGATATGCAAGAGTTTCTCTCGATGGCACATACCCGGACATCACTGGAGAGTATTTTCCCAAAGATTGGGGACATATTGGTTTCGAACACTCGACAACCAATGCTTAAAATAGTTGAAGATACGTCGCCGGGCGAACACGACACCCTCATGTCATGCTGTGATAACAATAGATATAGACTACTGGGTTGTGAGACCTATCACGATAATTGCACGGACAATTTGAGGATGGCTCTTCTGGCAATTCAGCGAAGAGCGCCATCAATTCCAGACCCGTTCAACCTCTGGATGAACATTCCAGTAAAAAGTGATGGTCAAACATCTTTTGAGCCGACTATCTCCAAAAAGGGAGACTGGATAAAAATGAAGGCCAATTGCGATTTGATAGCCGTGATGTCTGCGTGTCCTCAGGATATGAACCCTATCAATGGTGTTGGTTGCAGCCCTACTGAAGTCAGTTTTTCAGTCGAAAACTGAGCAACAGATAATTTGGTTTTTATAATATTAATACCCAAATATGAGTATCACATGGACCTCAGGTACAGCCTAATTTTATGGAAGGACCAAAACAATGTTGCGTTGGATTAATAAAGCGATAGCAATTGTATCTCTGTTGGCGAGCCTGCCCGCTTTTGCCTCAGAACTGAAGGTTGAGACCCTTGTGGAGGGTGCTGGAATTCAGGCTGAAAAAAACAAAAAAGTCACTGTTCATTATGAAGGGCGGCTTGAAGACGGCACCATTTTTGACGCCTCCAAACCCAGAGGCCAACCCATTAGTTTTACCATAGGCGCAGGTCAAGTTATTGAAGGCTGGGAGCTAGGGGTCGCCGGCATGAAAGTTGGTGAACAGCGCCGTCTTACCATTCCTCCAAATCTAGCCTACGGGAAAAATGGAGCAGGAGACGCAATCCCGCCAAATGCAACGCTCTTATTTGATATTGAATTGCTGTCTGTCGCTGATGCTGTCGTATTGGGACAATCGACTCCTGAGGACCTGATTGAGGCCCGAAGCAGCGGTGTTGCGATCATTGATATAAGGAGAGAGGGCGAATGGCTTGAAACTGGAATCATAGACGGTGCTAATACCATCACGGCGTTCCAAAAGGATGGCAACGTTCACCCCGACTTTCTCCAAAAATTTAATTCTCTTGTGAGAACAAAACAAACCCCAGTGTTGTTGTATTGCAGGACTGGAAACAGGACCACAAGGCTTGGTAATGCAATCATCGAACAGCTGGGCTTCACAAACGTCAGTCACCTCTGGGGAGGAATAGTTGGGTGGAAAAAAGAGGGACAACTGACTATCGATTACAAACGATAGACAGTTTTTCGCAACCAGTGATGTGGTCAGCATCCACGTCCGTCTGAAACCCGAAACTCAGCATATTATAACCGCCGCCGACTTTGCTGCGATGCTTGGTGACGCTCTGTTCGTGAACACAACACGCGCGGGCTTGATTGCACCGGGTGCGCTACTGGATGCTTTGAACAACGGCCATCCCGGCAAAGCGGCGATTGATGTTTTTGACACAGAGCCAATAACCACGGCCGATGATCCCCTTGTAATGCATCCTCATCTGGTCGCAACGCCACACATAGGTTTTGTTACCGAAGATGAATTTGAAATCCAGTTCAGTGATATTTTTGACCAGCTTGTCGCTTGGCAGGCTGGAGAGCCCAACCATATGGTCAATCCGCAGGTATGGCCTCAAAACAGGCTTTAGCGCCGTAACCGGGAAACAAGTGCTGGCATGCTCAAAAAAATCATCATCACGCGAACCGTATGATGAAATGCCACAAAGGCCACATCAAAACCAAAAATCAATGCCAGCAGGGTTACCTCATAGAGACCACCCGGCACAAAGGCCATCCACATGTGCATAAAACCGGTGCCGCTGAAATGAGCAATTGTCATCGCCATCATGAAGTAGGTGGTTAGGATCATTACCGTATTGACGCTGGCAATTTTCAGATAGCCAATCACCTCACCAAACGGTACCCGCGATAATCTCGCGCCGACCGCGCCGCCGATAGCCAGCTGGGCAAGCAATACAAACTCCTGTACGCGTGGCAATTCAACCCAGCCCATTGCGTGAAAAAGCGTCGACAGTCCCATAGGCCCCAGCAAATGTGCCATGGGAATCCTTGCCAGCTTTGCTCCCACATAACCAAAAATTGCAATGGCAATAAACAATGCCGATTTTGATACACCCAAGTCAAAAATGCTGGGCATGGATTCCAATGCGAGATTGGAGGCGTTCACCGCAGTCGCCCCTTGAACAAACGCCAAGAGCAATGGTGTTGACACAAAGACAAAGACAACCCGCACCAAATGAAACAGCGCTATTACGTAATCTTTTTCGACTGTATCACGCGCCAGAGCGAGGGCCTCGGCTTGGCCTCCCGGGATGCAGCAGAGAAAGGCAAGCACCGGTTCAAAGTTATGTACTCGGCGCAAAAACAGGTATCCGATGGTCGATACCAGAATGGTGATTCCGATCATGACGCTGACCGTAAGGCTCCATTGGCTCAATTGGGTAAAAACTTCGCTTGTGAAATTTGCACCAATCAGCACACCAAGACCCAGAATGACAGGAACATGAAACCACCGCGCCACACCCAGATAATAGCGGACTGTCTTAAAAAGACGGCCAAAAACCCAGACACCAAAGAGACTGCCAATCAAGAATGGCGCGGGCATGCCCAGTTGTAAAAAGGTCCAGCCCGTGATCAAGGCGATTGCAAAGGTGAGGCCGAGGCGCTGGAGATCCCCTTTAAGGTCCATGTTCCGGGCCGCAATGCGAAGTGAAGAGATCAATCTATTTCCCCGCCTTTAGTCAAACTGAGTAATGCCAGCCGTGCAGCCAGCGCGTTGCCAAGATGCCCCGCCAACCCTAAAACCCTCCCCGGTCCCTAATACTATGGTGCAGCTTTAGGGGGCTAAGACGCGGCCACTTCCCATACGGAGACGGTAAGATGGCGGTTAATTCTTTCTTTGCTGTTTGCCATGAACAAACACATCCAAGCATGTCAGATTCTCTGCAAGACAGGTCAAGCTGGCTGGCCGACCGACGTCAATCTGTCCATACAGATCTGTCATCCCCAATATCTTAGCAGGAACCCCACTGGCCATGTTTAATGCGTCTGCCAGTGAGACGCCAGCCAAGGTGCACATATTTGCGACAGCCTGATCAAGGCCAAGATGCGCTCCGGCAAGTGTGCCGTCCTCGGCTTGCAAGCGCCCGTCTAAAAGGCTGATCTTATTTTCGCCAACCCGAAAACCGGTTAAATCACTGGCGAAGGTTGGCATGGTGTCTGAAACTAGGCAGAGCCGATCGGTCATCAGCTGTGCGGCAAGTTTCAGCAATCTCGGAGCGACGTGAAAACCGTCGGCAATGATGCCAGCGCTCAGACGTGGATCAGTGAGGGCAGTGCCGACGATGCCGGGCGCTCGTGCCGTGATTTGTGAGCAGGCATTAAACAGATGTGTGATGCCAGATACGCCCTGATCGGTGGCCTTGATCATTTGCGTTGTGCTCGCATTGGAATGGCCGGCAAAAACAATCACCCCTGCCATGATCAGCCGGTCCAGAAGTAGGGGGTCAACTTGCTCTGGTGCAATGGTCAGTATCAATCGCTTGTTATGGGGAGTCATTTTTGCTGTCAGATGGTCAACCAGAACATCGACATCTTTTTTGGTCATGTCGCGAATGGCATCTACCGGATGAATGCCTGGACGTTGGGATGACAGGAACGGCCCCTCAAGATGCAAACCCAGAACATTGGCGCAGTCGCACTCGTCAACCGCCCTCAAGGCTTGTTCATAAGCGTTGCCGTGCGCGGTGATGAATGTTGGCAAGATGTGACAACTGCCGCCGACAGTTGCGGACATTGCCATCTGATTGATGGTGGCGGTGTCAGGCTCATCATTGAACATGACGCCGCCTGCGCCATTGATTTGTAAGTCGATAAAACCCGGCGCAATGATAGGAAAGCGGCGCAATTCGCGCTTTGCATCCTCATCGGTAGCGGGCTTGATCGCAGAAATCACGCCATGGGTGATCTCTACAATATGGTTTTCCAGCGGTGTTTGGGCCTTGCCAGTAAATAGTCTGTCGGCCCAAACCCACTGCTCTTTCGGCTTTATGTTCGCGTTATGGTCGGCTGGTGCAGTCACTATCTGGTTTCCTATCCGCAGCGTAGGCTGCTACCCTCTTTGTTAAAGAAGAGCAAATCCGCATCCTTGAAGTTTCGATTGACTCTGGCACCGATGGTGTAACTGACCTCACCAAATTCGCGGACGGTGATCAAACCACTAGCGATCAGCCCAGAATATTATACTTCCGTTTTATCATCGTGAAGCTGCCAGCTTGGATGTGATTGATGTCTTATTCTGGTCCTAGAATGTGATTTGGTCAATAATCTCTATAATTTCCAATTGCCGGCTGCAGGAAATCATGTTGAATGATAAGTGTCGGCATCCACGGCCGGGTTCACCGGGTAAAATGATCCTATATCGCCCGGATTCCAAATGTTGGAAGTACAAAATAAAGCAATGAAAAACAGGCATATTCTTGCAATTGATGGGGGCGGTACGCGGAGCAGGGTTGCACTGGCTGGGTGTGATGGCACGATCTTGAGCCAGATAGAGGGTGGCTTTGCAAATTTGACCAGTGACTTTGAAACCAGCCGCATCAATATCGAAACCGCCATCCGCGACGCTTACGAGGCGGCGCAAGTGCCTGTAGACTCATTACAGCGGGATGTTGCTGTTTTGGGGATTGCCGGTGCCAATTTTGGGGATTTCGCGGCGCGACTTTCTGGCGCATTCGATTTTGCAAAAACTTATGTTGTCTCAGACCGGGAAATCGCTATCGCCGGTGTGTTGGGCCAAGCAAATGGTACCTTGGCGCAAATGGGAACGGGGTCTTTTTTTGTGAGCCAATGCCAAGGCAGGACAAAACAGATCGGTGGGTGGGGTCTGCAGCTTGCCGATGAATGTAGCGGTGCCTGGCTTGGCCGGGAATTGCTCCGTCATGTGATGAAGGCAAATGACGGTTTAATCGGAGAAACGGATTTGACCCGCGATATGATGCAAAGATTTGGCAGTCAACCCGGCAATATAGTGCTATTTGCCAAAACGGCCACTCCGCAGGATTTTGGCCAATTGGCTCCAGAAATTTTTGCCGCACAGATGACCGGAGATACAGTGGCAAATGGTATTATTGGAACAGCCATTGCCGATCTGCGGCGCATCCTCATTGCACTTGACGCGGCTGAAACAGGACGAATTTTTCTGTGTGGCAGTGTTGGTGAGCGCCTGAAGGAACTACTTGTCGATGATGTGGCTGATGAATTTGATCATGATCTGGCGGCACTGATTTCCAGCCCAGACGGTGATGGACTGATTGGTGCCATTGCGCTTGGCTGTGATCTTCTCAAAGTGACATGGCCCGATGAAGCAGTGTGACAAGGCAGCTTTAGGAACAGTCTCGGGGCGATCTAAGAATCGGCGCCATGGATGCGAGAGAACCGCTCGCGAAGTTTTGCATTGGTTGGGCGCATCGCAATCATCTTGCCATCTCGCACCCTACCAAGGCGTGTCATCACCAATGTTGATATCATGTTCAAACAGATTTTCTGTGCGGTTGCAGCTTTCAGACGCGTTGAGCCTGCCAGCGCCTCGCCACCAGTAATCAACGGAATACCTATATCAGCCTCATTCAGAAGCGGAGTATCCGGGTTGTTCGCAAGTCCTATGGCAAAGGCGCCTGACTTGATGGCCTCACTTAGCACAGTACAGGTAAATGACGTCCGCCCACTGGCAGCAATAGCGATGACTACGTCATTTGCCGAGAGTGTGAGATCATCAACCATCCTTCTCGCGGCAGCCTCGTCATCCTCTGCATCTTCAACTGACTCAATCAGGGCTTTGGTTCCGCCGGCAACGAGATAGGCAACCCGGTCTCTTGGCCAGTTAAATGTGGGCAATAGTTCTACCCCATCTTGAACCGCAATTCGAATTGATGCGCCTGCGCCGGCATAGATAATGCGCGCGGTATCGTCCTCTGCCATTCTTTTGGTTATGGCCGCCGCAGCCATTTCAATTTGACCAAGACTTTGTCTGATGGCGTTAGCGGCCTCTGCCTGATCATCCAGCATCACCGCCAGCGCGGTGGCGTCATCAAGGTGGTCGAGCCATTGCCCGGCGTCAGGCGGGGCTTCAGTATCATTTTGCACGGTCATCGTTCAATGCCTGTTGGAGGGGTGAAAGTTGGTTCCAAACCGTTGAGAGCCTTTGCAGTAAGACGCTTGGTTGCCGCACTGTCCAGCATTATTGTCAGGTCCGGATGGCGGCAAAGCGCGCTGGCTGGACACTCCACGGAATCATGATCCCCAAGCATGGCCTGCACCTAGGGTAGGAGTTTTTGCATCATTCTGCCGTAACGCTGGTCTGTGGTCCAGCGCGAAGCCGTGGATCAAGCATATTGCGCAAATCACCAGAAACGGGCTGCGAAGAAGCGGGGCGAAGATTGAAACATGGACAATGGCGATACCGACCGCAGCACTGAGGAAATTGGGGCCAAGAACAGCTATGATACCAGTGGCAGGAAGGATGAATGGAAATGCGAAAAGCATGTCCATAAACCGCATCATGATGCGATCAAACCAATTCGGGCAAAAGGCTTAAAGAAATAGTTGAAGAGCAACAAAGACAAGAGCACAGGAAAACAGCTTGTTGCGGACAAGCATGTCAGACATGATAGTCATCACTGGGTCACCCGCGGGTCGTTGAGCGCAGAATGAACATCGAAAACATACCAAGACAAGAGTATGGGTAAGCAAAAGAATTGTGCTTTTCACGAGCAGGCAATTCCGCTCGCTGATGGAACCAAGGACTAATTGATCAGCTTTGTCGCAAGGTTGGTGAAATCATCCCGTCTAACCAGGTTACCAGTAACCAGAGTAGCGAATGACATACCCCGCGAAGGACATAACAACAGCGCAGATGCCACCGCAATGGTTTGCCGGTTTGATGACGGGGACCGTGCTTGACGGCAATATTGACTTGGCTTTTCTGCGCACTGATGGCGTGGAAATTACTGAATTCGGTGCCTTTGAGTTGATCCCCTATCCGCAGGATATCTGTGATCTTCTGGCCAGAGCGTTGGATGCGGCTTTGGTGTGGAATTTCACCGGTCCTGAACCGGCCGTTTTTGCCGAGGCCGAGATGCGTCTGACATTGGCTCAGGCTGATGCCGTGGCCAGCCTTGCGACCAAGCAGGGATTGCCTCTTTCCTCGCTCGCGGCGATTGGGTTCCATGGGCAGACCGTTCTTCACCGCGCGCCAACAGCGGATAAAAATGGCTGCACCCGGCAGCTTGGTGATGGCAAGTTGATGGCGAATCATCTTCATCGCCCTGTTGTTTTTGATTTACGCGGCGATGATGTTGCGGCGGGCGGACATGGCGCGCCGCTATGCGCCTCATATCATGCGGCATTGCTTGAACGAGTTGGGGTGGGTGCGGATGCGGCGATATTGAATATGGGTGGGGTTGCCAATCTGAGTTGGCGGAGCGCTGACGGTCGGCTCATTGCCTTCGATATGGGACCGGCAAATGCGCCGATTAATGACTGGGTCAAATCACTTGGTTTGGGCGAGATGGACCACGGGGGTGCGTTGGCCCAAGCCGGCCAAGTTGACGAGACAAAATTGGCCCGTCTGCTGGATCATCCCTATTTCACAAAGCCCTTTCCAAAATCGCTTGACCGATTTGATTTTCAGGCGGCGATGGCCAGCGGTTGTTCTCCAGAGGATGGCGCGGCTCTGTTGACAGCATTCGCCGGTGCCGCGGTCGGCCGAGGACTTGATCTTCTGCCATCTCGACCAAGCAGGCTTTTTGTATCGGGCGGCGGACGCCGCAACCCCGTTTTGATGAATGAGGTTGCAACGCGCGCTGGTGTGAGTGTGCAAAATGCTGATGATCTTGGCTGGCGCGGCGACGCGGTTGAGGCGGAATGCTTTGCCTTTCTAGCCGCGCGACGGCTCTCTGACCTTGCCATCAGCTTTCCTGAAACGACCGGCGTTCATGCACCGATGACAGGGGGGCGGATTGCATTACCTGACTAGTTAATAGTCAGTCGGCCAGAGGTTTTTTGCTTACACTTTGTCCACAAAACCGGTGCTTAGCTCCTTTGCCAGCCAGTTGCCAAAGGTCGTGACCAGTTGGTGAACGCCATTGGCCTTTGTCACGATGTGATAACCCTTGCCGGTTGGCAGCCACTGATCGGTGAGCGGCACAAGCTGTCCGGCCAAGATGGCATCACCAGCTAGGATATCGCTGACAAGTGCCACACCCTGACCATCGATGGCGGCTTCGATAGCCAGGTGTGAATGGTTCACAAGAAGTGATCTGTCGATCTGCTGTAGATTTGCCTTTGTCGGCGTATAAGCCATGAATTGGCACCATTGCCGCCAGCTTTTGCCAAGAAGATAGTCGGTAATCAGGGGGAAGTTCAGGATCTGTGATGGTGTAAGGGTGGAGTTTGTTGACAGGATGCTGGGGTTGCATGCGGGCATCAACCTCTCCTCCTGTGAGAACAGGATCTTGAGGTCCCCAAAATCACCGTTACCAAACAAGATAGCTATGTCCGCTTCGGCAAGCCGAAAGGCCTCGGTGAACTCAGAAGTTGAAATTCGGGCAATTGGCATTTCTGGACAGCTCTGCGCGGTGTTTCTTAGTTTGGCCACGCGCTTAATCAGAACCATGCGGGCAAAAGAGTCGGTCGTCTGAATCCTGACGGTCCGGCGTGTCCCGCGTGCCTCTCGTGTGTCAAGGGTGGCGCCTTCTATTCCGTCCAGGTGTTCGGCTATGCGTTTAAGAAATTCTCCACCAAGCGGGGTGGGCGATATTACTTTTCTTCGTCTGTTGAATAACTTGAAGCCCAGCCAATCCTCAATTTGTTTGATTTGATGGCTGACAGCAGATGGCGTGACGTTGAGGTCACTTGCAGCTCCCTTGAAACTTCCATTCCTGAACACAGCGTCCGCGACCAGAATGTAGTTGAATGGGGGAAGTGTTCTTTTCATCTAAATTTTCCATGATGAGACACCTTCACCCTAACATGAGTAATGAAAGTTTGAAAAAATCGCTCAGACGGGGGCACTTTCATTGTGGTGACAATGAAAGGCGCAATCCTTGACGATGATACGGAATGAACAAGCTGACAATATCTCACTTGGAGTGACGGTTATCATCGGCACAGTTTTGATGGTGGCGCTTGCTGACGCGATTATCAAATTTGTCAGTAACGAGCTGCCGCTCTGGCAGGTCTTTGTCATCCGGTCAACCTTGGCGTTGCCCGTTTTGTTGCTGCTGTTGTGTAGAAGCCGGCTTTCCAAATTTGATGTTGGGCTCGCCAGATGGGTTGCCCTGCGTAGCCTTATGCTGACCCTGATGTATATCGCGATCTATGCCGCGGCACCAGTTGTCGCACTCTCGGTCATCGCGGCCGCACTCTACACGGGGCCACTGTTAACCACTTTATTTTCTGGCTTGATTAACCGCGAGCGAGTGCCGCTAGTCGCATGGTTGGGAGTGATGTGCGGATTTATCGGGGTGATGTTGATTATCAAACCAACAACGGATGAATTCCGACCCGCAATCCTGATCCCGATGATTGCGGCCATCCTCTATG